>Ga0316193_10000164_pt1 | contig 37270 bp, 31 predicted proteins | sample MerIslsedime2_MG_FD_207735 | JGI IMG/M metagenome (GOLD analysis project Ga0316193, IMG submission 207735) | Coastal sediment microbial communities from Maine, United States - Merrow Island sediment 2 | ecosystem: Environmental > Aquatic > Marine > Coastal > Sediment | place: USA: Maine... | reverse complement strand
GGTTATAGAGAGGCTGCTCAACCACCGGTTTATGCAAATGATGTCGCTCGGCGATATCAATCGCGCTCAGGATATCCGCGGCCTCCCATTCGGACGTGCCCCAATAAAGCGCTTTGCCCCGCTCTATGATGTTGTGCATTGCCCAGACCGTTTCCTCGATCGGAGTCGATGGATCGGCACGGTGGCAATAAAGCAGGTCGACGTGCTCAAGTTCCAGGCGCTTCAGCGACCCATCGATGGCTTCGATAAGGTACTTGCGATTCAGCGTATCTTGTTCGTTTGGTCCCTCATGCAGACCCCAGAACAATTTGGTTGAAACAAGATAACTGCCACGACGCCAGCCGAGCTTCTTAAGCGCCGCACCCATAATTTCCTCGGACACGCCGTTCGCGTATTGCTCCGCGTTGTCGAAGAAATTGATCCCGGCATCGTAGGCCGCGGACATCATCTCAACCGTCGAATCCAAAGCGGATGCCTGACTAAAGGTTAGCCATGATCCAAATGAGAACTCGCTCACCTGAATACCTGCTTTGCCTAAGTGGCGATACTTCATGACTTCCCCCTGATTAGACTGCCAAGCATCTGAACATATCACCCGGTGACCATCAATAAGAAAAGGCCTGACAGGTAGATAAGACGTTTGATGATTTAGTTGTTGGTGATAGGTGGCATTGAAGCACCGACCTGCTGACTATGAGTATTGCTCCCGCGCAGACTTATGCAATTAAACATAATTAGGGGCCAAATTGACCGGCGACCACGCATTCAACACCGAACTCATGCGACGGATGAATGCGCGGAGTCAACAGACGCTGTGACCTGGACTACGACAGATTAGTGCGCTTGCGCTGAATCCGCTGAGCCGCCACAATGATGTGGAATGTCTCATCGCAAATTTTGCTGCATTCAGAGGCTATCAATGCCGGTCGAACAAGAAAAACGAAATTATCTCAATCCGCGGCGAAAAAAGCGGGTGCATGTCCACCGTACATGCTATCTGATCGCCTGAAGACGGTGCGAGATCCAGCAGCATATTTATGGGCTGGAGTTGATTACGCCAGTAAATGCGATCTGATGTTACAAGATCCTTTGCCTAAGAGATTTCCCGCATGGATAAAGTAGCGAAACTCTCAGTCCTCCTCACGATCCTGCTGAGCGCAACGGCAAACGCCGCTGATTGCAGCATAACTTCGACTGGCAATATACCGCTTTATCCGTCGATCTTCGTACCACGAACTGCGGAGGAACAGTCGGCGGCACTGGCGGCGGTCAATAGCATACCCGCGGGTCCCACGGTATTGCTGAGCATTGGCATGAGTAATGCAAAGGGAATTTGGGATAAGTTCAAAAGCGACGCCGAGGTCGATACCCTCAAGAATCCTGATGTGCAGGTGGTGAATGGTGCGCAAGCAGGGGGTGCCGTGGCAAGTTGGGCCAGCGAGGGTTTGGAGAAGACGTGGGGCGAGCTGGATGAGTCACTCGGGAACGTTGGCGTAACGAAAAAAGACATTTCTGTCATTTGGTTTATGTTGGCTAACACCGTCAAAAGCAGTAGCACGCCTGAAACATATTCGACCACCCTGGAAACGGATACGCGTAATGCGCTCGATCTATTTGCGATCGAGTTCCCGAACCTGAAAGTCGTCTGGCTTCAATCGATGATTTATGCCGGCTATTCTACTGCATCCGGGAATCGAGAGCCCTACGCCCATGAAACCGGCGTGGTCGCGCAGCGCGTTTTAGTGGATCAAAGCTGGCCATTTTTCGTCGGTTACGGTCCGTATCTGTGGGCAGACGGAACCGTACCGCGTGATGACGGACTGACATGGCTGTGCTCCGATTTTAAAGACGATGGCAATCATCCCGACACGGGCGCCAAGATTAAGCATTCGGACAATCTCATACGATTCTTTCACGAGGACAGCGTAGCCAGCATCGGTTATCTCGACAGCGCGGTGATGGTGACGGTTCCTGATTTGGTGGGTCTTGACCAGGCAAACGCAGAATTGTCGATTGTGTCGGCGAACCTGGTGATTGGGACGGTGAGCATGGCCAACAGCGACACGGTGTTGGCCGGCAATGTCATCAGTCAAAACCCGACCGGCGGAGGCTTAACAGCATCCGGCACTTCGGTGGACCTTGTGGTGTCGTTGGGTCCGTTGCAGCTGTTAACGGTTCCCGACGTGGTGGGTCTTGACCAGGCAACGGCGGAGTCGGCGATTGTGTCGGCGAGCTTCGTAGTGGGCGCAGTGAGCACGGCCAACAGCGACACGGTGTCGGCCGGAGATGTGATCAGTCAGAACCCGACCGGCGGGTCCTTGGTAGCGTCGGGTACGGCGGTGGACCTGGTGGTGTCGACGGGCCCGTCGATCCAGGTGACCGTTCCCGATGTGGTAGGTCTTGACCAGGCAACGGCGGAATCGTCGATCGTATCGGCGAGCCTGGTGGTCGGCACAATAAGCACGGCCAACAGCGACACGATGGCAGCCGGCAATGTGATCAGCCAGAGCCCGACGGGCGGGTCTTCGGTGGTATCGAACACGGCGGTGGACCTGGTAGTGTCGTTGGGTCCGGCTACGGGTGTGCCCATGATGATTTCGCCGGCGAATGGCAGCACCGTGTCAGGATCGTCTGAAACCTTTACCTGGTCGGCCGAGGGAGAAACAGTCGACAGATGGCGGCTGGAGGTGGGCACGACGCCGGACGGCACGGAAATACTTGTACAGGGAGTTGACGCGACCACCACATCGCTGCTGGTCAGCGGCCTGCCCACCGACGGCAGTACCGTTTACGTCAATCTCAAGTGGAGAATTAGTGGCGTGGCCAGCACCGCCAGCTATATTTATACAGCGAACGGCGGGACACCGGGAATACCGTCCATCACCTCACCGGCGCCCGGATCGACGCTGGCTAGTGGTGGCGTTAATTATTCCTGGACCGGAAACGGCACCACCGTCGACGATTGGCAACTGCTTGTCGGTTTCAGCATCGGTGATAACAGCCTGTATGACAGCGGCGTCCTGCTCGTCACGACGACGTCTGTCGTCGTGAACGGCCTGCCCGAAGACGGCAGCACCATCCATGTGACGCTGCGATGGAACGAGAGCGGCGTACCCAGCGAAGTCAATTACACCTATACCGCATCGAGTGGTCCCGGCGGCGGCGTGCCGATGATGCTGTCGCCCGTGGATGGCAGCACCTTGTCAGGATCGTCTGAAACCTTCACCTGGTCGGCCGAGGGAGAAACAGTCGACAAATGGCGGCTGGAGGTCGGCACAACTCCGGACGGCAGGGACCTATTTGTACAGGGCATAGATGCGACCACGACATCGACGCTGGTCAGCGGCTTGCCCACCGATGGCAGTATCGTTTACGTCAACCTGAAGTGGAGAATCTCGGGCGTGACTTCGGTCGCCAGCTACGTGTACACCGCATCATTGGGAGGTCCCTAGCGACAAGACGAATATGCGTGGCGAGTCGTGACGATTCTCGCGTCAGCTCGAAACGAAAAGAGGGAACCCCTTGCCGGGATTCCCTCTTATTAATTGGTGGTGATGGGTGGAATTGAACCACCGACCTGCGGGTTATGAGTCCGCCGCTCTGACCATCTGAGCTACATCACCTGTGTCTTTTTTAAAAGCCACTTAAGATCAATCCGTTTTGATCAAAAGCGTTATCCGCCAATCTGCGGGCGGATTGGGAGCGAAATTGTCCATTGGCGCATGCCCTGAGTCAAGGCGGATTCCAGCGATGTTAGTCTGCCCCAGGCTCAACTGGGCCATGTTTACACATTAAATCTAAAATGCATGATATCGCCTTCCTGGACTATGTATTCCTTACCCTCCAGTCTCAGGCGACCCGCTTCTTTCGCTCCCTGCTCCCCGTTGCCGGCGACGAAATCGTCATAGGCTATAACCTCTGCACGAATAAAGCCCTTTTCGAAATCGGTATGGATCTCGGCGGCGGCGCGTGGAGCCGTAGCACCCACCTTGGTTGTCCAGGCCCGCACTTCTTTCACTCCGGCAGTGAAGTACGTCTGCAGTCCCAGCATTGCATAACCACAGCGAATGACCCGGTCGAGCCCTGGCTCCTCGAGACCCAGGTCAGCCAGGAATTCCTGTTTGTCCTCTTCGTCGAGTAACGCGATTTCGGCCTCGATCGCCGCGCAAATTGCCACAACCTCCGCACCCTCATTCTTTGCGTACTCAATGACCGCATCCAGGTGTGCATTGTCCGTAAGACCGCCTTCGTCAACGTTGGCGATATACATGACGGGCTTGGCTGTCAGGAGGTGCAAATCGCGCAGGACTAACGATTCATTCTCGTCCAGGCTGAGCGATCGAATTGGCAGCCCTTCATCCAGGTGCGCTTTCACCTTTCTCAGCACATCTCTATAGGCGATCGCCGTTTTTTCATTTGCCTTGGCGTTACGCTCGGCTTTGTAGAGCTGCTTTTCAACGGACTCGAGATCGGCCAGCGCCAATTCCGTGTTGATTGTCTCGATATCGTCGATCGGGTTTATCGATCCAGCCACATGCACGACATCGTCATCTTCGAAACAACGCACAACATGCGCGATCGCATTTGTTTCTCGAATATTGGCGAGAAATTGATTACCCAGTCCCTCGCCCTTTGATGCGCCGGCAACGAGTCCCGCAATATCGACGAACTCCATCGTGGTCGGCAGTGTTTTTTGCGGCTGCACGATACCAGTGAGCACCGCCAGCCGCGGGTCCGGAACCGGAACCACACCGACGTTCGGCTCTATCGTGCAGAACGGATAATTCTCCGCTGCAATCTCAGCCGATGTCAGTGCATTGAATAGGGTGGACTTGCCGACGTTTGGCAGTCCAACGATGCCGCATTTTATTGCCATGATTCTTAGTTGCTAGTTGTGTGTAGTTTCTTGGTTGCTGCTTCCAGGCCATCATCCACCAGCAATGACATGACATCGGCCGCTTCGTCAACGTTCCTGAGAATAGCCGCCTCCGCGTCACCCGACGCCCGCTTTAGTACGTAGTCGGTGACCTTGTCCTTCTCTCCCGGATGTCCAACGCCCAAGCGAAGTCGCATGAAGTCCTTGCCGCAATGCTGCATGACATCCCGCAATCCGTTGTGGCCGCCGTGCCCGCCGCCTTTCTTCAGTCGCACTGTTCCGGGTGGCAGGTCGATTTCGTCGTGGGCGACCAGCAGTTCGTTTGTTGTCAGGCGGTAATAATCCAGCATGCTTCGTACCGGCCCGCCACTCAGGTTCATGTAGTTTTGCGGCTTCATCAACCACACGTCCTCGCCTGAAATTTCTATCTTGCAGACGTCAGCATCAAAACGTTTTTCGTAACGAAACGGCGTGTTGTTGCGGCGCGCCAGCTCGTCAACAAACCAGAATCCCGCGTTGTGCAGCGTCTGCGCATAGCGGTCTTCCGGGTTGCCGAGTCCGGCAATGATCGTAAGGTGACTGGCCATAGCATCGCCATAATAAAGGAATAACGTGTATTAACAGGAAGGCCGCGTAAGCGGCCACCCTGTGGCGAGATCGATCGCCTTATTCTTCCTTGTCGCCGCCGCTGTCGGCAGCGTCGTCGGCTGCAGGCTCTTCGCCTTCCGCCGCTTCTTCGCCTTCCACGCCTTCTGCTTCGGTCACTTCTTCTTCAATCTCAACGACCTTGATGATATGGATGGAAACGATTCCCCGATCCTGATCATCGCCCTGCGCAAGCTGCAGAATCTCGACACCCTCAGGTACCTTGATATCGGAGAGATTCAGCATCGCGTCGAGCTCCAGGTCCGCGATATCAACCTCGAAGTATTCCGGCAGGTCTTTTGGCAGACAGCTGACTTCAACGTCATTCATGAGCTGGGATACGGATCCACCGCCCTCCTTCACACCAACAGCAATATCCGCGTTGAGGAAGTGAATAGGAACGTTCATCTTGATCTTCACATCTTCAACGATGCGCTGCAGATCCATGTGCATGACCCGGGGTTTCGCCGGATGGCGCTGGATATCCTTGACGATCGCGGCCTGGCTCTTGTCGCCGACCTTGATGTTCAGGATGCTCGAATAGAACGATTCGTTCTCGAGCTGCTTGATGACCTTGTTATGGTCAAACGTAAGGGCGCGCGGCGGACGGCCGGCACCGTAGATGATTGCAGGTACTTTTCCGGTTAAACGCAGGCGGCGGCTCGCACCTTTGCCCTGATCTTCGCGGATGTCTGCAACCAGATCGAATTTTTTAGCCATGAGAGCTCTCCGATATCTGATTGATTTTATTGCCATTTCTGGCGAGTTACAAAAACCCCGATCGCGACCAACCGGGCATTCCCTCAACGAGGGGCGCGCATCATAGCTGATCAGGGATTAGGCCGCAAACCCTTTGAAATAGCCCGCTAGTCTACGTAGAGAGAGCTCACGGATTCCTCATCGGAGATACGGCGCATGGTCTCACCCAGCAATTCGGCAGTGGAGAGCTGGCGGATCTTTTTACAGGCCATGGCCTCTTCATTCAACGGGATGGTGTCTGTCACGACTAACTCGTTCAGTGCCGATTCGCTGATTCGTTTCACTGCCGGACCCGACAAAACAGCGTGCGTAATGTAGGCAGCAACACTGGCGGCGCCATGTTCTTTCAGCGCGTTGGCTGCATGGCACAGGGTGCCCGCGGTATCGACCATGTCATCGATCATTACGCAGGGACGGCCTTCGACTTCACCGATGATATTCATGACTTCTGATTGATTCGCTTTTGAACGCCGTTTGTCGATGATGACGAGATCGGCATCGTCGAGCCGTTTCGCCAGGGCGCGAGCACGAACCACACCACCGACATCCGGTGAAACGACCACCATGTTGTCGTATTTTTTCCGCCACACGTCGCCGAGCAAGACAGGCGAGGCGTAAACGTTGTCGACCGCAATATCGAAGAAACCCTGGATCTGGTCGGCATGCAGGTCAACGGTCAGTACCCGGTCCACGCCCGCGACTGCAATCAGCTTGGCGACCAGCTTTGCTGTAATCGGCACGCGCGAAGCCCGCGGTCGCCTGTCCTGGCGTGCGTAACCAAAATAGGGAATGACTGCGGTTATTCTCGATGCGGATGCGCGACGTGCGGCATCCACCATGGTCAGCAGCTCCATCAGGTTTTCGGCCGCCGGCGGACAGGTGGGCTGAATAATAAAGGTCTCGCGTCCGCGAATATTCTCGAGGATTTCGACGTTGACTTCGCCGTCACTGAATCGGCCGACTTGCGCTTTGGCCAGGGGCATGTGCAATACGCGGGCAATATCCTGGGCCAGTTTCGGGTGCGCATTCCCGGAAAAAACGGCCATTGTCGAAAGATCCACGAACGTACCTCCCTCGGTCCATCGATGCACGCAGCTGGCGTGTTTACAGTATGGCTGGGGTGGCAGGATTCGAACCTGCGCATGACGGGATCAAAACCCGTTGCCTTACCACTTGGCTACACCCCATTCGCATTCGCAATCGACCCGAGCGCTATCCCCAAGATCGCGTTCGGAACGGTGACGTCATCGCGCGCAATTGTGGGCTGCGGCAAGAAGAGTGTCAAACTGGAGTTTACCCGCCGTAGAAGGTCCAGTGATCGATGACCAGTCGCACTTTTGCATCGGCGTTAATCGCTGAAATTCGTCGCGGCATTTGCTGCCCGCCGCCGTCGCGGTATTCCCCGATAGTCACGTGCCAGTCGCCCTGCTCCATCTCACTGATCAGCCCGTCACCGCCCGTTCGGGTTGCAGTCTGCACATTCGGGTCCGGAATGCCGAGCGCCCAGTATTGCAGGCTGGCCACGGGAATGGTCCAGCCATAGCGAAGACGCAAATCGAGTTCTGCATCCTGTAATTCGGTGACATCACCTTGCTTGTCCGTCAGCGTGATTCGTTTGCCATCACCCTCGATTTTCACCGTGCCAACGCCGAGCGGCCCGCTCACCGTCGCACGAAATTCATCACCTTCCTGCCACCATCGAACTTTGCCATTGAACCCCTCTTCGCCGGCGCTAACACCGATGCGACCCGAAAACTCCCATCGCTCGACGGCTTCCAGAACGGCGCGGCGGGTTTCCCAATCGGACAATTCGGGCAGCTGCACGCCGCTCGGGCCGGCGCAGGCCTGCAAGACAAGCGCCGTCAGCAAAAGGAGCGGGGTCCGGTACCAGGCGATGCGCATCACGACCGTGTCAGGACTAGCCGTCAGGTGCAATTCGATTGCGCACGTTCTCAAGTAGCGGGCTTTCAGGCCAGCGCTCTTCGGCTTCGACCAGGCGTTCCATGGCCTCGTCTGTTCGTTCCATCTTCCACAGCACCTCGATGACGTGAGCGGCTACTTCCGGGTCCTCGAGTATCTCATAGGCCCGTTCGAGTTCGGCCAGGGCGGCGTCGTATTCACCCTTGCGATACAGCACCCAACCATAGCTATCGATAATGGCGGCGCTGTTCGGACTTATTTTCAACGCCTTCTTGATCAGTTTTTCGGCTTCATTGTATTCCTTGGTCCGATCAGCCAGCGTGTAGCCGAGCGCGTTTAGCACGATGGCACTTTCCGGCCAGCGCTTCGCCGCATAGCGATACACCTCGAGGGCGTCATCCAGGTTGCCCATGCGCAAATACAGCTCGGCTTTGCCCAGGTAACCGTTCTCACTATCCGGCCGATAGGCGATGACCCGGTTGTAGTATTCGATCGCCTCGTCATAGCGGTCCTGCGACGCCAGCAACTGCGCCTGCGCCTGAATCATGTCGACCGCATAATTTGGATGGCTGCGACCAAATTCGTCGAGGTGCTTTCGAGCCTCATCAAATTTTTCCTGCTGAGCAAGGATGCCGCCCACACGACGTTGCGAAAATACGGCGTGGTCGCCGTGAGTCACCTTGGAGTACAGGGCGATAGCACGTTGCTGCTCGCCGCGATGGTCCGCAATACGCGCCAGGTAGTAAAACGCATCCATCGTGTACTGGCCGGTCGCCAGCAAATCCTCGAAGTCCTGCCACGCCGCGTCGAGATTTTCCAGGCGGAAATTGATGATCGCCATCAGGCGCAGCGCATCCGTACGCGATGGCTGTTCCAGCAGGACCTGGTTAATCTGGCTCAGCGCATCGTCCTCGCGGCCTGCCGAGAGATACATGATCGCCAGTTCCAGCCTTGCCTCGGGGTCCGGGTCCGGGGTATCGCCAACCAGGCGCTCCGTATAGTCGATAGCGGCATCGATATCACCGTCCATCAGAAGTGCGCGCGCATACAACAGATGCGGCTTGATCCATTCCGGCTTCAGTTCGGTCGCAATTTTTGCGCGCTTTAGTGCCTCGGCGCTGTCTCCCGCATACAAAGCCAGGACTGCCGTCGCGTAATGAGCATACGGGGATGTTGTGTAGGGTTTGCTCAGCTGCCGCATGAGCTTGTCGGCATTTTCGGCGTCTTCTTCGGCCAGGAACGGCACCAGGTTCACCAGCCGCTCATCGGCCGGTATATCGCCCCGCTCCAGCACTTTCCTTAAGCTGTTACCGGACTTTCCGATGTCGCCGTCGCGCAATTCAAGCAGCGCGAGGTACAACAGCGCCTCGTCACTCGATTTGTCCAGCTCTACCCAGCGCTTGGCGGATATCCGAGCTTCCTTGTTAAAGCCGTAGGTGAACGCAAACTGTGTCGCCTGCCGGGCGACAGCAACGTCGTCAGTTTCTTCCGCAGCCTGCTGATACTCAATAGCAGCGCGCCAGTAGTCGTTTTTGCTGCGCGCGTCTTCAGCTGCCGCCAGATGCTCTCTGACCTTGTCGTCGGCGTCAGCGAGTGCTACAGGCGGCGACAAAAGCGCCGAAATGACTATGATAGCGACCAGCCACGCAGCAAATACCAGTTCGTGACGGCGATTCCGGGGGTTTAGTATGATCATCCAGATATTCTGTTTTTTCCACTCATTGGAATCACAGACAAGCAACTACGCCATCAGTTCGCTTATCATACGAACTGATTTGCAGAAGATACCCTTAATTCCCTTATGCCACTGAAAATTCTCGGGCTGAACCATACCACGGCACCAGTCGATATACGTGAACAGGTGATCTACGCCGGCGACGCGATTCCGCGTGCGCTGGCGGAAATCGTGGGGCTGCCCGGCGTCGGCGAGGCAGTAATGCTGTCGACCTGCAATCGCACAGAAATCTATATGCATTCGCACACCGAGGGCGAATCGACGCTACTGGACTGGCTGAAAACAGACCAGTCCCTGTCGGCAGAAGCGGAAAGTGCGTTATTTATGCTCAGCGACGACGCCGCCGTGCGGCACTTGTTCCGCGTTGCCTGTGGTCTCGACTCGATGGTTTTGGGTGAGCCACAGATCCTGGGCCAACTGAAGGATGCGTATCGCGAGGCAGAGTCGGCCGGATCCGTTGGCTCCAGGCTGGGTCGCCTGTTTCAACATACCTTTTCCGTCGCCAAAAAAGTACGGACGGATACGGAGATTGGCAGCAGCCCGGTATCGGTGGCCTACGCCGCGGTGAATCTCGCCAACCAGTTCTTTTCCGGGTTTCATCAACATACTGCCTTGCTGATCGGCGCCGGTTCGACGATCGAGCTGGTCGCACGACACCTCAATGGCAAGGGAATCGGCAGGCTGTTCGTCGCCAACCGGGACGTAAGCCGTGCACATGACCTGGCTGCCCAATTCGACGGATTTGCCCTGCCACTGTCGGAGCTGGCCGGCACCCTGCCCGATGCGGACATCATAATCAGCTCGACAGCCAGCCCGGATGTCATCGTGACTCGGGAGATGATGGAAAGCGCAATTCAGGCACGCAAACGCAAGCCGGTATTTGCGGTCGACATCGCCGTACCGCGCGACCTTGATCCTGGTATCAAGGAACTTAATGACGTTTACCTTTACTCGGTCGATGACCTGGACAAGGTCATCCAGCAGGGCCTCCACAGCCGCGAGTCGGCCGTCACCGATGCCAATCGGATACTCGACGAAGAAGCCGCGCGCTACCTGAATATCGAACGTGCAAGAGAAGTTGTGCCATTGATCACCGCATTACGCGCCCAGGGTGACGTGCTGCGCGCGGAAGTAATGCAACAGGCCCGGCGGCGACTCGCGAAAGGCGCAGACAGCGACGAAGTTCTGGAATTCGTCACGGCGTCACTGCTCAAGAAAATGTTGCACCAACCGACGGTCCGATTACGCCAGGCGGGCGAAGCTTCGGATGAGACGTTGGTTGATGCCGCCCGGCAGTTGTTCGGTCTGGATGATGGCGGGAAATGAAAGACTCCATACGAACGAAACTGGAATCAACGCGAGACCGGTTTGAAGAAATTGCCGGCCTGCTCGCAGACCCCAGCGTCATATCGGACCAAAACCAGTTTCGTGATTTGTCGCGCGAGTACTCACGTCTCGAACCCATTATCAGACTATTCGGACAGTACGAAGACGTGGTTGGCGATATTGCCGCCGCGAAGGAAATGGTCAACGACAGCGATGCTGACGTTCGCCAGATGGGTCAGGAAGAGATGTCTTCGCTGCAGGAAGACAGCGAATCACTGCAGCTCGAATTGCAGAAATCGCTGATTCCGCCGGACCCGCACGACAACAATAATATTTACCTGGAAATTCGGGCCGGCACGGGCGGCGATGAAGCCGCGATTTTCGCCGGGGACCTTTTTCGCATGTATTCGAAATTCGCGGAGCAGATGCGATGGCCGGTCGAGATCATCAGCGCTCGCGAAGGTGATCACGGCGGATACAAGGAAATTGTCAGCCGTATCGCCGGCAATGGCATCTATGCGAAATTGAAATTCGAGTCCGGCGCACATCGCGTGCAACGCGTGCCGGCCACGGAGTCACAAGGACGGGTCCACACATCCGCGTGCACGGTCGCGGTGCTCCCGGAGGCCGACGAAATCGAGGAAATAGAGATCAATACCAACGATCTCCGGGTCGACACGTATCGCGCATCCGGTGCCGGAGGGCAGCACGTCAACAAAACGGATTCGGCGGTTCGCCTGACCCATCTCCCGACCGGCATCGTGGTTGAATGCCAGGACGAGCGCTCGCAACACAAGAACAAGGCGCGCGCCATGTCATTGCTGCAGGCGAAACTACTGGATGCTGAAGTATCTCAACGGGAGACCGAACAGGCGCAGGAACGCAAGTTGCAGGTCGGTTCAGGCGACCGCTCGGAACGAATTCGCACGTATAATTACCCGCAGGGGCGCGTCACCGATCACCGTATTAATCTCACGCTGTACAAGCTTGCGGACATTCTTGAGGGTAGCCTGGACCAGGTCATCGATCCGTTGACTAACGAGTACCAGGCCGACCAGCTTGCCGCATTGTCAGACTAGGCAGGTAATCAATCCGGCGTCACAACGCCTGGTCGAGGTCGGCAACGAGATCGTCCGCGTTTTCAATACCAATCGATAAACGGATCAACTGATCGCTGATGCCCAGGGCGACACGTTTCTCTTCGGGTACGGATGCGTGCGTCATGATTGCCGGATGGTCCACGAGGCTCTCGACTCCGCCGAGACTTTCCGCCAGCGCGAATACTTTGCACTTCTCCAGGAACGCTCGAGATTCCGCCATACCGCCTTTGATAAAGAACGTCACGATGCCGCCGGGTTGATACATCTGCTCGGACGCCAGCTCATATTGGGGATGGGATTCAAGACCCGGGTACAGCACTCGCTCGACTCGAGAATCGTTTTCCAGCCACTCCGCAATGAACTGGCCATTCTGGCAATGCCGTTGCATACGGACGTCGAGGGTCTTCAGCCCGCGCAGCGCAAGAAAACTGTCGAACGGCCCGAGTATTGAGCCGATCGAATTCTGCAGGAAACCGAGTTGCTCGGCGATCGCCGGGTCACGGGTCACCGCGATTCCACCAACCATGTCCGAGTGGCCGTTCAGGAATTTCGTGACCGAATGCATGACGACGTCACATCCTAATTCAAGCGGTCGCTGTATGTACGGTGTTGCGAACGTATTGTCGACGACGACCAGGATATCGTTCGCTTTGGCGATTTCGACCACGCTCGCGATGTCGCAAAGTTTCAGCAAAGGATTGCTCGGCGTTTCGACCCAGATCAGGCGGGTATTGTCGAGAATAGAGTCCTGCAGGGCATCCAGGTCGGTCAGATCGATAAAACTGAAATCCAGGCCCGCACTGCGTTTGCGAACCTGCTCGAAAAGACGCGTCGTGCCACCGTATATGTCGTCCAGCGCAATGACGTGGCTGCCGCTGTCGATCATTTCGAGAATGGTAGCGGTTGCCGCCATGCCGGACGCGAACGCGAAACCGTGTTTCCCTGACTCAAGATTCGCAACGCAGCGCTCAAGGGCACCGCGGGTCGGATTCTGCGTCCTCGAATACTCGAACCCCTGATGCACGCCCGGGCTTTGCTGGACGTAGGTCGAGGTTGCGAAAATCGGCTGCATGATGGCGCCGGTTTCGGGCTCCGGTTCCTGGCCAGCGTGAATCGTCCGTGTTGCAAATGTGAGTTTGTGGTTGTCGTTGCTCATATCAGTTGATGTCCTGATTCAGAGTTGTTTACGCAGATGATTGAGCACATCTGAACGTGTAATGAGTCCCATGAAGTTTTCGCCATCCATAATCGCTGCGTACGGCTGCACGTGCAGCATGGCAACGAGGTTGTTTACGCTGGCTGACTTGTCGAGCTGGATAAAGGCGGTTTGCATGGCATCGGCAACAGGCGCTTTCATCAGTTCCGGCTTGCCGAATACGTGTCGAATAATCGCATCCTCGGTCACGATGCCCACCAGTTCGCCCTCGTCCATCACCGGCAGCTGAGAGAATCCGGCGTTGCGCAATCGATTGTGAGCCGTCGTCAGGACGTCCGTTGGACCGATGGTAATGGTCGCGCGCTCGCCATGCAGCCGGCCAATCAGGTCACGCAGGTCACCGAACTGTTCACGCGCTATGAATCCCTGATCTTCCATCCAGAAATCATTAAATAGTTTGGACAAATATTTGTTGCCCGTATCACAGGCAAACGTGACCACCGTTTTTGCTTCTGTTTGCTCGCGACAATATTTTAGTGCGGCACTTAGCAAGGTTCCTGATGACGAACCCGCCAGCAAGCCTTCCTTGAGCAACAGGTCTCGTGCCGCGCTGAACGACTCCGCGTCGGAAATTGCATACGCTTTTTTTACTTTTGAGAAATCGGCAATGTCGGGAATGAAGTCCTCACCGATGCCTTCCACAAGCCAACTGCCGCTTTCGGTGCTCAAGTGCCCGGTATTTATGTACTCGGCGAGAATCGAGCCCACCGGATCCGCAAGAATCAGGTCGACCTCGGGCGCGTTTTCTGCAAGGTACTTGCTGATGCCGCTGATTGTTCCGCTGGAGCCTACGCCAAGCACTATCGCATCAAGATCTGCGCCCATTTGTTCGATGATCTCGGGCGCGGTCGTTTGCTCGTGCGCCAGCGGGTTATCGGGGTTGCCGAACTGATTGATGAAATAGGCGCCTTTTTCTTCTGCGATGCTCTTCCCCAGGTCCTGGTAATACTCGGGATGACCTCTCGCCACGTCGGATCGCGTCAACACCACGTCCGCGCCCATCGCGCGTAAGTTGAATATTTTTTCCTGCGACATTTTGTCGGGTAACACCAGGATCAGTTTGTAATCCTTCTGAGCCGCTACCAGCGCCAGTCCGATACCGGTATTGCCTGCTGTCGCCTCGACCAGCGTGTCGCCGGGCTTGATGTCGCCGCGTTTCTCGGCTTCCTCGATCATCGATATTCCGATACGGTCCTTGATTGACCCGCCCGGGTTCATCAGTTCAAGCTTCAGGAACAGGCGGCATAGGCCGGTATCGATATGGGTGACTTCTAGCATCGGCGTTTTGCCAACCATATCGAGGATATTGGAGTAAACGTTCATTGCGGCTGTAGCCTGTGATGAATTTGGCGGCAATAATACGCGAAGGGCAATGTCCGGGGCTAGCAGGATTGAGTGAGCAAATGAGAATCGACGACGCGCTGGCGAGAGCGACAGAGCAACTTAGAGCGTTTAGCGAATCGCCCAGACTCGACGCGGAGCTGTTGCTCACACAGGCCCTCGACGTCCAGCGCAGCTATTTGTTCGCGCACCCGGAGGACACGCTGGACAGCGCCGCCGCTGAGCGGTTCTTCTCAACCGTCGCGCGACGCGAAATGGGCCAGCCACTGGCTTATATTCACGGCAAAAAGGAATTCTGGTCATTAACGCTGACAGTGAGTCCCGACACTCTGGTGCCGCGGCCGGAAACGGAAACCCTGGTGCAGGAAGCGCTGACCCTCATACCTCGCAATGAATCCTGCGATGTTCTCGATCTGGGTACCGGCAGTGGCGCGATCGCGTTGGCGATCGCGAGCGAAAGATCAATGGCACAACTCGTCGCAACGGACATCAGCGAATCCGCCCTGGTGGTCGCGCGTGAAAACGCGCAACAACTCGAGCTGCTCAATGTCCGGTTTGTGCAAGGAGACTGGGTTGAGCCGGTCGGCGATCAGAGCTTCGATATCATCGTATCAAATCCACCCTATGTCCGAAGTAGCGACCCCGCACTCCTGAAGCTGAAGCACGAACCTGTTTCGGCATTGTCGTCCGGCGAAGATGGATTGGCGGCGATTAGGACACTTGCGGCGCAATGCGGGGCAATAATCCGGCCCGGTGGCACACTGTTAATTGAGCACGGTGCCGATCAACAGGAAGCGGTGGCTGACATTATGGCGGCCGCCGGGTGGGCCGATATTCGATGCATTAAGGACCTCGCCAGTAAGCCGCGTGTAACGACCGCATCCCGGCCTGCGGCTGCCGCTATTGATGAAGGTCATATCGAAGGTTCATAATCCGTCCACTTCAAACTACGCGGATATTTTTCCATGATCACCATCGTTACAACACACGGCGACATCGCTATCGAACTATTTGAGGAGAACGCGCCGATCTCCAGTGAAAACTTCAGGCAATACGCAAGCGACGGACATTTTTCAGACACGGTGTTTCACCGCGTCATACCCAATTTCATGATCCAGGGCGGCGGTATGACGGCCGACCTGAATCCCAGACAAACTCGTGCGCCGATCAAGAATGAAGCGGCCAATGGCGAGAAAAATGTGCGCGGAACATTGGCGATGGCCCGTACCGGCGTCGTTGACAGCGCAACCTCCCAGTTTTTTATAAACCTCAGTGACAACGTGTTTCTCGACCATGGCGATCGCGATTTTGGCTATGCCGTATTCGGCAAAGTCGTTGACGGCATGGACGTGGTGGACGCAATTGCCGGCGTCGTAACCGGCAATCAGGGTGGCCATTCAGACGTGCCCCTCGAGCCGGTAACTATCACGGAAGTGAGACTCGAGGACTAATTATCGTGAACGACGATCCACTGATTACCCGGGCAGCCCGCCACCTGGCGCTGCCGCAAATCGGTGAACAAGGTCAATCACAAATTGCCTCGTCGACCGCGCTGTTGATAGGTGTCGGCGGCATTGGCTGCGCGTCGGCGACCTACCTCGCAAGCAGTGGCGTTGGCCGTTTGCTGCTGGTTGACTTTGACACGGTGGATGCAACGAACCTGGGGAGACAGACGCTGTATTCGGCGGCAGATATCGGGAAACTCAAAGTGGATTGCGCCCGCTCGAGGTTGCTGGCGCTAAATCCGGATATCGACATCGTCGCTATATCGGAGCGACTGAGCGGCGATGCACTTTCCGACGCAGTGCGATCGGCGGATGTTGTGCTGGACGGCAGCGATAACTTCGCGACCCGGTTTGCGGTCAATGATGCCTGCATCGCAAATTCGCGCTGCCTCGTCAGCGCAGCGGCAATACGCTTCGAAGGCCAGCTCGCGGTATTCGGTCCCGACTTCGATCGTTCGCCGTGCTACCGATGCCTGTATGCCGAAGCCGATGAGTCACTGGACAACTGCAGCGGTAATGGCGTGTTTTCACCGGTGCCCGGCGTCATCGGCACGCTTGCCGCCAGCGAAAGCCTGAAAGTGATGGCTGGCATAGATCCTGTCAACGGTCAGCTGTCGCTGTTCGACGCGTTGTCGTCCGAATGGCAACGGCTGGCAATCGGAAAGGACGAAGGCTGCCTTGCCTGCGGGCAAGACTAGGCCGCGTCCGCCGCCGCCGGATCGTAGCCAAGATTCGGCGCAAGCCAGCGTTCCGCTTCAGCGACTGACATACCTTTGCGTGCGGCAAACGATTCAAGCTGGTCACGCGATATCTTGCCGACCGAGAAATAGCGCGATTCCGGATGTGAAAAATAAAAACCACTAACCGCTGCAGTCGGGAACATCGCGAAAGATTCGGTTAGTTTGAGATCTATGTGTTTCTCGACATCCAGCAGTTGCCAGAGCTTGTCTTTCTCGGTGTGATCCGGGCAGGCGGGATAACCAGGTGCGGGACGTATACCGGCATAACTTTCGGCAATCAGGTCTTCGTTGCTAAGCGTTTCCGCTGCGGCGTATCCCCAGAATTCCTTGCGGGTCCGCTCATGCATGTGCTCCGCCAATGCCTCTGCAAGACGATCCGCCAGTGCTTTCAACAAGATACTGCTGTAGTCGTCATGGTCAGCTTCGAATCGATCAATGTGTTCATCGATGCCGATCCCCGCCGTCACCGCGAAACCACCGATGTAGTCCTGCACGCCTGTCTCCAGCGGGGCTACAAAATCGGCCAGGCATTCATGCGAATGACCGCCTGGCTTGCCTCGTTGCTGGCGCAAATGGCACAGGCGCATCAGTTCGTTGTTTCTTTCATGGTCCGTAAACAAGCGAATGTCATCATGATCGACGCTGTTCGCAGGAAAAAATCCAATCACAGCACGTGCGGCCAGCCATTTTTCATTAATTATTTTTTCCAGCATGTCCGATGCATCGCTGAACAACGAGCGAGCCGCTTCGCCGACAATATCGTCACTTAATACCTGCGGAAATTTTCCGTGAAACTCCCAGGCATTAAAAAACGGCATCCAGTCTATATAGTCGCGCAGTACCGCAAGATCGATGTTTTCGAATACACGGGTGCCGGTAAAGTCCGGTTTTGGCGGTGAATAGTCCGACCAGTCGAGCGCGCGCTTATTGTCGCGCGCCTGGGGCAGTGACAACTGCGGCGCCAGTCTCGATTTGCCGGCATGTCGTTCACGTCGTTTGGCATTTTCGTTTCGCGTCTTTTTGACCAGAGCGGATCGCGTATCCGGCTGAATCAATGCCTGTGCAACGCCCACGGCACGTGATGCGTCCTTAACGTAAATGACCGGTCCTTCGTAATTGGGCTCGATTTTGACCGCGGTATGCGCCGGCGATGTTGTGGCACCGCCGATCAGGAGTGGCAACTCGTAATTCAGCCGCTGCATTTCGCTGGCTACGTAAACCATTTCATCCAGCGAAGGGGTTATCAGACCGGACAGCCCGATAATCTGCGCGTTTTCCCGAATGGCAGTCTCGAGGATTTTCTGGCAGGGAACCATGACGCCAAGGTCGATGACTTCGAAATTGTTACATTGAAGAACAACACCCACGATGTTTTTGCCGATGTCATGAACGTCGCCCTTCACCGTCGCCATGACAATTTTTCCGTTGGTCTGGATCTCGCCACCCTTCTCCTCTTCAATGAATGGCACCAGGTGTCCGACCGCTTTTTTCATGACGCGCGCCGACTTCACCACCTGTGGCAGGAACATCTTGCCCGCGCCGAACAGGTCGCCGACCACATTCATTCCCGACATCAGCGGACCTTCGATCACATGCAGGGGCCTGTCGGCAGCCAGCCGTGCTTCTTCCGTGTCCGCGACGACATATTCGTCGATGCCATTGACCAGCGCGTGCTCAAGTCGTTTTTCGACCGGCAATTCCCGCCAGCTCAGGTCTTTCTTCCTGGCGTTGGTGCCACCCGCCTGCCCTCTATAACTTTCGGCGATATCAAGCAGTCTCTCGGTAGCATCATCGCGGCGATTCAGGACCACGTCTTCGACCGCATCGCGCAAATCAATTGGCAAATCTTCGTAAATCGCAAGCTGGCCGGCATTGACAATACCCATGTCCATACCCGCCTTGATTGCGTGATACAGGAATACAGAATGAATCGCCTCGCGCACCAGGTTGTTGCCGCGAAAAGAAAAAGACACGTTGCTGACGCCGCCACTCACCATTACGTGCGGCAACGACTGCTTGATGCCACGAGTTGCTTCGATGAAGTCCAGCCCGTAACTGTTGTGCTCTTCAATACCGGTCGCGACAGCGAATATGTTCGGGTCAAAAATGATGTCCGCCGGGTCGAGTCCAACGACATCAGTCAGAATTTTGTATGAGCGTTGGCAGATTGCAATTTTTCTATCGACGTTGTCCGCCTGTCCGTCTTCATCGAACGCCATAACGACTACGGCTGCGCCATAATCCCTGACGAGACGCGCCTGTTCTATGAAGGGCTCCTCGCCTTCCTTGAGGCTGATGGAATTCACGACCGCTTTGCCTTGCACGCAGCGAAGGCCCGCTTCGATCACGGTCCACTTCGAGGAGTCGATCATCACAGGTACGCGAGCGACGTCGGGTTCGGACGCGATCAGGCGCTGATAGGTCACCATCGCCTGCTCCGAGTCCAGCATGCCCTCGTCCATGTTGACGTCAATAATTTGCGCGCCGTTTTCAACCTGTTGCCGCGCGACCTGCACGGCGTCGGTGTAGTTATCGGCTTCAATCAGCCGGCGGAAAATGGCAGACCCGGTTACATTGCTGCGCTCGCCGACGTTTACGAACAAGTCGTCGGGACCGATCGTCAGCGGCTCGAGTCCTGACAAGCGGCATCGTACCGGCACGTCAGGAATTACCCGCGGCTTGTGTTGACTGATCGCGTCTTTCAGTTGCCGAATGTGCTCGGGCGTCGTGCCACAACAACCGCCGACCATATTGACCAGACCGTCTGCTGCAAACTCGCCAATGATTGCCGCCATTTGCTCCGGCGTTTCATCGTATTCGCCAAACTCGTTCGGCAAACCGGCATTCGGATGCGCGCTAACAGCGGTATCGGCGACACGCGACAGCTCTGCGACATACTGCCGCAGGTCAGTTGCACCCAGGGCGCAATTCAGGCCAATGACGAATGGCTTGATGTGTCGAACCGAATTCCAGAACGCCTCGGTCGTCTGGCCGGAAAGCGTCCTGCCGGACGCATCGGTAATCGTGCCGGAAATCATCACTGGTAATTCGCTGCCGGTTTCCTCAAAAGCGCGACGAATAGCGAAAATTGCAGCTTTCGCATTCAGCGTGTCGAAGATCGTTTCGACCATAAGAAAATCGGCACCGCCTTCCATGAGCGCGATCGCTGCCTGCTGGTAGGTATCCGCCAGCTGCTCAAACGTAATGTTTCGAAAACCTGGGTCGTTCACGTCCGGCGAGAGCGACGCCGTTCGATTGGTTGGGCCGAGAACGCCCGCGACGAATTTCTGCGTACCTGTTTTCGCAGTGTGCGCATCGGCCGACGCTCGCGCCAGGCTCGCGGCTGCCAGGTTCAATTCGTACACCAGCGATTCCATTCCGTAGTCGCTCATGGACGGTGCGTTCGAGTTAAAAGTATTCGTCTCGATAATGTCGGCGCCCGCGTCGAGGTAGACATCGTGAATTCGACGGATCACCTGCGGCTGCGTGATCGACAACAGGTCGTTGTTGCCCTTCAGGTCCTGCGTCCAGTCTTTAAAGCGCTCGCCACGAAAATCGCTTTCGACCAGGCCTTCCGCCTGGATCATCGTGCCCATTGCGCCATCCAGCAACAGAATACGATCAGCCAGGGCCTTTAATAACACATTGGATTTATTATGTTTTTTCATGTTATCGCGCTCAGGCGGCGGCCTCCTGCGGTCGCACTCCCAACGCATGACAAATGGCGAAGGTCAGTTCGGAGCGATTCAAGGTATAGAAATGAAATTCGTCAACGCCTTGTGACTGCAGCAGACGAACCTGTTCGATTGCGACGCTGGCGGCGATCATCTGGCGCGTTTCGGCATCGTCATTCAATCCGTCGAAGCGGTCATGCAACCAGTCCGGAACGCTCGCACCACACATGTCGGCGAAACTCTGCAACTGCGGAAATCGCGTTATGGGCAAAATGCCGGGCACGATGTTTGCGTCGATTCCTGCAGATGCGCAGGTGTCACGAAAGCGAAAGTACGATTCGATATCGAAAAAGAATTGTGTGATCGCACGATGCGCACCTGCATCCAGTTTTCGTTTCAAATTATCGAGGTCGAATTGCGAATCGGGCGCTTCTGGGTGCACCTCCGGATATGCTGCGACAGAAATATCAAAGTCCGCGACCTTCACCAGCCCTTCGACCAGGTCGGATGCATAGGCATAGCCATCCTTGTGCGGCTGGTATTTCGCCTGATCTTTCGGCGGGTCACCGCGCAAAGCGACGATATGCCGAACACCCATGTCCCAGTATTGGCGCGCGATATCGTCAACTTCGCCCCGGCTTGCACCGATACACGTCAGATGCGGCGCGGCAGTGAGACTGGTCTCGGACATGATCCGGCGAACGGCAGCATGTGTTCGTTCGCGAGTTGAACCGTCTGCGCCGTAAGTCACCGAAACGAAGCGTGGTTGCAATGCAGACAGGCGTTTAACCGATTCCCACAGCGTCTTTTCCATGGCTTCACTGCCAGGTGGAAAAAACTCGAAAGAAACTTGAGGCCGAATGCCCGAACCCGTTTTGTTATTTCCCTTCGTCATGCCGCCTCCGCTGCGCTATCTGCGACGGTCGCAACCGCCAGCATCCAGCGTGGATTCTTTTGTGTGACTATTCGAGCAGGAGCGAGCCGTAGCCTGGCTGCGGCACTCCACTCCGCCAGTGATTTTTTCAGTTCGTCCGCTGTTCGACTGTCGACCGTTAATAACAGCATGACGCGCCCACCGGGTTTAAGCAGTCGTCGTGATTCATGCAACGCACGAACCGGATGCTCGGCATTTGCCAGCACATCATCAAGAATGATCGTGTCAAACTCATGATCGTCGAATGGCAGCCGATACATATCGCCCTTGCGCAAACTGCAGCCGGGCACACCGGCGATCATTAACTCGGCTCGAGCGAGTTCACGAGCTTTCTCGTCAATATCGACGCCAATCGCGCGGGTCGCGCGGCTCGCCAGCAACTTCAGGATCTGGCCGCGACCACAACCAATATCGAGCAAGGATCCGATCGGGGCTGTAACCGTGAGGTCGATAATGGCCCGGTAGATTGCACGATCGGCATCATCTACCGCTGCCAGTTTTGCTGTCGGGCCAAGATGTTCACCACGCAATTCGAGCAAGCGCTGCCAGTCGTCCGTAAACAGACGGTCGTCGACCGGAATCAGCGCCAGCAATTGCACTCGCAGCGCTGCATCTCCACCGCGTTGCGGCACCCGGTAAAACACCCGTTTGCCGTCCCGGTGGCGCAGCAACAGACCACTGTCACAAAGTGCGCGCAAATGCTGCGAGATTCTCGGCTGACTCTGACCGATCACGTCCGTCAGTTCCGAGACACTGCATTCGCCCTGGCGGCACAAGGCGATGAGCCGCATGCGCGTCAGGTCTGCGAGCGTCTTGAGCTGTTGAATCATTTGCTCTGGAGTCGTTAACATAAATATATTAACAATCGTTTATATGAAGGGTGGAAAGTGTACACCGATGCGGCGAAAACGGCTAGTGATTGGCGGCGGTCACTGGTTGATTACCGGGCTGGCCATCCAAGGAGTATTGGCCACGCCTGCAACACCTGCCCTCCAGTACTAGTGAACGGTCGCAGATCCTTCGACCGTTCGCTCCGCGAACAATTTCGAAATATCGACTGGATCGAAAGACCGCTTGCGGCTGCAGTACTCGCAAATTACGTCGACTTTGCCTTGCTCTTCGCAAGCGGAACGTGTCTCCTCTTCACCGAGCAGACGTAGCACTTCTTCGGCGCGATGCCGTGAGCAACGGCACTTGAACACGGTCGGGCGTGGTTGAAACACGCGAACATCATCTTCTGCGAACAGTTTGCCAACCAGCATCGCACCGATGCCATTTGACATGTCTTCGCATCGCAATGTTGCAGCTAGCAAGCCGAGACGATGCCAGTCATCCTGTAGTGGATCACCTTTTTCCGGCATCTGCTGCAACAGGATGCCACCACAAACCGAGTGGTTCGCAACGAGCATCAAATGACTTTGGACCTGCGCCGACCGTGTAAAGTAGTTTTCCAGGCTTTGCGACAACGAATCACCAAGCATTTCAACGATGCCTTGGTAGGGTCGCTCCAGCGCGCCCGCGTCCACGGTGATTGCACAGCGGCATCCATCGACGATGTCCGGATAGGACATGTCGGCATCGATATCCGGTGCGCTGGTCATGCCGCGCATTTCGAGTTTTTCGGTGCTTTGCATGACCAGCATCGACAACGGTCCTTCGCCGCTGATCTGCAACGTAATCCTGCCCTTGAACTTGAGACTCTGTGCAATGAGACCGGTCGCCGCCGCAGACTGGCCAAGAATCGCGGTCTCGGCAATGCTGTATTCGTTACCGAGCTGCATTCGGGCCCAGGAGTGCTGCAGCTGAATTAATGCGCCGCGGACCGGCAGCTTCTCAAACAGAAACGGAATGACGACATCGCTCTGGTCCGTGAGCGCATCGTTCATTTTGCGGCCAGCCGTCTCTTGATGGCTTCGTTGACCTGGGCCGGGTTTGCCTTGCCCTTGCTTTCTTTCATGACCTGGCCAACGAAAAAGCCCAGCAGCTTGTCCTTGCCCGCGCGGTACTCTTCAGCCTGCCCAGGGTTGGCGGCGATAACGGCATCGACGATAGCATCAATCGCAGAGCTGTCTGTGATCTGCTTAAGACCTTTCGCCTCAATAATTTCATCGGCCGTGCCCTCGCCTGCCCACATCGCTTCGAAAATTTCCTTCGCGAGACTTCGCGAAACGGTGTTGTCATGAATACGATCGATCAGTCCGGCCATCGCTTTCGCTGACACCTGGCTGGCATTGATATCCAAACCATCACGATTCAGGGCCGCCAGCAAATCGCCGATGATCCAGTTGGCCGAGGTCTTCGCGTCCGCCACCGTCGCTTTCGCGACCGCTTCAAAATAGTCGGCCAGCGCGATACTGGTGGTGAGAATATCCGCATCATCGCCTTTGATGCCGTATTGATTGGCAAACCGTTCTTTCTTGGCGTCCGGCAGCTCCGGCATGGTTTTGCGAACCGCTTCTATATAGTCTTCTTCGATTTCTACCGGCAACAAGTCCGGGTCCGGGAAATAGCGATAGTCATTCGCTTCTTCCTTGCTACGCATCGAACGCGTTTCATCTTTGTCCGAGTCGTAGAGACGGGTTTCCTGCACAACCTCGCCACCATCCTCTATAAGATCGATCTGCCGTTCGATTTCGAAATTGATCGCTTTCTCGATGAATCGAAACGAGTTCAGGTTTTTTAGTTCTGCACGCGTGCCAAGTTCTTGCTGGCCTTTCGGTCGAACGGATACATTCGCGTCACATCGGAACGATCCTTCCTGCATATTGCCATCGGAAATTCCAAGGTAACGGACGATCGTGTGAATCTTGCGCAGGTACGTAACCGCTTCTTTCGCAGAACTGAGATCCGGCTCGGAAACAATTTCGAGAAGCGGCGTTCCCGCCCGGTTCAGGTCAATGCCGGATTTTTCACCCAGCCCTTCGTGAATGGATTTGCCAGCATCTTCTTCAAGATGTGCACGGGTAATACCGATGCGCTTCTCGTTGCCATCGATATCCGTAATCATCAAGTGGCCTTCGCCAACAACCGGCAATTCGTACTGGCTGATCTGGTAGCCCTTCGGCAGATCCGGGTAAAAGTAATTTTTGCGCGCGAAAACAGAACGTGGCGCAATGGCTGCATCGACGGCAAGCCCGAACTTGCAAGCCATGCGCACGACTTCCTCATTCAGCACGGGCAACACACCGGGATAGCCCAGATCAACCAGGCAGGCCTGTGTATTTGGCTCCGCACCGTACGCCGTTGAGGCACCCGAAAATATCTTGCTCCGCGTCGCGAGCTGCGTGTGAATTTCCAGACCGATGACCACTTCCCAGGCGCTCATTCGAAGTCCTTCGGGCATCGCTGATGCCAATCGGTAATCTGCTGGTACTGGTGCGCGCAATGCAATACGGAGGCTTCCGCGAAATGCGGTCCGACCAGCTGCAAACCAACAGGCAGTTCGCCGGAAAACCCGCAGGGAATCGAAATGCCCGGCAGTCCGGCAAGGTTCGCTCCGATGGTGTAAATATCATTCAGGTACATCGTGATCGGGTCGTCGGTCTTTTCGCCAATACCAAACGCCGGCGTCGGCGCCGTTGGCCCGGCGATGACATCCACCTTTTCGAACGCGGACTTGAAGTCCTGGCTGATGAGTTGCCGCACCTTCTGTGCTTTGAGGTAGTACGCGTCGTAGTAACCGGCCGACAACACGTACGTCCCCGTCATGATGCGGCGTTTGACTTCGGCACCAAAACCCTCGGCGCGACTGCGACAATAAAGGTCCAACAGGTCTTTCGGATCTTCCGCGCGGTGGCCAAAGCGTACGCCGTCGAAACGCGACATATTCGAAGAACACTCTGCGGGTGCAACCACATAGTAAGTCGGCACCGACAGGTCGAGGTTCGGCAGGTCCACCTCGACGAGGATGGCTCCCTGGTCCTCTAGTGCACTTAGCGCTTCCTTGACTCGCGCCGAACATTCGGCTTCCAGGCCTTCGTCAAAATGCTGCCGTACGATGCCAACACGGAGACCTTCGAGCGACTCGCCAAGCGTTGCCCGGTAATCCGGCACAGGCTGGTCAACAGACGTGGAATCGCGCTCATCAAATCCGGCCATAACATTCAGCAACATCGCGGCGTCTTCCGCCGAGCGTGTGATAACACCCGCCTGGTCGAGACTCGATGCGAACGCGATCATGCCGTACCGGGACACCCGTCCATAGGTCGGCTTCAGCCCCGTAGTGCCCGTCAGGGCCGCTGGCTGGCGAATGGAGCCGCCGGTATCCGTGCCCGTCGCTGCCGGAATCAGTCGAGCGGCGACGGACGCGGCGGAACCACCCGAAGAGCCACCGGGCGATTTCGTAAGATCCCAGGGGTTTTTGACCGGTCCGAAATAGCTCGTTTCATTCGACGAGCCCATCGCGAACTCGTCCATGTTGGTTTTGGCAAGCGTCACTGCACCGGCCTGGCGGAGTCGCTCAACGACGGTCGCGTCATAAGGCGATACAAAATTGTCGAGAATACGAGAGCCACAGGTCGTGCGAACGCCCTTGGTACAAAACAGGTCTTTGTGAACGATCGGCAAACCGCAAAGCGACCCGGCATTTCCGTTCGCCCGATCCGCATCGGCACGATCGGCGGCGGCCAGGGCCTCATCGTCAGTTACCGTGATGAATGCATTCAGATCGGCGTTGTCTTTGATCCGGCCCAGCAGCGTTTCGACGATGTCGCGGGACGTGAACTCGCCCTGCGTCATGCCACTGGCGAGCTCGGCCAGTGTCAGCGCATGTATTGTATGGCCCGGGCCTGACATATCAATCAAGGACCCTGGGGACGAGGTACAGCCCATCCTGAACGCTCGGCGCATTTTGCTGAATCCGGTCGCGCTCGTTGTCCTCGGTCACCACGTCCGCGCGAAGTCGCTGGGACATATCCATGGGGTGCGCCATCGGCACGACATCATCGGTGGGCGCTGCCTGCAGCTGGTCAACGAAATCGACAATACTCGAGAGTTTTTCGACCACATCGTCGATTTCGTTCTCGTCCACGCTGAGCCGCGCGAGCGTCGCAATGTGTTGTACCTGTTCTTTACTTAGTGACACATTTAGTTCCGGACTATCGATTCTTTTGCCTGGGACGGGTATTCCCGCACGGAGATACTGGCGCAGCTCCAATAAACGGGGGCAGCAATAATACACACCGCCTTGCTCAATGTCGTGCGCATTGATAGATTACGCGGTTGAACACCTGCTCGGGCCATTTCCTTCCATGCTAAAGAACATTCTCGGCTATTTCTCGAACGATTTATCCATCGATCTCGGAACAGCGAACACCCTTATATATTCCAGAGGTCACGGAATCGTGCTCGATGAGCCGTCCGTTGTGGCGATTCGTGAGGATTCCGGTCGTGGCGGTCGCATGGTCGAGGCAGTAGGTGCAGAGGCCAAGAATATGCTGGGCAGAACACCCGGCAATATTACGGCCATTCGACCCCTGAAAGACGGCGTCATCGCTGACTTCACCGTCACCGAGAAAATGCTGCAGCACTTTATTCGTAAAGCGCATGGCACACGCTACTTTCGCCCCAGCCCGCGTGTCCTGATCTGCGTACCGTATGGCTCAACCCAGGTCGAGCGGCGCGCCATTCGTGAATCCGCCGAAGGTGCCGGTGCGCGCAAGGTTCACCTGATTCCCGAGCCCATGGCTGCCGCCATCGGTGCCGGCATGCCGGTGCACGAAGCGCGTGGATCAATGGTGCTGGATATCGGCGGCGGCACGTCAGAAGTGGCGGTGATCTCGCTCAACGGAATAGTCTATGCCGCTTCCGTGCGCATCGGTGGCGACCGCTTCGACGAGGCCATCACCAACTACGTTCGGCGCAACTACGGCATCCTGATCGGCGAAGCGACGGCTGAGCGCATCAAGCACGAAATTGGATCTGCTTTCCCGGGCCAGGAAGTGCGTGAAGCCTCTGTAAAAGGACGCAACCTTTCCGAAGGCGTACCGCGTGCCTTTACATTGAACAGCAACGAAATTCTCGAAGCGCTGCAGGAGCCATTGCAGGGCATCGTCGGCGCGGTCAAGGAAGCGCTGGAGCAGACACCGCCGGAACTCGGCGCGGACGTCGCCGACCGCGGCATCGTATTAACCGGTGGCGGCGCGATGCTGCGTGACATTGACAAACTGTTAATGGAAGAAACGGGTTTGCCGGTCGTTATCGCGGACGATCCGTTGACCTGTGTTGCCAGGGGCGGAGGCAGAGTCATCGAACTGATCGATGAACACGGCCCGGCTGTATTCGGGCTGGAGTAACTACCTCAAAAGGCTGCTAAAGTACCGCCATGCCGGCAGCCAGAACCGAACGCTCACATCGGGCACCTCACTCACGCGCACTGGGTTTGCGGTTTTCGCTTCTCGCCGCCCTGAGTATCCTGCTGCTCGTCATCGACTACCGCGACAATCACCTCGACACCGTACGTACGGCGATTGGTGCGACCGTGTACCCGTTGCGCGTCGTGGTCGACGCCCCGGTATCCGTCTGGCGCTGGGCAAGCGAAACGACGGCGAGCCGCAGTGACCTGCAGACCGAAAACGAGCGCCTGCATTCCGAACGATTGCTGACCCACGCACGCCTGCAACAACTTTCCGCGCTGGAAGCGGAAAACTCACGGTTGCGGGCAATGCTCGATGCAACCCACCGTGTGCGCGATGAGGTCCGGGTGGCGCAAATCATGTCGGTCAGTTCCGACCCGTTCCGGCACGTGCTGGTCATCGACAAAGGATCCCGGGACGGCGTTTATGATGGCCAGGCGATGATTGACGACAGCGGCGTGGTCGGACAGATTATTCAAACCGGACTGCTCTCGTCACAGGGCATTCTTATCAGCGATCCGGATCATGCCTTGCCGGTTGAAGTAAACCGAAACGGCTTGCGGACCGTTGCCCTCGGCACGGGTAAATACGAACGGCTCGATCTTCCATTCCTGGCAAACAACGCGGATATCAGAGTCGATGATTTGCTGGTGACCTCCGGCCTTGGCGGTGAATTCCCGGCAGGCTATCCGGTCGCGGTCGTTACCTCCGTTATTCTGAACCCACAGGAGTCTTTTGCAGAAGTGTCCGCAAAGCCAGTGGCCGCCCTGAACCAGGTACGCGAATTGATGCTGATCTGGAATGAGGCGACGGAGGAAGAGGTCGAGGCCAGGAATCAGGATGATGCCGGCGAAAGCGAGGAGGTCCAGGATGAGTAACGACAGTGCTTCCCGGCGTTTGCCGATCCTGACCTGCATCGTCGCATCATTAATGCTGGCAATTGCGCCCATGCCTGGCTGGGCAGAAGCGTATCGACCGGACTGGGTGCCGCTGACACTGATTTTCTGGTCGATGTTGCTGCCGCGCACTTACAGCATCGGCTGGGCCTGGATCATCGGCCTGATTCTCGATGTCGCACAAGGCACCCTGTTCGGACAGCATGCACTTGCGCTGGTTTTGATTGTCTACATAACCGTGAAATTTCACCTCCAGATTCGGGTCTTTCCGATGCTGCAGATGACAGCAACCGTCTTTGCCCTGCTCGCTCTGTACCAGTTCATTTTGTTCTGGATTAACGGAGTCGCAGGCATTAACTCTCCGGCCGTAGCCTACTGGGGTCCGGTACTGACTGGCACGATCGTTTGGCCGTTACTGTCCACGATCTACGGCGGTATTCGTTACAGCGCACGCTCCAGCGGCTAATTGCAATTCGATGGATCTCTTTACTCCCATCAAGGACCACCATAGCGAGACGCGACTGTTCAGCGCGCGCATTCTTCTCTCAGCCGTGATTGCAACCCTGCTGCTGGGCACGGTGATCGCCCGGCTGGTACAACTGCAGATCGTCAATCACGAAATATTTGCCGAAAAGTCGGTTGGGAACCGGGTGCGTATCGAAGCCGTGCCACCGATTCGCGGCCTGATTTTCGACCGCAAGGGCCGGGTGCTCGCTGAAAACCTGCCCACCTACCAGCTTGAGCTGATACCGGAGCAGGTCGCCGATATCGACGAAACGCTCAGGCAGCTTGCGCGACTCGAACTGATCGAAGAAGAAGACATCGACAGGATAAAAAGTCTTGCCAGTCATGGCCTCCGGTTCAAACCGGTCACGTTGCGGTTTCGACTTGACGACAACGAGATAGCCAGGTTCGCGGTGCAGCGGTACCGGTTTCCCGGAGTCGATTTTCAGCCGCGACTGGTGCGGCATTATCCCTACGGTCATTTAACGACGCATGCTATTGGCTACGTCGGCGCCCTCAGCACCGGCGATCTCAACCGCCTGGATGTCGCCGACTACTCCGGCACGTTTCACACTGGCAAAACCGGCATCGAGTTTAGCAAGGAGGCATTGCTGCACGGCGCGACCGGTCACCAGCAGGTCGTGACTAACGCACGCGGCAGGGAGGTGCCTACGGACACCCGTGAATTGTCCGACGCATTGCCGGAAAGCCAGTCCTCGCTTCCCGGCCACAGTATCTACCTGACCATTGATCTTGACCTGCAACGAATCGCGACAGAAGCCATGCAGGGAAAACGAGGTGCCGTTGTTGCGATTGATCCCAATAACGGTGAAATACTCGCTTTGATCAGTGCACCTTCATTTGACCCGGACATGTTCGCACTGGGCATGAGTTCATCGGAATTCAACGCACTGCAAAGTGATCCCGACAGGCCTCTATTCAATCGCGCGGTGGTCGGCACCTACCCGCCCGGCTCCACGATCAAACCGATGCTGGCGCTTGCGGCGCTCGAAGTTGGCGCGACCAACCTGACCCGCCGCACGTTTTGCCCGGGATATTACAGCCTGCCCGGCAGCACGCACCGTTACCGAGACTGGAAACCGGAGGGTCACGGGGAAGTCGACGTGCACGACGCGCTGGAACAGTCCTGCGATGTGTACTTTTATGAAATGAGTCGCAAAATCGGTATCGATCGCATGCACTATTACCTCGACCAGTTTGGTCTGGGCCAAGCGACCGGCATCGACCTGATCGGCGAAAAAACCGGTCTTGTACCCTCGCGCGACTGGAAGCGTGCAGCGTTCCGAGAGCCGGCCGACCAGACCTGGTTTCCCGGTGAAACCGTTATCGCGTCCATCGGACAGGGCTACCTGCTCGCAACGCCCCTTCAACTGGCCAACGCAGCAGCAGCCATGGCCACCCGCGGCAAACGATATGTGCCGCATCTTGTCGCCGCAACCGAGGACCCGATTTCCGGCGCGCGCAGGCTCATTGCCCCAAAAAGACTGGCGGACGTCAATATTCAAAACGAGTTCTATTGGGAAAGCGTGATCGCCGGGATGAACGACGTGATGCAGGGCGTACGCGGAACAGCGCGTGCCGTTGGCACCGGGGCACCCTATCAAATGGCCGGAAAAAGTGGCACGGCCCAGGTGTTCACCGTTGCGCAGGACGAGGAATATGACGAGGAGGAAATCGATGAACGCCTCCGGGACCATGCGTTGTTCATTTCATTCGCGCCGCTCGAAGACCCACAGATCGCTGTTGCCGTCATTATCGAAAACGGTGCGAGCGGCAGTCGGGTCGCAGCACCAATCGCACGCGCGCTGATGGACCACCACCTCGGGTACGGTGCCAATGAGATTCAGTGATACGCATCGATTAATCATGCGCAAGGCCGAGCCGCTGGGTGATGTCGGTCGCCTGTTGCGGCGCGTGCATATCGACAATGTCTTACTGGGCAGCCTGCTGTTGCTTTGCGCGCTCGGGCTTATCGTGCTCTACAGCGCCGTCAGCCAGAACATGGACCTGTGGCTGAGACAATTCATGCGACTCGGCGTGGCGGTGGTTGGCATGCTCATCATCGCGCAATTGCCACCGGATCTCATGCGGCGCTGGACGCCATGGGGTTATCTTTTCGGTTTGGGGCTGCTGGTGATGGTGCTGGCGCTCGGCGAAGTCGGCCAAGGTGCGCAACGCTGGCTCGACCTTGGCATTCGTTTTCAGCCATCCGAAATAATGAAGCTTGCTGTACCGATGATGGCCGCCTGGTATTTGCACGATCGCCAGATACCGCCGAGACCGGTGCACCTGCTGGTCATCGCCGTCATTATCGCCGTGCCAACGGTACTGATCGCGAAGCAACCCGATCTCGGAACCGCATTGCTCGTTGCTGCGGCGGGCGCGTTGGTCCTCGTGCTCGCCGGGCTGTCAATACGCCTGATGTTTCTATTGGCCGCGCTGTCCGTCCCCGGGGCATGGGTACTCTGGAATTTTATGCAGGAGTACCAGAAGCAGCGGGTGCTGACGCTCCTGAACCCGGACTCCGATCCGCTGGGCGCTGGCTACAATATTATTCAATCGAAAATCGCCATCGGGTCCGGTGGCCTCTTCGGCAAGGGCTGGACCAACGGCAGCCAGGCTCAACTGGAGTTCCTGCCCGAACGAGATACCGATTTCATTTTTGCGGTCATCGGTGAAGAGTTTGGTCTGCTGGGCGTATTGAGCCTGCTCGGGATATACATATTTATAGTGGGCCGTGGCCTGTACATCGCGATGCAGGCTCGAGATACGTATACGCGCCTGCTCGCCGGCAGCATCAGCCTGACCTTCTTTGTTTATGTTTTCGTCAATACTGCTATGGTCACCGGATTGGTTCCGGTCGTTGGCATCCCGTTACCGCTGGTCAGTTACGGTGGCACGTCGATGGTGACCCTGATGGCCGGATTCGGTATTCTCATGTCTATACACACCCACCGAAAATTTCTGTCGAGATAATTCCTCCATAATGCAACTACGCTACCCGGGTTTTGCCCTTCTGGTTCTTTTTTGCACGCCGCTGGCGTACGCCCTCGACGTCGATCGGCCCGACGTCAGACAGTTTATCGACCGGATGGTCGAAAAAAGTGACTATGATCGAGAAACCCTGACCGCGGTCCTGCGCGATGCTGAAACGCAGCAGTCGATACTCGATGCCATCAGCCGACCCGCCGAAAAAACCAAGGAATGGTACGAGTACCGGGCCATTTTCATCACGGATGAACGAATAGCCGCTGGCGCCAAATTCTGGCGCGAGCACGAGCAAGTGTTAACGCGCATCAGTCAAGAGACCGGGGTGTCACGAGAGATCCTGGTCGGCATCATCGGCGTTGAAACCTACTATGGACGAATCACCGGCAACTACCGGGTCATTGACGCTCTCGCGACGCTTGCGTTTGATTATCCGAAGCGATCCAAATTTTTTACGCGCGAGCTCGAAGAATTCCTGCTGCTGGTTCGTGAAGAAGACATGGACGCCGCCGACGCGACCGGGTCGTATGCCGGAGCAATGGGCCGACCGCAGTTCATGCCGTCGAGTTTTCGCGCCTATGCCGTTGACTCCACCGACGATGGCAAACGCGATATCTGGGGAAACTGGGACGACGTCATCGGCAGCGTCGCAAATTATTTCGTCAGGCATCACTGGAAACGCGATGAAGAAGTCGTCGCACGGGCGAGCCTTGGTGATCTATGGCACGGCGATGTACCAAAGAACACCATAAAACCGAAAGAGACCGTCACTTCGTTGAGTAGTCAGGGCGTCATGTTTTCCACCACGCTGCCGGCCGACAGCGTGGCACAACTGCTGACGTTGCAAGGCAAGCGAGACACACAATACTGGGTTGGTTTTCACAATTTTTTTGTCATCACGCGATACAACACCAGTGTGATGTACGCGCTTGCGGTTCATCAACTGGGTCAGGAAATAGCGCTTGAGGTCAGTCGTGACCCGTCCTGAGTCCCGTTGCCGGATTGTCCTGCTGGCCATACTGGCCTTGGTCCTAAGCCTCGGCGGATGCGCCTCCAAAAAATCGAGCGATGGTCCGCCGCGCAGCGGATCTTCGGTATCCGGGTCATTGCCGCCGGATGCCGTGCCCCGCGAAGAACCGAAAAGCCGTTATGGCAATCCGCCCGTTTATGAAGTGTACGGTGTGCGTTACAGCGTCATGAACTCGAGCTACGGTTACAAGGAGCGCGGCGTCGCTTCCTGGTACGGAAAAAAATTCCACGGTCGGAAGACGTCGAGCCAGGAACCGTATGACATGTACGCGATGACCGCCGCACACAAGTCGCTGCCACTGCCGACATACGTACGCGTACGCAACCTGCGAAACAATAAAAGTATCGTTGTTCGCGTAAACGACCGCGGCCCGTTCGTGGACAACCGCATCATCGACCTATCGTATTCTGCAGCGATCAAGCTCGACATGATCTCGGACGGCACCGCACTGGTCGAAGTTACTGCACTAAGTTACGACGACCCGCCGCCGTCCGCGAAACAGGACGTGCCGACACGCGCCGTGACAACCGCCCCGGAGGCGCCGCACGACGTTTATGTTCAGGTCGGTGCATTCGGTGATATCGATAACGCGAAACGTCGCTTTGCCCTGCTGCGGGACAGCGGCATTGACGGTGCCTTCGTGCACAAGGAAGAAGGCCGATCGCCAGCGCTTTACCGCATTCGCATCGGTCCGGTGCGAGGCGCGGATGACTACGATGCACTCGTCAATAAGCTCGCCCGCATCGGCGTCACCGAGTCGCATCTGGTCACAAATTAACCGCTCACCCAACGGGTCCACATTTTCCGCCCACAGGCGCTACAATACGCGCCTTTCGACAGCAACTGCTCCGCTTATTATGATTCTGATTCGCCGTATCTTTTTGATTTTCCTTGCTTTTTCGACTATTTTTGGCGCCAGCGTTCACGCCCAGAATACGCCCACACCCGCGCCTCCGGTCATTGGCGCCAAAAGCTACCTGGTTGTCGACGCTCATTCGGGGCACGAACTCGCCTCGCTGAAACCCGACCAGCGACTCGCACCGGCAAGCCTGACAAAACTGATGTCGGCCTATGCCATCTTTCGCGCCCTGCAGGAAGAACAGGTTCGACTGGACGATCAGGTAACAGTCAGTGAGAAAGCCTGGCGCACACCCGGGTCCCGCATGTTCATCGAGGTTGGCTCACGTGTCAGTGTCGAGGACCTGTTGCTGGGCATGATCGTGCAATCCGGCAATGACGCGAGCGTCGCCCTGGCAGAACATGTCGCCGGCACGGAATCCGTTTTTGCTGAAGTAATGAATCAATACGCGGCCGCGCTTGGCATGCACTCGAGTCACTTTCAGAATGCCACGGGCTTGCCAGGTGACCAGCATTATTCCACTGCGCGGGATCTCGCGACGCTGGCACGCGCGATCGTCACCGAGTTCCCGGACTACTACAAATGGTACTCAGTAAAGGAATTCACCTACGGCGACATCAAGCAAAGCAATCGCAACTCACTTTTGTGGCGCGACTCCAGTGTTGACGGAATGAAAACCGGCCACACGGACGACGCCGGTTATTGCCTGGTCTCATCCGCAAGCCGGGAAGGCATGCGTATCGTTTCGGTAGTGCTGGGAACCGCAAGCGCGAAAGCGCGGACCGATGGCAGCCAGGCATTGCTTAATTACGGATTCCGTTTTTACGAAACTCGACTCCTGTATTCCGCCGGCGAGAAAGTCACCTCCGCAAAAATCTGGAAAGGCCAAAGCGAATCCATTGACCTCGGCGTGAATGACGATTTGTATGTCACCATACCGCGCGGCAGCTTCGATAAGGTCAAATCCGTTGTCAACATGCCGTCGATTCTGGTCGCGCCGGTTGCACTCAGCCAGCCTGTTGCAGAACTGAAAGTCACCCTGAATGACACCGAGCTGCTCAAAGAACCGTTGCGAGCATTGCAGGAGAACCCGGACGGCAGCTTGTGGCAGCGCACACGCGACAGCGTCATGCTTTGGTTCGAATAACTCGATCGGATGTAACATGAACGACGACAAACCGGAACAGGAACCACTGCTGCAGTTTCCGTGTAGCTTTCCTATCAAGGTAATGGGTCGGGATGAGCCTGGGTTTGCCGACACCGTTGTAGATATCGTGAAAAAACACGCTGCGGATGTCAGCGAAGACAATGTTCGATTGTCGCCAAGCAGCAAAGGCAATTTCGTATCAGTCACGGTCACGATCGAGGCTCGTAGCCAGGAACAACTCGACGATATTTACCGTGAATTGACGGCAAACGAAGACGTGTTGGTCAGCCTGTGACACAGGCAGCCGAGTCACTGGTCGTTCGATCACTCGGCCTGCAGGAATACGAACCACTGTGGCGGGACATGCAGAAATTCACCGACGAGCGCGACGAGCACACCGTCGATGAAATCTGGTTTACCGAACATCCGCCCGTATTCACGCTCGGTCTGAATGCCAGTCGCGAACATCTGCTGGCGCCTGGTGACATCCCCGTAATCCAGGTAGATCGTGGTGGGCAAGTAACCTATCACGGCCCGGGTCAGTTGATGATATATCCGCTGATCGACCTCAAGCGTAGCAAACTGGGCGTACGCGATCTCGTGACAGCCCTCGAACAAACCGTCGTTGATGTCGCTGCCGACCTGAATATCGAAGCCACCGCCAGGCCCGATGCGCCCGGCGTTTATGTCGATAGTCGCAAGCTCGCGAGCGTGGGCCTGAGGGTCAGACGTGGCGCCAGCTATCACGGCATGGCGTTGAATATCGATGTGGACCTGGAGCCGTTTTCCCGCATTAATCCCTGCGGTTACGAAGGCCTCGAGCTAACCGACTTCCGACGGCTGGGCATCGATGAAACTGTGGATCAGCTTACTGCCAGGGTGAAAAAACACCTGCTCGCGCAGCTGGGTATGGTGAACAGAACAATACGCTCGGATTAGACTATCCCGTTATCCAGCAGCTGCTGGAACATGTCGGTCACGGATGTATTTAGCGTTCGATAACTGATTCCCAGGTCAGCGATACTCTTGCTGTTATCAACCGCGAACGGCACCCCTACATTCTTGCTGACAATCTCGCGCGTCAAACCCTTGTTGAACAGAGGACCCATCAACCACACCATGGCTTTGGGCAATACTCGTCTCGGGAACGGATAGTCGTCACCAAAATGCTCGCGGAGGATGTTGGCCATTTCAATCAAATTCGAGTTGCTGCCTGAGGTGATGTATCGCCCCTTCGCCCTTGGCAAAAATGCTGCGGCTAAATGCGCATCAGCAACGTCGCGGACATCCACAGCGGAAATTGGCATATTCGGTACTCCGATTTTCCCGTTGCCGTCACCGAATTGCTTGATGATTTTGAAACTCTCTGACTGAGTAAACGGATTGATCGCCGGACCCAGCACGAACGAGGGATTGATCGTTACGAGGTCCCAGCGGTCCTGATTTTCAGCTATTCTCCAGGCTTCTTGCTCTGCAAGAGTTTTGGAATAGGCATACGGCTGGTGTTGCAGCGAGGATGTTGTGTTCCAGTTCTCCTCGGTGAACTTGTCGCCCGGAATTTGTTGCATGTCCAGGCCGTCACCGAATATGGCCGCGCAACTGCTGGTTACAACAACACGCTTCACGCTATCCGTTTTATTCGCTTGCTCGAGAACGTTTCGCGTGCCCATCAGCGCCGGATCAACCAGTTGTTTCTGTGGA
>Ga0316193_10000163_pt1 | contig 37299 bp, 30 predicted proteins | sample MerIslsedime2_MG_FD_207735 | JGI IMG/M metagenome (GOLD analysis project Ga0316193, IMG submission 207735) | Coastal sediment microbial communities from Maine, United States - Merrow Island sediment 2 | ecosystem: Environmental > Aquatic > Marine > Coastal > Sediment | place: USA: Maine... | reverse complement strand
GCACTGGAGCTGCTGGATACTGTCGATAATGAGAAGCGAGTAGGGGTAAAACGGTACGATCTTAGTATTGAAAAGTCACTTGACCGAATGGCGTAACCTGATGTGATTATTTTTGTTTCATTATTGCCATCTTTGTAGAATGTCATGGAAGCAGGCTGACCCTCTGGTTAGCGAGACAGGCAGGTTGTTATTACTTGCATGCAACCAGGAGCATATTATGATTACAGGATTTACACAGGAGAAACTACACAGGAAAAAATGAAAGAGAAAATAGAAACCCGCAACATGGCACTGTTCTGCGACTTCGAGAACGTTGCGCTAGGCGTGCGAGATGAAAAGTACGCTGCCTTTGATATACAAAAGGTATTGGAGCGCCTGTTGCTCAAGGGCAGTATTGTTGTCAAGAAGGCCTACTGTGACTGGGATCGTTACAAGGAGTTCAAAGCAGCCATGCACGAGGCGGCCTTTGAGCTGATCGAGATTCCCCACGTACGCCAGTCAGGCAAGAACTCAGCAGACATCCGCATGGTCGTTGATGCACTGGATCTCTGCTATACCAAGTCGCATGTTGACACCTTCGTGATCATTAGCGGTGACTCCGATTTTTCGCCACTGGTCAGCAAATTGCGTGAGAATGACAAGGTGGTCATCGGGGTCGGCGTGAAGAGCTCGACCTCCGATTTACTCATCGCCAATTGCGACGAGTTCATCTTTTACGATGATCTGGTGCGTGAATCCGACAAACCTCGCCGGGGACGGCGCAAGCCCGTAGCGAAGAATGCGGGCAAGAAAAGCGCCGTAAAAACCGAGGATGACAAGCAGCAGGATGCGCTGGACCTGGTGGTCGAAACGGTTGAGGCCCTATTAAAAGAACGCGGCGAGCAGGAAAAGGTCTGGGGGTCGATGGTCAAGCAGACACTGAAACGCCGCAAGCCGGGTTTCAACGAGACCTATCACGGTTTCCGCAACTTCGGACAACTGCTAGAAGAGGCGCAGGCGCGCAACCTGCTGACATTGCAGCTAGACGAGAAATCAGGCGGGTATATCATAAAGGAACTCATTCGTGAGGATTAGTAATCAGGTCCACCCTGCAGGCTATTTCCGTGCAAACAACGTAGGGAAAAAACTACTGCAACGATCGCTCGTTGGCTTCCATATGGAAGACGTGATTTTCACAAGGCACGGTCTTTCTCGAACCCTGCACACTGCCGGTGCAATGTGTGTGTAACCATGAATACTTCTGTCAGAACGATCATCGCTTGTAACATTCAATAATATTGGTAACTTACGTTTGGAGGTTTAGTAATGGATATAACTGAACGCGATGGTGACGGCTACCTGGTCAATAGCAGCACCTGGACGCCGGAGATTGCACGCGCCATGGCACAAGACGACGGGGTGGAACTCGATGACGTCAAATGGCAACAGATACTGAAGGCACGCGAATATTATGAGGAGCATGCCGTAGTGCCCCCTATCCGCAAGTTTTCCAAATACCTGGGAGAAGACCAGAAAGGGATGTTCAAATTGTGGATGACAGGCCCGATGAAACCAATCACCAAGTATGGCGGACTACCCAAACCCACGGGTTGCGTCTGATCGGTCGTACATATGCGAGGCAAGCTGCTCAACATATTGATAGCTGTAATTGAATAACCATTTGCAGGGTTTAAGAGTGTGTTCACAGCGATTATGCATGTGACACGTTTTGGCCGAAGGTGCTCGTTTGGCGCCGGAGCTAAAGGACGGCCACCGACCCACACTTGCAATTCCCAGATTCTTGGAGACGGCAACAATGTACTGTACTCGGACCTTCTGTGCTTAATTAGCCAAGTTTGTAAATTCCATTAGGCTATGTAGCGTGACAATAATGAATGAAGAACTAAAGAGTAGATTGGTGCAGATGGTAGAAGATGAAAACCGTCTAAATACTGAACTCGTAAGCGATGGTTCGCTATATGAAGGCTATCCAAAAAGAATCCGCGAATTGCACTTGAAACAGGCGAACGAACTCGAAAGGATCGTAGAAGTTCATGGCTGGCCAACAATTAGCTTAGTAGGCGATGAAGGAGCTGATGCTGCATGGTTGATCTTGCAGCATGCTATTAGCCGGCCAGATTTTATGAAAAGATGTTTTCCTATCTTTGAAAGCGCGGTACAAGATAATGAGGCAAGCATTAAGCATCTTTCCTGCCTAACAGATGGAATTTGTTACTTTAGTAGAAAACCGCAGGTCTATGGAAGCTACTTCGACTGGAACGAAAAGGGACAATTTTGCCCATGGGACATTGAAGACCCCGAGAATGTGAATGAACTAAGAATGAAGGTGGGGTTAAACACATTAGAAGAAAGAATCAAAGAGATGGAAGAAGATATAAGGAAAAACGATTTGTCACCACCGAAAGATTACTTAAAAAGACAGTCTGAAATGAATGAATTCTTGAAAGAGGTCGGGTGGATTTCCTAGGCCTAACGAGGCGCTCCATCAGACGCGGCTTACAGCCACTCCCGTAGTCACACTTGACATCGAGCTGGAGTGACTACAGGTGATAGCTCATGAGACATACTATCGAGTTTTGTTCTACTATAGATGGTTTTTTTGTTGCTGGGATGGGGCGCCTGATACGGGCTAAGAGTGTACGAAACTCGCCTCCTAAGCGCTAGGTCGGACGTTCGAATGGTCTCCGGGACGCCAAATGAAATATTGCAACAGCGGATCGCATCCGCAAACAGGGTGTTGCACCAAATAAAGGAATCTATACTTTTCGGCGCGCCTCGACCACATTCGGTAACTGCCCGATCTTCGTCAACACGCGACTTAGTTGACCAATATCCTCTATCTCAAGCGTCAAACTCATGCGAGCAATACCGTCGCGCTTATCAGTCAGGGTGTTGACACCATTCAGGTTGATCTTTTCATTGGCCAGCACTGATGTAATATCGCGCAATAATCCGGAACGGTCATAGGCCTCGACGGCAACATCAACCTGGTAACCTTCAGCGGATGCCGCACCCCACTCCACTTCGATCAGCCGGTCCCGGTCCTCGCCTTGTAGCCGTAGTATATTGCCACAGTCCTGGCGGTGTATGGTTACGCCACGCCCACGCGTGATGTAACCGATAATCGGATCGTTGGGTACCGGGCTGCAGCAGCGGGCCGTCGTCGTTAACAGGTTGCCGACCCCGAAGATTCTGAAGCCACCGTCAGTGCTCGTCTGTTCCTTTTTCAGGGCGCGGCGCGGTTGAGAGGGCAATGCGTCCTGGCGCGGAACCAGCTCATTGGCTGCATTGGCGAGCTGTCCGGCCGTTATATCGCCGTGACCAATGGCGGCCAGGAAGTCGTCAAGCTGTTTATATTTAAAACGGGCAGCTATTTTATCCATGGATAAATCTGCAATAGCAACACGGTGCAGTTCGCGGTCGAGGATGTTGCGCCCGGCACTGACATTGTGTTCAAAATCCTGGTACCTGAACCATGACCGCACCCGCGAGCGGGCACGTGACGTTTTTAGATAACCCAGATGGGTGTTCAACCAGTCCCGACTTGGCTCACCCTGGCGTGTCGTCAACACTTCCACCTGTTCCCCGTTCTGCAACGGGTAAGTCAGCGGCACAATACGACCATTGACCTTCGCGCCTCGACAGCGGTGGCCAACTTCAGTATGCACGGCATAGGCGAAATCCAGTGGTGTGGCGCCCTGCGGCAGATCAATAATCCGGCCCTGGGGTGTCAGTACATAAACACGTTCCTGGAAGGCCTCGGACTTGAAGCGGTCGACAAAATCATTTGCGCTGTATTCCTCGTCTTTCCATTCGAGCAATTGCCGTAACCAGGCGATTTTTTCTTCATAAGCGGTATCGCTTCCACCGCCTTCCTTGTAACGCCAGTGCGCTGCCACACCAAGTTCCGCATGCCGGTGCATCGCTTCGGTACGGATCTGAATTTCGAGGTTACGCCCTTCGGGGCCGATCACGGCCGTGTGCAATGAACGGTAGAGATTCTCCTTCGGATTTGCAATGTAATCATCAAACTCCTTCGGGATGTGGCGCCACAGACCGTGGACCACACCCAGCGCCGCGTAGCAGTCCTTTTCCTCCTTGACGAGGATGCGTACGGCACGCATATCAAAGATCTGGTCGAAATCGAGCCGCTTGCGCTGCATTTTTCGATAAATGCTGTTGATATGCTTGGGTCGACCGGTGACGGTCGCCTTGATCCCGGCTTTTTCCAGTTCAGCGCCCAGTTGTTCAATAACTTGCCTGATGTAGTGCTCGCGATCTTCGCGTTTTTCATCAAGCAACGTGGCCAGTTCCCGGTAGGCAACCGGTTCCAGGAAACGCAGGGACAGGTCCTCAAGTTCCCACTTGACCTGCCAGATACCCAGGCGGTTTGCCAGTGGCGCATAAATATCCAGTGTTTCCCGGGCAATGCGTCGCTGTCGTTCGGCATCCAGATGTTGCAGGGTACGCATGTTGTGCAAGCGATCGGCCAACTTGATGAGCACCACCCGTACATCTTCTGCCATGGCCAGCAGCAACTTGCGCAGGCTTTCAGCCTGGTTTTGATCGCCTGATTCACCGGCCTTCTGAAACTCGCCGATGCGTTCCATCTTGGTCACACCGTCAACCAGGCGCGCGATAACCGGCCCAAATTCTGTGCGGACATCATCCAATGTGGCATCGGTATCCTCGACCACATCATGCAACATTGCGGCAGCCAGGGTCTCGTAATCAAGGTTCAAGCCATTGAGGATATGTGCCACGGCGAACACATGGCTGTGAAATGGTTCACCGGAGGCCCTCCGCTGGTCCTGATGGGCATTAATGGCCCACTCGGCCGCCCGCATCAGCATCTGCTGCTGCTCCTCCGAACGGTCAGCCAGAAAGGGCTCAATCGCCCGCACGACTGCATCCGGATGCAGGCTTGGGTCAGTTATGGATGTTTTTTTCATTATTATTAATAAACAGTAAGGAATGTGGTCACACGCATTTTAAACCGGGTACAGGACTGGCGACTGACCTTACAGAGCTCAGTTATCCCTGACCTGGTCTTACCCAGCAGGGGGAAGAAGTGTACGGGATATTACAGAATTGAATAAAGTGATGTGTTCGCGGGCAAAGTATTTTCGCCTTGCTCACGATCCTCGCCTGTGCGAGCCCGCTTATGAATGAAATTTTGTTTCCGGGAGTAATGAATAGTTTGATGTGGCTGAGTGACTTAATCCGGATTACGTTGCACTTCATCCGGTCTACCTGTTTCTTCCGGTTGCCCTTCCTGGCTGAGGTGCCCGGCAACGGCCAGCGGGGTTGACGCTTTCTCCTCCGGGATCATATCACCCGACGGGTCTGTGAACTTGTCATTCAACGTCTGCACATACTGGTTCGCTTCGGCAATCACCTGTTGCAAGCGCTTGCGACCCCGGCTGGTCCAGCCGATCGGGCTTTTCCTGAAAATACTGTGCCATGGACGGGTGTTGTGAATAAACGCCTGACGCATCCGTTCACGATCCAGACCTGCTGGGAACTGCTTTTCAATCTTTTTGAGCACTCTTGCTGCCGCAATATTACGTATTCGGAAATGCAGATAGGCAAACAGGCCAATGACAATAGTGATCAGGGCCAGTGCAAGCACCAGTGTGCTGGTAGAGGCATCCCCGATCGATAACTTTAGCCCTTTAAAACCGTCAAAGAGGCCGAGCAGGGAAACAGTGACGGCAGCCACCCCCAGAAATCCGGCTGCTACCAGGGCATCGCCCCAAAACACCAGCCGGCGCCACTGTGCCTTGTATTCAATTAATCGCGGGACGTATTTTTCTTCTATTTGATGCGCCAGTTTCTCTAGCGAGCCGGTAATTCGGTAGGCGCGCTCTACCCCGACACGTTGTATGCGTTGATGAATTTCCTCGAGGTCACGATCGCGCTTCGATTCATAACGCTGGCGTAATGCGTCATCTTCAATGACAACGGCGACTTCCGGATTGTAAATACAATAAAAACGGCCGGCGGTCAGCCCTTCCTGGGCAATTGCACGTTGCCAGGCACCCACAACCTCTTCGGGATTATCATCCCGTGCCGTGGTGTCCATCTGGTTGAGGATAAAAACAAACTTGGTGGCATCTGGCCGATGAATCGTGTCACCAACAAGGTGTTTCAGGGTATCGCGCATCGCACCCGGTTCGGGATGACGGGCATCGAAAAACACCAGCACCAGGTCAGACAGGTCAACGATGTGGTCAGTCAGCCGCAATGTTGCAGTGCGTTGTGAATCTGCATCAAAGCCGGGGGAATCAATTAATATCCGGCCACGCAGTTTCTCGCTGGGTGATGTTTTTAACTGCAGGTAAGTATCAACACGGCGTCCCTCGCCTTGCGCAACCTTTTCCAGTTCTTTACTGATGTGGTAAAATGGGAATCGCGGGTCGGCATCCAGCGCCGTCCCGGGCAAGGCCTGTGAACCGTGTTCGCCACCAAAACAAACGACGGTGAACTTGTCATCAACCGCCTGGTTGCCGGTCGATTGTAATGGCTGATCGAGATAATGATTGATAAAGGTGGACTTACCAGCTGAAAAGGTACCGAGTACCGAGATCATCGGCCACCACGAAATTTGCGTGGCAAAGGATTGTTCTTCGTTCAGTAGTCCGAGTGAGTAGCCGACCCGGTCAAGATGACGGTAGCTTTGTACGGCGGCCACCAGTACCGGATTTTCTTTTCTCAGATGCAGCTCAAGATTCTTGAGCCGTAGCTTGATGGATTTACCTGCGTTAGTCATTATGCTAGTGATTCTTTACCAGGGGATCATTTTCATGGGGCTGGATACATCATGGATATTCTTGCTCAAGTGGCCCATGTCGTTGCGCATTTCGTACACGGGCACTGTCATCACGCCTATGTTGGTGTTCATTGTATCCATCTTGACCAGCATATTTCTTATGGAATCGGTCCCATCACCCATATCGTAAGCAATAAGCGACAGGTTACCCGAGATCTGCGCGACGTTTCCGGAGACGGCAGTCATATTGGCGGACACGTCAGTCATCGCTACCGTGACTGTTTCCATGCTTCTGGCCAGACGGCCCACATCAGTCGTCAAGGTATAGATCAGGAAGAAACCGTAGGCCGCCAGTACGATAAAAGCCAGCATGGAGGGGTAAATAATAAGTTCCCAGCGCCTGGCACTGGCCTCAAAGGTCCTGGCGAACTTGTCCATGCAAGCAGCCATGCTCTGTGGCAGGGCCTCATCATCCGTCACTGGCATTGTTCCACTACTATTCACTTGACATTCAGACACTTATACTTGACCTCATAATGATTAACAGTTTTACAGGCGGACCAGCTTAACCAAACCGGCACCGAATAGCGCCATTGAAATCGATCCCGCTATCGCGTTCAGAATTCTCCCGCTGCACCACGGTTCATGATTTCCAGGATAATTTCCTTGACCATGGTAGCTTCCTCATAGAGTTCATCAGGCAACTCTGTGCCGCCATGAATCATCATGTCCATGTTCAGAGTATACAGCCAGAGCTGCCCTGTCTTGTCTTCAACGAGTGCTATTCGGCAAGGAAGGTAGGCCGAGAAGGCATCGGAATAATCAATCATCTTGGCCGCGGTCAGCGGATCACAGAACATATAGATCTTCCAGAAGCGCTGATCCTTGCCTGTCATTGCGGCTACTTGTTCGGAAAGTGGCAACTCACCCACATTTTTGAAGTTGCGCTCATTGGCTACAGATCGCATGGCATCTTCAACGTCTTCCGCACTCAGGCCTTCTTCTACAGGGACTTTCCAGACAGTCGCTTCAGCGCCATTGCCGCTGGCAAGCAGGCTTTTTGTCATGTCGACATAGACTTCGGCCGCCTTGGGATCAAAATGCTTGAGATTGGCAAGGTCCTTGAAATTCTGCAGCCCGAATCCATACGTCACTGCAAGCCAAATAATACCTGCGACAATGGCCAGTCCTGCCAGTGCCAATAAATTCCAAATCAGTTTAATCATAAATCACTCCTTGCAATGCGAACTAAAATTTAGGCTATTCAAGGTCATGGAGGAGACGCAGCGACAACCTGTGCGTCAAGCTCGTCAGCCCGGGGACTGTTTAAACCGCGAATCACTTCGACCAATTGCCGTGCCTGTACAACACGCCCCTCATTAAGCAAACGTGTACCGGCTTCGTAGTAAGACGCGGCAGCCTCATCCCACCTGCCCAGGGAAAAATACATATTGCCCATCTCACCATAGCCATCCGGATTGTCCGGATCAATCTGTGTCAAGTTCTGATAGTGCTGTTCGGCAGCGTCAAAATCACGCAACCAGAAGGACTCACGGGCCTTTGCCATCACTTCATAGGGTGTTTCTGTCGAGGCGTCAGTAATCGCCTTGGGCACATCTTCCTTGTCTGGTGCTGCAATTGATGCTGTAGCAGGAGCCATGTCCGGTGTTGACTCCGGCTCCACCGCAGCGGCCGGTGTAGTCTCTGCAGGGGCAATCTCTTCTGTTGTTGCTGGTGTAGTCTCTGCAGGGGCAATCTCTTCTGTTGTTGCTGGTGTAATCTCTGCAGGGGCAATCTCTTCTGTTGTTGCTGGTGTAATCTCTGCAGGGGCAATCTCTTCTGTTGTTGCTGGTGTAATCTCTGCAGGGGCAATCTCTTCTGTTGTTGCTGGTGTAATCTCTGCAGGGGCAATCTCTTCTGTTACTGTCGGTGATGTATCTGCAGGGGCAATCTCTTCTGTTGTTGCTGGTGTAATCTCTGCAGGGGCAATCTCTTCTGTTGTTGCTGGTGTAATCTCTGCAGGGGCAATCTCTTCTGTTGCTGTCGGTGCTGTATCTGCAGGGGCAGTCTCTTCTGTTGCGGCCGGTGCTGTATCTGCAGGGGCAGTCTCTTCTGTTGCTGTCGACAGCGAATCCTCTACCGTTGCGCTGGCTTCATCAGCTGCTGCGTCATTCATGGGTACGGTTGCATCATCTGTCTGCCCAGCGGCTGGTATTTCATCAGCAGAAGGAACTTCCTTACTTGTGTCGTCCATTGAACCGGGTGTCAACGGTTCTTCTGATTCTTCTGGCGGCTCGGGTGCCACCGTTGCTTCATCAGCTGTACGCACTACAGTGCCTGAATCGGCTTCTGCCTGAGTACCGGTTTGGCTCTTAATCACCAGGAACTCAGGTAACTCCCATTCCGGGGATAATTCGCCTCGGTACATTAAAACGATAACGATTATCACAACAACGGCAAATGCAAAACCGTGACTAAGAATGCGTGCAAGTAGATTCATCATGCCTGCTCCTGGAATCTAGATTAGCTCAATGATTGACAACATCAGGATAAAGCGCCTTCGCCAGTGTACGAAGCTCCTCTGCTGCCTTACCGCGCGGCCACATTTCAAATACCGTCATACCCTCGCTGAGTGAGCGACGAAAACTGGTTCTCATTTTTAAGCGGTATGGCAAAACAACATCGATACCGGGCAACATTTTTAACGCCGCTTCGGTTTCATGTGTTTCACGGATGGATTTATTCGTGTCTGCACGATTAACAAATGCCAGTGTTTGCTGGTGGCCATTAACCTTCTGTGCCTCAAGATCCGAGCCAATCATGTGCAGGAAACGCTGCGTTGCCCACACATCCGCCTGGCTTGGCGGGACCGGAATGAGAATCCGGTCTGCTGCGCTCATGGCTTCCTTCATGGCGGCCATGTTGGCTGCACCCACATCGACGATGATTTCTGCATCACCATGTGAAAGCAGTTGTTCTTTCAAAACTGCGCGCACGGGATGGATTTCAATATACGGCTTGTTACCGATTTCCTTGCGCAACATCCCGAGATCGCTGAACGTACACTGGGGATCCAGATCATAACCAACCATATGCTGGCCATTTATTTCCAGCCACACAGCCAGATTGAATGCGACGGTGCTCTTTCCGGAACCACCCTTGAGGTTAGCGATAACAGTTATCATTAAGCTGAACTTATACTCTCTTTCCAATGGAAAACGTAAAACGAGCCACAGCGCATCGCTGCGCCGGGCCCGCTTACGATCGTACCTGCTTACTGAGCAGCAGCCGGTGCAGCTGGCGCTGCAGGTGCTGCAGGTGGCGCACCGTATGGGCCTGGGCCACCATAGCCAGGACCAGGGCCATAGCCATAACCAGGGCCGCCATAGCCATAACCAGGGCCATAACCACCGTAACCGTAACCACGGCCATAGTAGTCGCCATAACCACGGCCATAACCACGACCGTAACCACTGCCGCGACCGCGACCGCTGCCACTCATGTTGAAGCCGAAGTCGCCGTCGAAATCGCCGTCACCATAGCCATCACCCCAGCCATCACCCATCCAGTCATTTCCACCATAGCCGCGGTCGCCGCCCCAGGGACCACCATAGCCCCACGCATGGGCGGAGGTCATCGGGAGTGCAAAAAGACCGGCAACTGCGGCGGCACACAAAGTTTTTGTTAATGTTTTCATACTTAAAATACCTCTCATTATTGATAATTGCTTGCAGATAAACTACAAACATCAAGCCCTGCCAAAGTACCAAGATCAGTAACTGCAGGGAGTCACCATTACTGACCACATCAGAATACCGGAATTCCGGTTCCAATCCAATGTTCTACCTGCCCCCACTGGGTTCTATCCTGGACCACCACAGTGGCCCGGACCATAACCATGGGCACAGCCATCTCCGCTACCATACATTGCCATAATATACTCCATTATTAGCACTTCCTGTTACCGGCACGCCCCACGGTGAAATATAACCACCTTGTGGCCAGGTCTCGGTCGATACAGCCGGGTTCTGATTGTTGTTCGGTTCAGTCAAACCGCCCCATGGACGCGGAACATACTGGTACTGGTATTGATACTGGGGCTGATACTGGGGCTGATACTGGGGCTGATACTGGGACTGATACCGGGGTGCAACGGGCTGTGGCAATGTGGCGACGGGTGGTTGAGTTATCCAAACCTGCGGCTGTTGATATTGAGTCCCTGGTGGTTGTGGCTGATACACAACTTGTGGCGCAGCGTACATGGGTTGCGTTGCCGGGGTGCCCCACGGTTGTTGTTCAACATAGCCTTGATAGGCTGGTGGTGCCATCACAGGTTGTTGCTGCGTTGCCGGAACAGGTACATAAACTGTTGCTTGTTGCCTCTGTTTAGGTGATGGATACCATTCCCTGACTGGCAATGGCGGTTCTGATGGTTCTGACTGTGTTTGTGGTTTAACAATTTCGTCATTATCACAGGCACTGATTAGTGTGACCGAAATTAACAGCAAGAACCTCAATATCCATGTCGTTTTATATGATCCTGAGCGCTGAATCATATCAGTTAATTGGCTTATGGAAGAGCTCCGCCTCAAGGTGATCCTTTTCCAGCCGGATAGCCATATGGCTGCTGATTTCTTCTAATGGAATCATACACAGGTGGTGGTGGAACCTGCTGCTGTCCCTGATGATACATCTGGGAACCATAACCGTAGGTGGGCTGATTACCGTAGGCGGGCTGCTGATTGCCGTAGGTGGGTTGATTGCCGTAGGCGGGATAAGCGGAAGGTGGTGCAGGATAATAATAGCCTGATGGAGATGGCGGTACACGTCCCGTGTGTCCTGGCATTGCGGTTTGTGCTGATGGATGAGTATTCAGTGCTGCTGCAGGACTGCCCTCTGGTTGATGAGTGGCCGGTATTCCGGCAGCGGGTGGGTTAGACAACGCCTCGGCCGGTATGTCACTCCGGGTAGAAGTTGGCACTTGATCCATAGGCAGTGGCGGTATCGCATCCACCCCCGGCACGCGAGGATCAATGTTCACGGCACGGTATGGACCCGGTGGTGGCGGCGCTGACACAACCGCCCAGTCATCCGTGTAGGTAAACTCGGAATTCGGGACTGATTCGTCGGCAAGCACCGGGGCTGTCACCAATAAAAGAGATAGCACTACCGGGCCATTGACATGTTCTCGCCTACGCTTCATCGCTTACTCCTGATCGTTATATCCCCGGTTGATTTTTGATCCTGTTATTAATAGCTTAGTCCAAATTCTGCTTCAAGCGAATACCACGTCGCTTTTTCCCTACGGTTTCGTTTTCATCCTCATTAGAATCCGTTTTGGCCACTACAGTCGCATCTTTCGACTCACTGGCCACAGGTGCTTCCCTGGGGGCAGGGGGTGGTGCATCGGCCTTCTTTTCAAGCGGTGTTTCCCGAGGCGGCGGTGGAGTGCCCTTAGCCTTGCTGGGTGATACTTCCCGAGGCGGCGGTGGGGTGCCCTTTACCTTGCTCGGCGGTGTTTCCCGAGGTGGTGGGGGGGTGCCCTTAGCCTTGCTGGGTGATACTTCCCGAGGCGGCGGTGGAGTGCCCTTAGCCTTGCTGGGTGATACTTCCCGAGGCGGCGGTGGAGTGCCCTTAGCCTCGCTTGGCGGCATCTCCCGCGGTGGCGGTGGCGTGCCTCCACCGGGCGGGGTCTCGCGTGGTGGCGGTGGCGTCCCGCCGCGCGGTGGTGGAGGCGTACCGCCACCGGATCGGCCAAATAGCCCTTTCAACCCCATCGCGAGCATAGAGAACATGGCCTTGATGATGAGGAATACCCAGGATAACAGGGAGAATATGCCACCCCACAAACGCCCCAACAGAGACTTTCCTGACTTTTTAGTCGACTCCTTCATGGAGACATGCTCTATCATCTCATAGGCAGCACTGACCCTTACCTGCCCATCATCGCTGGTCTCTACGTAGAATTGTTTACGTGCACTGATACAACCCAGCGGGATAATCAGCAGGGCCATCACGGTCGCAATACCGGCCCCAAACAGCAGGCTGATTGCCATACCGTTAAAGATTGGATCCTGGAGAATGGCGAAGGCGCCTGCCATCAGGGTCAGAGACGTAATAAAGATGGGACGCATGCGCAGTTCCGCGCCTCTTACGGCCGCTTCCTTGACATCCTGCCCCTTGGCGACTTCCATCTTCACGAATTCAACAATCAGAATGGATTGCCGGACGATGATGCCGCCCAGTGCGATCATGCCAATCATGGAGGTGGCTGTGAATTCGGCACCCATAATCCAGTGGCCGGGGACGATGCCCATCATGGTGACAGGTATCGGCGACATAATCAGGCCTGCGATGGCGAAGTTCTTGAACTCCCAGACGATGAGACCATAAATCAGGATCAGCGCCGCCATGAAAGCGCCACCCATGTCACGGAATGTTTCGTAGGTCACCGTCCATTCACCTTCCCACTCATAGGCAGAAATAGAATCATCAGCGGGCGGGCCAAACAGGTTCCAGGGCATGGTTCCCATGATCACCCCGTCTGGCGTGGTGTATTCCCTGACCAGGTCCTCGATATACAACATGCCGTAGATAGGCGCACCCAGACGACCCTGCATCTCTGCAGTGACATATTCGATGCCACGCAGATCCTTGGTATAGATGACGGGGTCCTCATACCCCTTCTTGAATACACCGAGTTCAGACAGAGGGATGGTCTTGCCATCAGTAGTCGGGATTGGCAGATCGCCGAGACGGGTCACCTGGGAACGAACCGCCAGCGGGATTTGCATAATAATATAGGTCGGCTCCAGGACAGAACCCCGCTTGATATCCCCCAGCTTGAAACTGCCCATGGCCATGGCCAGACTGCCATTGATGGTATCCACCGAAATGCCGCGACGCACGGCCTTCTCGGTATCCACATCGAAGCGCCAGTATTCATACGGCTCAGCCATGTACGTGTCCACATCAACAACGTCTTCCACCTGCTCGAACATGGCCACCAGCTCGGCGGCAACCTGACGCCGTGTTTTCGCATCGGGGCCGTGCACCTCGGCAACAACCGTGTTCAGCACGGGCGGGCCAGGAGGCATTTCAACCACGGCGATACGTGCGCCCAGACGGTCGGCGATGGGCTTGAGAATCTCGCGTGCCTCAACGGCTATTGCGTGACTGCCGCGTTCACGGTCGTTTTTATCCTTCAGCATGACCAGCAGATCGCCTTCCCAGGCACGCTGGCGGAGGTAGTAGTGACGCACCAGCCCGTTGAAATTAAAGGGCTGCGCGGTACCCGTATAAGTCTGAACCGCAGTCACCTCGGGTATTTTCCGAACGGCCTCAGCCAGCTGCATGATTGCGTTGGCTGTATCCGGCAAGGCGGTGCCTTCCGGCATATTTACAACGACTGAGAATTCGGGTTTGTTATCAAAGGGCAGCATCTTTACAGCGACATGCTGCGTATAGAAGGTTGCACACAGTGCAGCAGTAATACCAATAATGCTGAGCAGGAAGGTCACACCCAACAGGCGGTTGTTGATCAGTGGCATGATGATCGGCCGGTACCAGCGACTGATGCGCTCATGGGCACGCTTTTCCTTTATTTCTGCCTTCTTCAGGGATTCCAGCCGGGGGGCGACTTTCACTGCCATCCAGGGTGTAAAGACAAAGGCAGCCACCAGGGAGAAGAACATGGCCGAGGAGCCCAGTACCGGGATTGGCCGCATATAGGGTCCCATCAGACCACTCACAAAACCCATGGGTAATAACGCCGCAATAATGGTAAATGTTGCAAGAATGGTCGGGTTACCCACCTCGCGGACCGCGTCAATGGCAAGTGCGACGCTGGTTTTCCCCTTCTCCAGCCAGTGCCTGAAGATGTTTTCCACCACCACGGTTGCGTCATCAACCAGAATGCCGATGGAGAAAATCAGTGCAAACAGGCTGACACGGTCAATGGTGTAGTCGATCATCATGGCCCACCAGATCGTCAACAGAATGACGACCGGGATAACCGCAATTACCACAAACGCGGCACGCGCACCCAGGCCAATCAGGCACAATACCGAAACGATAACGCACGCCTCCAGCATGGCCTGCAATAGTTCATTGACCTTGTCATTAGCCGATTTGCCGTAATCACGGGTCACGGTGATATTGACATTGGATGGAATCAGGTCGCCCTTGAGCGCCTCAACCCTTGCCAGAATTGACTGGGCCACCTTGACACCATTGGAGCCTTCCTTCTTCGCAAGGGCGACGGTGACTGCCGGATAGCCGTCAGCACTCCCGGTGTCCCCCTCCCACGCCGGGCCGGTAAAAAAGCTAACCATCTGATTGGGTTCTGAAGGTTCCTGAGAAACCCGTGCAACATCACGCACATAGACAGGGGACCCATGCCGGATGGCAACCACCAGACGACCAATTTCCTTGGCAGTGGTGAGGAACGAGCCCGTGCGTACGTTGAATGACAAGCCACCTGACTCAAGATCACCGGCCGTCTTTTCGGCATTTGCAGTCTGGATGGTTTGTGCCACCTGCTGCAGGCTGATGCTGTAGCCTGACAGGCGCTCGGGCATCACCTCAACCTTGACCTGATCTTCCCGGCCACCCACGATAAACCCCTTGCCGGCATTCTTTACTTCACCAAGACGCTGCAACAGATCCAGCGAGAGCAGCCGCAGGGCACCGTCATCCACATCCTTCGACCACAGGGTCAGCGTAACTACCGGGACATCATCAACGCTCACCGGTTTGACCAGGGGTTGAGAGACATCCGGCGGGATCTTGTCCATATTGGACTGCAGCTTGTCATGTACCTTGACCACCGAGGCACCCATTTCCTCACCCACCTTAAAGCGTACGGTGACCATGGCACGTCCACGCTCGCTTGCCGTATAGGTATGGCGCACACCCGGAATTTCCATCAGGATGCGTTCCAGTGGCTCGGTCACCAGGCTGGCTACCTGTTCCGCAGAGGCACCCGGATACTCAACAAATACGTCGATCATCGGCACCGAGATCTGCGGGTCTTCCTGGCGGGGGGTGAACATCAGGCCGATCAGACCGACAAACAGTGACACGATAAGGATCATGGGTGTCACCGGGGAGGTAATAAACAAGCGCGCCGTTCTACCTGCAATACCCAGAGAATGGGCATCGTAATTCATAGGGGTAGAAAATTTCTTTTCTTGATCAGCCATACTTTTATTCCGCCTTCTTAATATGCCTTGTTCAGTACAGTTGCTGTTTTTTGTTATAGGGTAGAAATTGTTTTTTCAGCTTAATCCAGGGCCGGATCACGCCTGCATCCCGATTGCAGGCATGTTTGCCGTACCAGCTTATTGCCATGCGCTGCTTGGATTGCTCGGGGTACTTCCCTTGACGATGATCTGCTCACCAGCACGCAATCCGGACAGGATGGCGACGCCGTCAGCACCTACATCATCACCGGTTCTCACCAGCCGTAGCTCGCGCTGGTTGTTATCACTCATGACATAGACACCGGGCAGACTGCCACGCCACACCAGTGCAGCCTTGGGGACAACTGGTAGCTCACGCACCCTGGCATTGACGTCATTGATCATCACCTCGGCATACATACCGGCACCACCCGGTACACCCTGCGGCAGGTCCAGCTTGACCGTCACGGTATGACGGTCCGGGTCTGCGATTGGAAATATCTGTACAACCCTGGCCTGAATATCCACATCACCCACATCCAGTCTGGCCGGAAAAACCATGCCCTTCTTGACCCCCGGCATCAGGCGCGCCGGGACCTCGAGCTTGATCTGCAGCTTGGATACATCGGCATACATCAGCAGTGGCTGGCCAGGCTGTACCGGGTCACCGACCTCGACCAGTTTCTTGGTAATCACACCGTCAAAGGGGGCAACCGACTTTGCATCACGAATTTTTGTATCGATTTTCTCAATCGCCGAACGGGCGGAAACAATCTGGCCACGGGCCTGCTCCAGCTGTGTGCCGTATTGATACCGTTGGGCATAACGATCCAATCTGGGAGTAGAACCGCTCCCCATCATGCCTTGCATGGGGTTGGTGAAACTCTTCATCATGGAGCCCATACCGCCCATGGAATCATTCGCTTCACCGCCATAGGGGGAGATAATTTCCCTGTTGTACTGCACACCGGCATTACGCAACGCCGCTTCTGCATTCGCCAGGTTTGCCCACGCGGAGCGGCGCTGTGCCTGCAGGTCATCAATATTAATGGCAATTAATTCAGACCCGGATTTGAAGTGATCCCCCTCTTCGCCAGCAATACTTTCTATGCGACCTGGGATCTGTGCAGAAAAGGTAACGTCCTTATAGGGAACAACCGTCCCACCCAGAGAGACCGCTGCCCCTACCGGGATGCTGGGAACGGTAATGACAGAGTCAGTCCCTCCCTGGGCCATTACACCGGAACTTATTATGTATCCGAACAGAAGACTGATAAAAGCTAGCTTTTTGATAAACATGTTAATTCTCTCACACACATGGCGTGACTCAGACAGGCATCACATTTCAAAGAACGGGCGCTGCAAGAACAGCGCCTTCCTGACCATCAGCCAATAGTTTCCAAGTTAAAAAAACGAACCCTCACGGGTTTCTTGTATATTCAAAAAGGTAGCGGAGCGTAATTTCATATTATTGTTATCTACAAACCCACAGCGTACCAATCAAGCACGCCCCATTACGGCAAAACTCTTTATAAACGGACCAGCCATACGCGGATCCTTGATCATGGCACCATAATCACCTACGTTGAATTTCATTTTTCGTGAGGTGTAGGCCATGCCCAAGCCCATCATTCCCGGTGGCTTGGCCATCCACTTGTTCCAGTTATCAAAGCTGGCACGGATATCCCAGCTCAGCTCCTGACCGTCATAGATTCCTGCATCCTCAGCTTTGCCATTGACAATATTGAGGTAACCGCGTGGTGTATCTTCGCCGTCAAAACCGTAAGCAATAACGGAATTAAAATTGATTTTCGCAAGAGCATCTGACAATTCAGGCTCTGCATTCCACTGCTCCATAAAGCTTTTCATCCATTCATCAGAAAACATATCAGCCATTTTTTTTGTCTCCTCCGGATAAACATCCCGAATTGGTTGTAAATTTAAACATAAACTACGGTTTTACTGGATAAAACAGTATTCCTTCAGCCATCAGTAAAGTATCAAAATAAGGCACAGAAATACAGAAGTAATATTTTATTCCATTGATTAGGTTTTGTCCCGCACAATCATAGTTTGTGACCAACAGTGGCACATCTGCTCTGTCATCCAGGCGCTTGAACCCTGTTTTCAGGTTGGTCGTTCAGCCCTGATTGGCAATCAGCCCGCCCTGTATGTACCGCCCGGGAACTAGCTGCTGTGGAAACCCTTAACGATGTTGAGTGATGCCGGGTTGATAATCATCACTATCACCGGAAATAGCGCATGAATGACAATGGGTCAGTGGTTCAGCATTATATAGCTTGACACAACAGGCTTATTGTGTTCTTAAATAAAGCATGCGGAGTTATTCAGGCCTGAAAAAACAGGGCATAACAATAGCAAGCATCGAGACGTTAGCGAAGAAGCGAGTACTAGTGTGGTGTAACGAATAACGTGCACCTATCAGAGGCCCACAAATGATCCAGGACAAGGCGCAGTCTGCAGTTAATGGTTATTCCCTTAACAAGGGCTGCAACGCCGTTTTGGGTTATTTGTGGGCCTCCCTGCGGGCGAGACGAGAAGCCGTCATCTGCGGTGTTGCGTCTCTTGGAAAGGACACGCCATTCCCGGCGAGACGCGCCTTGCAGCTAACGGCTTCTCGTCTCGCTGATACGTACACGTTATTCGTTACACCACACTAGCATGAGTCTGCAACCGGACCCGACTGACGAACAGGCCACTGATCAGCGCCTGCTGGACCGGCGTCAGCCCTCTCTAAAAACCCTGCGGGGATCATTGCTGCACAGCCGACGCCGGGAGTCACGGCGTGAGTATGACCAAATAGATAGTTACACGGACTGGTATGGACACTGGCCGTTCGCAGCCATCTTTACCATTATCGTGCTCTGTTTCGCAGATGCCTTTCTTACCATCGTACTGCTCAGCAAGGGGGCCGTCGAACTCAACAGCCTGATGGACTGGCTTATTCAGAAAGATACCTTCATGTTCGCGGTCGTAAAGATGTCAATGACCGGGGTGGCACTGATTGTGCTTGTGATGCACTTCAATTTCCGTATCTATAAGTATATCGCTGTGCGTTACCTGATCTATGCCCTAGTGCCGCTATATTCCCTGCTGATCTTCTATGAACTGAACATGCTTGCAAATATCTGACTTATTTCGTCATCCCTGCTAACGCGTGTGATGGCCCGTGCAATAACGAATGCTCATTGCTTTGCCCTGTCGTTATTCATGCGCACAAATTTAATATACTCGGCCGCTGGCAAGGCCCGTGAGAAATGCCATCCCTGTGCATAATCAACATCCCTGCTCAACAGGTAGTCTGCCTGCCGGGCTGTTTCCACACCTTCTGCAATGGTGCGCAGTTTCAGGTGATAAGCCATATCGATAATGGTGTCGAGCAGGCCCGCGTTAAGTGTATCCATACCAACAGTGTCAACAAATCGCTTGTCGATTTTAAGATAGTCCAGCGGGAATGACTCGACATAGCTCAGGCTTGAATAACCGGTTCCAAAATCATCCAGGGCAATTTCCGAGTTGCGGCTTTGCAGTTGTTCCATGATCGTCTTTGCTTTTGCATCTTCATCGTCAATCAAGCCACGTTCAGTTATTTCATAGATAATCTGTTCCGGCAAAATACCGCTGTTACCGAAAATACGACTGGATGATTGCAGTATTCGCTCTGATTCAAAATGACCGGGACTTAGATTGATCGCAATATGCAACGAACGATCATGTTGTAACAGCTCACCGATTTCGGCCCGTATTTTCTTCATCAGCCATTCGGTCATTGGCTCGATAAGGCCCGTGTCTTCCGCCAGCGGTATAAAGAGGTCCGGACGCACCCGCTTGCCACCGGGCTGACGCCAGCATATCAAGGCCTCGGCGCCGACGCAGCGCCCGGTCTTGAGTTCGATAACCGGCAGGTAATTAATCTCAAACTCGTCTTTTTGCAGACTTCGTTCCAGTTCGCCCTGCAATGAAAGCCGGCGCCGCAACATGCCGGCAATCAGAAAAATCATCAGCACCGAAGTGCCGGCACCGATCACTCCCAGCAACATGGCCATGTTCACCCAGTCACGCAGAATCCATTCATCAGCAGCAGCAGCCACCGAGTAGATCCCGGGATATCCGTCCACCTCGATTGCAAACAGGGTGCGTTCAACGCCGTCCTTGAACTGTGCCCGGAACTGTGTCGAACCAGCACCCCCGTCAGACTCGGATTCAACCATTTCCATTTCAGGCACATTGCCTTCCCAGGCGTACATATGGACATCTTCCTTGCGTACCAGCACTGCAAAGCCATGTTCGCCAAGGTCGCCTCCCAAATGACCTATCAGCACACTGGGATGGATCAAGGCGATGAGTACTGATCCGTCCTCACGTTGCAACAAGGCAAGCAGTCCGTAGCGATTCATAAAGTGTATTTCCTGTGGCCCTACGAGCCGGAAACCGGGGAATGGTGGCGGTAACTCGGGCTTGAGCGGCGGATTGATCTTTCCCCAGCTGGTGCACACCAGCATCCGGTCCGGCCTGATCAGACCGACCTCGCTAATGCCGGGAATATCATAGGCGATGGTGTTCATAGAGCGGACATCATCCTCGGTACACTGATATCCCAGCTCCGCGAGCTCGTTCAGGCCCTGGTTGATGTTGTTCAACAATTTGGACGTGTCGGCTGCAATATCCTGTGCAATCGCCCGCAGATTGTCTTCGGCGTTACCTACGGTGGTTTTATACGCCAGGTAGAGGGCATAACTCACTGGCGCAAGACCGACCACGATAGCCACTACAATCGCCAGCAGTATCGTTAACCGACGCCGCATGGAGGCGGGCATGTTTCTCCTGCTTTTTGTGTTAGCTGACATCTTGACGGCTATTCCCGTTATCGACCCAGAGAAATATATTTCTTGTTGTTTCCATCACTTACAGCCGTAGACCCTGCAACAGATTATAAGGTATGCTGCTCCGATAGCTACATAATCATGCCGTTCCCTCCTGACCAGGCGAAGACATTCAGTTAATATCTTCGGCCACAAATGACAACTTTTTAAAAAACACGCTGACATTCAACGCTGTTACTGGAGATAACATGACTAAAGTAATTATTACCTGTGTATCGATTTTATTGCTTGCCGCTTGCTCACAACCCAAGCGAGTTGAGCAATTGCCGCCGATCAAATCGCCGGATACCTCCTCACAAGTATTTCTGAAGCACACCTTCCCCGCGGGACCCGATATACATCAACTGACCTTCAAACTGGACAATGTACCCATTTACCGCTTCGGTAATACGCGGCAGTTTTCATTCTACCTGGACACAGGTAATTATATGTTCGGCTACTCCCATGGATCCGCAGATTGTGAAACCAACGTCTACATCGGGCCCAAGGCAAATTACGTGTTCGAGCTTGGCCCCGAGTGCCATATTGAATTGATCAGTGAATAACAACACATATCGTACTGGCTGACTGGTAACAGCAGGCCATGCAGCAGCACCCGGAGTGGATAGCCTACCTGGTCTTCCTCACCGATCTGGCCATCAGGATAGGCCTGTCACTGCGCATCCTGATGCGGGGCAAACCGGTTGGTGTGACCTTTGCCTGGATGACTATTGTGCTGGCAGTACCCTACCTCGGTGCACTGCTCTACCTGCTGATCGGTGAACACCGACTCGGTGAACGACGCACTAGACGTGCCAGGGAAGTTATTGAACAGTCAGAGCCGTGGCGCAACATCCTGTGCCAGCGTGCAGACCGGGAGAGTGTCAATATACCCGCCAGCTATCAGGCTCTGGACCTGCAGGCCAGAAAAATAATCGGCTATCCGTCATTACCCGGTAACAGACTCACGCTTCTGCACGACTATCAGTCGATATTTCGTGATCTCATCAATGACATCAAGGCAGCACACACATCATGCTTTCTTGAATTCTATATATGGGAAGCCGGTGGTCTGGCAGATAACCTGCTGGAAGCAGTTCTTGATGCTCATGGCCGTGGCGTTCAATTCAGGATCCTGCTGGATGCAGTTGGCAGTAAAAACTTCCTGAAGGGCAAACCAGCCAGGCGTCTCAGGGAAGCCGGCATTAAAGTCACTGAAGCACTGCATGTAAATCCACTGAAGATGCTGTTCCAGCGTGCTGACATCAGGAACCACCGCAAGATTGCTGTCATTGATAATCGTATCGCCTATACCGGTAGCCAGAACCTGGTAGACCCGCGGCATTTCAAGCAGGAAGCCGGTGTTGGTGAATGGGTTGATCTCATGATCAGGGTTGAAGGACCTGCCGTGACAGTGCTTGACAACGTCGTTGCGACGGACTGGTCGGTGGAGGCCGGTGAAGTCAACAATTTTTCCACCTCCACAATCTCCATGCAAGCAGCGGGTGAACTGCCCGTCCAGGTAGTCCCGTCAGGTCCGGTATTTCGGGAAGGCGCCATCCATGAACTGATAATGAGTGTCATCTACAAGGCGCAACAGGAACTGATTATCACCACGCCCTACTTTGCACCGGATGAGCCTCTGTCAGAAGCATTGGTCGCCGCGGCCAACCGCGGAGTCAATATCACACTGGTCATTCCGGAGCGGGTGGACTCATTAATGGTCCGCTATGCCACACCGGCATTGCTTGATAGCCTGGTTGCCGCTGGCATCCGGGTTGCGCAATTTGACCAGGGTCTGCTGCACACCAAGTCCATTACAGTGGACGGTGAATTCTGTATTGTCGGTTCGGTAAACCTGGATATGCGCAGTCTCTGGCTGAATTTTGAGATCAGTCTGTTTGTTTACGATGAAGGATTTACACAACAGGTGCGTGAGCTACAGACAAGCTATATTGTCAAGTCAAACTTTATAGGCAGGGAACACTTCAGCCAGCGCACGTTTCCGCAGCGGCTGGCCACCAATATTATGCGTCTGTTTGCACCGGTGCTGTGAACTGTTCAGCCTGTCGCCCGGGTGTGTATTTAGACCTGATTAGTCAGTTTATTATGCCGGCTTAGCTGGCCAGTTTTATTGCACCCGTGACACCGGTAATGACCATTTGCGTCCCGATTACAGCCAGAATCAACCCCATCAAGCGTGTAATCACACCAAGCCCGTTGTCACCGAGCAGGTGCACCAGTCGCTCACCAGACACGAAGAAGATGAACGTAATGATACACAACAGGGCAAACGCTCCAATTGTGACAAGCAGTGCGGCAGGGCCACCGGCCGAGGAAAAGTTCATCGCAGTGGCGATGGTTCCCGGCCCCCCCAGTAAGGGAATGGCAAGTGGTGTGACAGCGACACTCAATTCCCCCTGTATACTGTTTTCCTTGTCCCCGGTTACCGGACTGTGAGCCTTTGACTGTTCACCGTGCAACATCTGCATACCAATCATAAACACAAGGATGCCTCCCGTGATCTGGAACGCCGGTAGTGTAATACCGAAAAGATCGAAGATGACCTTGCCCAGCAGGCTGAAAATGACAATCAGTGTGAATGTGAGCAACAGGGCTTTTGCTGCAACGCGTCGCCTGATGTCCGGCGGGTCATCAGCCGTCAAACCGAGGAATATAGGTGTATTGGCAACAGGATTCATTATGGCAAAGAAACCCATGAATACCGTCAGAGCATGGCCTGTCATCTCATGCATCATTATTACCTGCTCCAGTAGCGTGAGCTTATCATCCCGTTTCCTTGGTGTTATGATTTGCAATCATGTCTGGATTATAAACGCTATTGCACCCAAGTGAATCGCGAATTTCCGGAATAACACGGGAACATACCATGAGAAATTTCACCCTGTTACTGGCACTCTGTGCCTTACCGCTCAGCAGCCTGGCTGAGAAAGGCCAGTCCATTATGTTTGGCGACCAGGATCCGATTTACACTGATACCACAAAGAAAGATCCTGCAAAGGAGAAAGCCGATTACTGTAACCAGCTTCGCAGGCAAATGGATGAATTAAAAGGAAAGCCACAGCGGCGGAATGTTGTTGTGCAGCGCTACCAACTTGAATGTCAGCAGCACTAGTACTCCGATACGGTTGTATTGATGGATTCAGTTGGCCTGTCAGGGCCCAGGGTAAGGCATGCCTCGCAGCGAATGGCCATAGTCCTTTGCAAGAGGCGTAACGCAGCCATGGGTCCTGACAGGCCAACCCTGCGGGCGTTACTGTGGTATTCCGCCACGGCGTTACAGCACTTGGCAAGGACTATGGCCATTGCCTGTGTACTGCGCCTTGTTGCGAAACACCACAGTATCGCTGAACTCATCAATACAACCGTATCGGAGTACTAGTCTTTCCACCACACATCGTCAGAATCCGGGGCCTGCCTGGTCTGATCTTTTTTCTTTGCCTTTTCCGCCTGGTCGGTAAGCTTTTCAATACCAGAGCAGCCCTCCCCCGGATCTACGCCCTTGCTTACTGATAACCAGACTTTCTCCAGCACGCGTGTTGATAAATAGATGGTTGGGCTGAACGCGAGCAGGCCGATTTCCTGGATCGCTGCCTGCGCAGGAATCGCCACCACTTTAGGCTCCCTGATCGGGCCGCTCAACCTGATCGGGCTGATGTTTGTAAACAGCCGCCTTTTCTGTTTCGGCAGCAATACAGCATCAATTGTCTCATCACGAAGATCCAGGTCGACTCGCCCGCCCAATGACATGTTGGGGCCATCGGCCAGCAGCAGCTTGCTTTTAATTTCTCCGCCATCAGCAGTGAAATCCGCAACCACGCAATTCAGGTTGACGTATTGTTGAGCCGCCAGGGTATTCGATAAAGCCCAGCCAAACACGTCAACTGACAGATAATCGGCATAACGCTTGGGTATCCTGGCATTTTCAAATTCAACATTGATTGTCCCGTTGAGACTCGATGCCAGTTCATGTGCGGAATTGCCGCTGCTAGTGATATCCAGAAGCACATTGGTGCGCCCATCGATCGGGGTATTGTTTTGAACCTGTGCGAGCATGGGCCCGAGTATCAGATCGTCAGCCATCACCTTGAGGGCATAGGCAGGCGGTTCGGTTGTCTGCAGATTAAAAACCACATCCATGGTGCCGCCGGCATAGACAAACTGCAGGGGATCAACCTTTAGTTCACCGTCGTTCAGGGTGATATGCCCAACGACACTGTCGATGGAGGATTTGCCATAACTTTCGACCTCGTCTATGTTGATTTGCAGGTCAAGACCGAAGCCATTCAGGAAATCGACTTGCAGTGGTTCCCTGCTGAACAGGTAGTCCTTTCCTGACGATTCGGGCCGTGCGAGTAGCTCTGTATCTGCCTCCTGCTCCAGCAGAAATCCAAAGTCGGCAAGATCCAGCACGGGGACAGAAAAATCCCCACTGAAGGTTGGCTCGTCTTTACGTGTGTGGCCATGGATGGTCGTGGTGCTGGCTGTTTTACCAACCGACATCTTGCCCTTGTAGACAATCACATCATTTTTGCTGGTGAGGCGCCCCTGCCCACGGTAGGTTTTCAGGCCGGACAGGTTGACGCCCAGTGCGTGACCGAGGGCAGCCGGATCATCGACCTCAAGATCCACCTGTAGATTAACCAGGTCGCTGTTCTTCAAGTCATCAAAGCCACCCTGCATCTTCACCTGATAGAGGCTGGTCTGACTGGAAGCAAGATCAAACTTCTCGATTCCCCAGCTGCCATCGATATCCGAGATTTCGGCCGTCCCTTGCAGGCGCCCAAGGTAGCCGGGTGCCTCAGCTGCATAGGCGGCGACAAGATCGGCAACCGCCACACTGTAGTCAACATGGACGGTGCTGCCCTTGTGTAGCTGCGTGGTAATTTTTCCATGCAGTCGTATTATGGGTTGATCAGGCCTGCCGACATTGAACTTCACATCATTGAACTGCAGGTTTGACCCTTTTAAGATCATGGTGCTGCTCAACACTGTCTGACCCAGCTTCGGCAGCTCGAGTCCCGCCAGCTCCGAGAGCTTGCTCAGGTCAGCGGTATTGGCAGTCACATCAAATAAGGCATTATCCAGACTCACGGATTTGCCGAGCACAACCCGGTCGACGTTGCCTGCAGCTGTTATCTGAATCCCTTTATTGTCTCCCGTGTGAATTTTGACGTGTTTCAACTTCAGGTTTTCCAGATCACCGACCACATTCATGCTGGCCTTACCGGGGCCAATCGCCGGCAAGGTGTAATTCAGTTTCCCTGCCAGGGCCGCCACATCCGCTGACTGCACTGACAGCTGCAAGTCTATCCCCATGGCAGTGGCATCCTCATGCAGCGGGATATCACCAATCTGTCCCTGTAGCCGTGCCGTACTGTTGCCCTTGCCTCCCATTCTCACGTCAGTGTCATAGAGACCAATCGAGTCGGTACTGATGAGCAGCCTGGCGCTGCCTGAAACCGGTCCAAGCTCGGGCACATCCGCCACATTAAGCAGGTTCAGGGCGGCTGTTGTCGGGGCTGAAAATGCAACATTGATACCGCTGTCAGTTTTTAAAAACAGTTGTCCGGCAGGATAGAGTTCCGTGTTGCCCTGCACTTTTACAGACAGCCCGTTACGTGTGCTGGCAGTGGCATCGATGCCAGATAAATAAAAGTGCCCGTCTTTTTCCTCGAGAGCAGCATTTAATTCAAGTGTATTCAGCTGGTCCAGCTTGCCAAACAACAGCCATGAGGTCACATTGGGTTGTGTAGAGCGGCCCTCGACAACAAGCTCTAATCCTGCACCACTGTAAATATCATCGACCGATCCGTGTACAGTGACATCCACTTCCTTGCCACGTTGCAAATGTACCTCGACATCCTCAATTCGAGGTGCATTATAGTCTCCACGCAACAGGCCGCTGGCATGCAATTCTCCAACGTCGGGAATATCATCTCCCAGCCACTCCAGCAGTAACTTCGTTTCAGGTATTGCAACACCCAGGCGCAGGTCCAGGCCCTTGCCATTCATGAGATCGGTGATCGATCCGGTAATTTCCGCATGACCTTTTTCACCAGTAATAACAAGCTCGACAGGCTTTGGTCTGTCGTGATCTAGTACCGCCTCAATCGATGGCAATGTGCCGCTGAGCTTGAATGCTTCACCTTCAAACAGACCGTCTCCCTGAATGATTATCGGACCGCTGTCAGCGATATCGTCCAGCCGTAACTCATTCAGGGATAAGCGGTGCAATGTACCGGGCGGTAATTCCTGGTATTCAATATCCAGGTCCTGGAAGTGCGCACTGGCGATAATGACAGGCAGCAGACGCGGGTCGAACAAGTCGAAAGATTGCGTCGTTGTTTCGTTCACCTTCAGGAAAAGCTGCCCCGCCTGCAGCCCATTTAGCCACAAGGTTCCTGACAGCAGCGGCCGCAGCTGAATATCTGCGTGCAACGTTTTGCTGGAAAAGTGATAGCTGTCATCGTGTGCATCCAGCTGTACGTCGCTAACATTCACCACCAGACGTTCCGAAAACTGTACCGTCAGCGCACCAGTGATGATCAGTTCACTGTCGAAGAAGCTGTCGGCTATCCAGACAGCGGTACGCTTGTAATCTGCCTCAGTGAAAAACGCAATCATGCCCGCCAGTAACAAGGCAATGCCGAGGAGCACCGCCGTAAAAAGGAGCAAAAGGCGTTTGACCCAGATCATGAGATGCCCCTGTATTTAATCATTAATCACAATGACTAGTACCTCGATGTTTCGTCCAGGCGCTGGGACAATCTCGCGATCTGGGCCCAGTCATGAGCCACGATATCCTGGGCATGTGCCAGGTTGTTACGCAGTGATTCAAGGTTTTTGATGGCCTGCTTGCCGCTGCGTTTAGAGTCGAAACCGAAGAATTCCAGTATCTGCGGATGCTCGATCGCTATCCTGGCTTTGTCTGAAAGCTGCAAGCAATCAATAAGACCGCAATGCTGGTTTCTGCGCTGCCGCTCTGCCTGCATCTGCTTTGCTTTCAGGAGTCGCTCTTTAGAAATTGCCGACTGCCAGGCATCATCCGGATATTTTTTCTGGATCATCTGCACAATGCGCGTTTCAATGATAGTGATCAACCCGAACAGCCACATTCTGACCATGGGTTTATTCATGTCATCACGACAGATCACACCAACAACCTCGTCCAGCATCGATACGAAGCAATAATTGTGTCGTGTCAGTACATGAATGACATCAGACAGGGTTGCATCACCACTAATCACCTGATCTGCAGTGAAGTGCCGCATACAGTCAGTACATGACTCGTCCTGTAAATCGATATAACGCACATACCCCTGCACGGTCCCCTTGCTGCGGATGCTGGCAACGTTCTGGTGATGGTGCGTCATCACCTTTTTTACACCCTCGCAAGTGCTATCGATATCAAACGAGAACAGTGACTCTGCGATATCACGCGCAGTGAACAGCTCCATAAACATCCGCCTGAATTTCGGGCCTGTGACACCAGTCCATTGTTCAGCAAGGCTTTCAGGAGAGAGGGTATGTATTTGGGCGGGTTTCACGAGTCCGAGCATTTCCTTACTCTTCGTATGAATACGCTCTGCACGTTTCAACAACCGTGGATCGCCATTAGTCAGCACATCCAGTAGCTCATTCATTTCTTCAAGATAGACCTGCGCGAAACGCGGATCGTGTCGGGTGATGTCCTTGCAATTATCGATCAGATCCGCCAGCTTGACTGTTTTGGCACGCTTGGAGGCCTGTGACAGATGCAGGCGATCAATGCGTTTCCGTTTAACGCGATTACCGTCACCTGGCTTACTGACATCGGTCAGTTCCTCTACCAGTTCAGCAACCGGCATGCCGAACGTTTCCTCGATGTCCTCAAGTGTTGCCTGTGTATCTTCCACTGTATCGTGCAACCAGGCGGCTGCAATCATACTTTCATCATCCGTAACTGATGAGACCAGCTTGGCGACCGCGCACAAATGAACGTGGTAAGGCTCGTTGTTGTACTTCCTGCGATGGTTAATACGCTGATGTGCCTCGGTCGCGTAGACCCGCGCGCGATCGACAAGACCCGTTTTTGATTCCGCCTGTGTCATATTAGCCATCGAGTATACAGACCTCGCCTGATACGATTGAAACGCGTGATACTGAAACTGCAGGGATTGATTGTCAACTGGCTATTTCGCTTGAAGATTCCTGGTGTAGACGAGATTATGACCGTCCCGTTTATACTTACTATAGCATCCCTTCATTCCAGGATATGAATCGTGCCCATGCCGGGCGCACCAACAAAAAAGCCCCCGAAGGGGCTTTAGGTATAGCTATTTGCTAACAATTATTTATGCATGGCCTTTTTAAACATGCGGTCAATCTTTGTCTCTGTCTCTTCCGAGGTGGTCTTGGCTTCATTGGCGGTCGCTGTCGCAGCGGCTGCCATTGTCCGGGCCTCTGCAGCCTCTGCACGTGCCGTACTGGCCTCGGACCGGGCGGCACTGGCTTCTGCATTTGCCGCATCAACTTCTACACGCAGTGCATCCAGTTTGCTGGTTGATGCACAGGCAGTCAGACCAACAATACCCATAATCAATGTTGCCTTCGCAACGTGTTTCAGGGCCCTTCTATTCATACCAGTCATTCAATTCTCCTCCACAGTTTCAAAATGGATCCCAAAAAGCGCCGACTAATGGTGGATAAATAACTCACACCACTAATTCCGCCCGCTATGCTACCAGCATCTGGGCACGGCTGCTTAGCGAATTTCGACCGAAGTACCTATTTGCGCCCATTGCAACAGCTGATCAAGCTGTGCATTCGTTAATGCCACACATCCATTTGTCCAGTTATATTGTTGATGTACCGTCAAATCACCCTGCCCCAGGCCATGAATCCCGATATAACCTCCAAGCGGCGTGTCTTGTAAAGGTGTCTTGCCCGCCTTGAGGGCGCGACGGATAGCCTGCCACTGTGCCGTGCTTATCCGGCCATCTTGCAAGGCACGATCTGCTGCGGGCTGATCCGGGTATGTCAGCCCCAGAAATATATAATAGCGGGAGTCCCTGTTGATCCAGCCAATCCGGTACTTTCCCAGCGGTGTTTTGTTATCGCCCTGCCGCTTGAAATAGGTCTTGCCGTAACGACCAATAGCAATATCCTGAAATATCCTGATGACGGTACTGCCCCGCATTACCGTAAGCGTCTCGGCCCTGGTATCGATAATAATGCGAGCAGCACCCGCCTGCGCTTGCGAACTACACGCAATGAGAATCAGTAAACCACACAGAAAAACCTGATGTAATATATGCCGGATATTTAACATACAATCAGGGCCATCATCGTTATCATATTCATCTGGTCGCTATCATACCCTGCAGGTATCCGGTATTGTAAAACTATGCGTGCAGGCCCTTCATATGTATGAGTCCGAATTCCCCCTGGATGACTCGATTATCTATCTGAATCATGCCGCAGTCTCTCCCTGGCCACAGCGCACCGCAACAGCGGTACAACGATTCGCCGAAGAAAATGCTGCTTTTGGCAGCCAGAACTACCCGGAATGGATTGCCACTGAACATAATCTGAAGCAGCAGTTACAACAGCTGGTCAATGCAGCGTCCAGCGATGAAATCGCACTGTTAAAGAATACCTCGGAGGCACTGTCGGTTGTTGCCTACGGCTTGTCCTGGACATGCGGCGATAATGTCGTCATCACCGACCAGGAATTTCCATCCAACCGGGTAGTCTGGGAATCTCTGCAGAAGTATGGCGTTAATACCCGCGCGGCGTATATCAGCGGAGCTGATTCACCCGAGGCAGCAATTCTCGATACCCTTGATGACCGGACCCGCCTGCTCTCGGTCAGTGCCGTGCAATACGGTACCGGACTGAAACTGGACCTGGCCATTCTCGGTACGGCCTGCCGTGAAAGAGGCATCCTGTTTTGTGTCGATGCCATACAAAGCCTGGGTGCCATTCACTTTGACGTTCAGGCCTGCCAGGCAGATTTTGTCATGGCGGATGCACACAAATGGATGCTGGGACCGGAAGGCATCGCCCTGTTTTATTGTCGCCAGGCAGTCATGGAACAGCTGGATCTGAAACAATATGGCTGGCATATGCTTGAAGACCTCAACAACTTTGACAACAGGAACTGGGAAATCGCCACCAGCGCCCGTCGATTTGAATGTGGCAGCCCGAACATGACCGGTGTACATGCCTTGCATGCCAGCATGACCCTGATCCTGGAAACCGGCATGTCATCCATTGAGGAACTGGTTCTCGAGAATACGCGTTTCATAATTGACTTTTTCTCGCAACGGCCTGATCGATACCAGCTCATCACTCCGACCGCCAAACACCGCTACGCCGGCATCATCACCTTTCGTCCATTGCACGAGACAGCGGAATCCCTGTTCGATATGCTCAGGGGGAAGAATGTAAGCTGCGCACTCAGGGGCGGTGGCATTCGTTTTTCGCCGCATTTCTATACCCCGCGCAAGCGGCTGTTCACTGCCCTGGAATTACTTGATGGCTAACCCGCCAGTGCCCTCATTTTCCGGCATTCTGTGCCGATAGACGCTATGGACTCCGGCATTACATACCCTGCCTGCGGTCTGGCATGGACCTGAAACTAAGCGCAGGAATGTATGTCCAACAACTATTGCCTGAAACAAAATGTGAATGCCACTGGCAAGACGATTACACTGTATTCACTCACGGACAAAACGGCACTGCAGGCGCCTGATACGCGCCGGGGATGACTGATATGAACTGGATAATCGAGCTGCCCGTTATTCTGACCCTGCTGGGTTTCATGATGGCCCGGCAGGCATCACGCTATCGCTGGGCTATTGTGCTGGCCGTCATCCTCGGCTACTGGAGCATCCGCTACACACCACCCGCCTGGGCACTCATCAGCAGCTGGGGTATTTTTATCCCGCTTGCCACGCTGTTGACGGTGACATCATTGCGGCACGCCATCATCATCAAACCCCTGCTGGCGTTCTACAGAAAAGTCATGCCGAGCATGTCTGATACGGAACGTGAAGCACTGGAAGCCGGCACCATATGGTGGGAAGCCGAGGTTTTCAGTGGACGGCCGGACTGGCACCGCATGCTGGGCTTCTCCGCACCTTCTCTGAATGCTGAGGAACAGGCCTTTCTTGACGGCCCGGTCAATGAACTGTGTGACATGGTTAATGACTGGGAAGTCACCGAAGAACTGCGCGACCTGACGCCCGAGACCTGGGACTTTCTCAAGAAGAAAGGCTTCTTCGGCATGATCATCCCGAAGCAATACGGTGGCCTGGATTTCTCTGCCAATGCACACTCCGCCATCGTCATGAAGATCGCCAGCCGCAGCATTTCGGCCGGCGTCACGGTCATGGTGCCCAACTCCCTGGGTCCGGCCAAGTTACTGTTGTCCTACGGCACCGAGGAGCAAAAGAACCATTACCTGCCGCGACTCGCCAGTGGTGAGGAAATCCCCTGCTTCGCCCTGACCGGACCAGAGGCCGGCAGTGATGCCGCGTCCATGCCGGATACCGGCATTGTTTGTCGACAGCCTTTTGAAGGCAGGGATGACGTTCTGGGCATACGTCTGAATTGGGAGAAACGCTATATTACACTTGGCCCGGTCGCAACGTTACTGGGGCTGGCCTTTCACCTGCACGATCCTGAGCAGTTGCTGGGTGACAAGGAAGATATGGGCATCACACTGGCACTGATCCCCACGACCACGCCCGGTGTCGAAATCGGTACCCGCCATTTCCCCATGAGCCAGGCATTTATGAATGGCCCTAACCGCGGCACAGACGTGTTCATTCCTATGGACTGGGTAATCGGTGGCCAGGAGTATGCGGGCCAGGGCTGGCGCATGTTGATGAACAGCCTCTCCGATGGCCGCGCGATCTCCCTGCCCGCCCTGAGTACGGCTTCCGGGCAACTGGCAAGCCGCAGCGTCGGTGCCTATGCAGCAGTAAGGAAGCAATTCAAGGTCCCCATCGGCAAGTTCGAGGGCATCAGCGAAGTACTCGCGCGTATCGCAGGAACGACCTACCTGTTGAATGCGACACGCGGGTTTACCACTGCCGCCCTCGACAGTGGCGAGGATCCTTCCGTTGCGTCTGCCATCATCAAGTATCATTTAACAGAACGCATGCGGACGATTGTAAATGATAGCATGGACATTCTTGCCGGTCGTGGTATCAGTATGGGGCCGAACAACTTTATTGGCCGTGCCTACCAGGCCCTGCCGATCGCGATCACCGTGGAAGGCGCCAATATTCTCACCCGCAACCTGATTATCTTTGGACAGGGCGCTATCCGCTGCCACCCATTCCTGTTCAGGGAAATGGAGGCTGCCAGCCAGTCCGATACCGCGAATTTTGACGACGCCCTGCTCGGTCATGGCAGCCACATCATGAGCAACTTCAGTCGCAGCCTGTTTCATAGCCTGAGCCGTGGTCGGTTGCTTGAATCTCCTCAACATGGCGTGCGTGGCCATTATTACCGCCAGTTTTCCCGCATGAGTCTTGCCTTCGCAGTCACGGCAGAAATAACCCTTTTGTCGCTGGGTGGCGGACTCAAACGCAGGGAATCCCTGTCAGGCAGGCTTGGCGATGTACTTAGCCTCTTGTACCTGGGCAGCGCCACCCTGAAACATCATTATGATAATGGCTCCCGGGATGATGAACTGCCCTTGCTTGAGTGGGCCTGCCAGGATTTGCTGTATACCATCCAGATACGGCTGCACGAAGTGTTAAACAACCTCCCCAATCGCTTCCTCGCCACTGTCACTCACCTGCTGACCTTTCCGCTGGGCAAACCCTACAGGCGCCCCTCTGATGAACTTGGACAGAAGGTTGCCAAGCTCATTCTTGAACCGGGTGCCCCGCGTGACCGCCTGACTGAAGCTGTGTATATTCCACTGAACAAATCGGACGCAGTGGCCCAACTCGATGATGCACTGGAGAAGAGTTTTGCTGCAGAAGCGGCTATCCGCAAGCTGCGTAGCGCCATGAAGGCAGGCACCCTGCCCCAGGGCGATCCTGAAGGCCACATTGATGCCGGCGTGAGTGCCAACGTCATCACCGATCAGGAGGCAGCTGTTATCCGCGCTGCCATTGCCGCACGCAAGGTTGTCATACAGGTAGATGAATTTCTCCCTGAATACTTAACCAAGGAGCGCAGAGAATGGGAGAACGACAATCTGGGTGGGGTGGCCGGCCAGTCTTTGTAGTAGACGGAAGCCGCACCCCGTACATCAAGGCCCGTGGAAAACCCGGGCCATTTTCAGCATCAGACCTGGCCGTCGCGGCCGGACAACCACTACTTGCACGTCAACCCTTTGCAGCCGGTGACTTCGACGAGGTCATTCTTGGCTGCATGATGCCCAGTGAAGACGAGGCTAATATTGCACGCGTCGCTGCACTGAGACTCGGCTGCGGTGACCGGGTACCTGCCTGGACAGTACAGCGCAATTGTGCCTCTGGTATGCAATCCATCGATTCAGCAGCACAAAATATCGCCAGCGGGCGTTCCAGCCTGGTACTCGCAGGAGGTGTTGAGGCCATGAGTCGTGCACCGATTATGTATAACGACACCATGGTGCACTGGCTCGCTGCGTTGGCCAGGGCACGCACACCGATGGCAAAATTAAAAGTGCTCGGTGGCCTGCGACCCGGCCATTTCAAACCGGTTATCGCCCTGCTCCGGGGCCTGACCGATCCCATTGTCGGGCTATCGATGGGACAGACGGCAGAAATACTGGCACACCGGTTTGGCATCACACGTGAAATGATGGACAACTTTGCAGTGCGCAGTCACCTGCGACTGGCAAGCGCTCATGAGAACGGTGATCTCGATGAGATCGAGGTCCTGTACGACACCCGTGGCAATATCTATGACCATGATGACGGTGTGCGTCCGGATTCAAGCATCGAGAAACTGGCAAAGTTACGGCCGGTTTTCGACAAGCCGGTAGGCACTGTCACAGCAGGCAACAGCGCACAGATTACCGACGGTGCTGCGTGGCTTATCCTTGCCTCGGAAGAGAGCGTGTCCCGCCACAACCTGCCGGTACTGGGACAACTGATTGACAGCCAGTGGGCCGGTCTGGATCCTGCGCAAATGGGACTGGGACCAGACTATGCCATGGCACCTATCATGCAACGTCACGGACTGGACACCCCGGATATCGATTATTTTGAAATCAACGAGGCCTTCGCAGCCCAGGTACTGGCCTGCATCACTGCCTGGAAGGATCCGGAATTTTGTCGCAATGAGCTGCACCGGGACACCCCCTTTACACCCATCGATGAAGAACGCCTGAATGTCGATGGTGGCGCAGTCGCCGTTGGTCACCCGGTAGGGTCCAGTGGTGCACGCATCGTACTGCACATGCTGAAATTGCTGCAGCGTAAAAATGCAAAACGCGGCATGGCCAGTATCTGTATTGGTGGTGGTCAGGGCGGCGCCATGCTGATTGAAAGGACAACAGGATAAGCAGCATGGAAAACACAACAGAAAACGTACATTTTAATGTAGCAACAGATAACGACAACATCATCTGGCTGCATTTCGACAAAGCGGATGCTGGCACCAACGTCCTCAATACCGAGGTCTTTGATCAACTCGATCAGCATTTACAGAAAATCGCGGCCCAAAGCCCCCGCGGTCTTGTCATACTCTCGGATAAAGCCAACGGATTTATCGCCGGAGCCGATATCACCGCCTTCACCCGAATCAAAACCAGTGATGAGGCGCTAGGCTTCCTGCACAGAGGACAGGAAGTATTCAATCGGCTTGAAGCATTACCCTTCCCGACCGTTGCCTTGATTCATGGCTTCTGTCTGGGAGGCGGCACGGAACTATCACTGGCCTGCCGTTACCGCGTCACGCGTGACGATCCGGGGACACGAATGGGATTACCGGAAGTAAAACTTGGCATACATCCCGGCTGGGGCGGCAGCGCCCGCATGGTGCCGTTACTTGGCGGACTGAAAGCCATGGACCTGATACTGAGCGGCCGTTCTATTGACGGACGTACCGGTAAACGCATGGGACTTGTAGACCTGGTTGTCCCCGAGCGACACATGCGTGCGGCGGCCCGCAAACTGGTGCTGGAATCGCCAACACCACATCAACCCGGATTACTTGACCGGCTTTCAAATAATGCTCTGGTTCGTCCGCTATTGGCCAGGGTGTTCAGTCAACAGGTCGCGAAGCGTGCACCAAAGAATCATTATCCATCACCCTATGCAATGATTGACATCTGGCGCAAGCACGCCACAGACAAGCGCCGCATGCTGGATGCAGAAGCGCAATCACTGGCCAACCTGATGACCGGTGCAACCGCGCAAAACCTGGTACGCGTCTTTTTCCTGCAGGAGCAACTGAAATCGCTTGGCAAGGACAAAACCTACCAGCCAAAGTCTGTACATGTGATCGGCGCCGGCACCATGGGCGGCGATATAGCGGCCTGGTGCACCTTTCGTGGTTTTCATGTCACCCTGCAGGACCAGTCTCCGGAACGCATTGCCCCGGCAGTGAAACGCGCCTACACCCTGTTCAAGCGCAAACTGAAAAGACCCATCAAGATCAACGAGGCCATGGACCGCCTGATGCCCGACCATAAGGGCATTGGCGTGGAACGTGCCGATATCATTATTGAAGCTATTTTTGAAGATGCTAATGTAAAGCGTTCTTTATACAAGGATATTGAACCTCGAATGAAACCGGATGCCATTCTGGCCACCAACACCTCCAGCATCCCGCTGGAAGAACTGTCCAGCGCCCTGTCCAAGCCGGAACGCCTGGTTGGCCTGCATTTCTTCAACCCGGTTGCCATGATGCAACTGGTAGAAGTCGTCACGGGAGAAGCCACCTCGGCCGAGGTGGCAGCACGTGCCATGACCTTCACCCGACAGATCGACCGTCTGCCCCTGCCAGTCACCAGCACACCCGGGTTCATGGTGAATCGCATCCTCATGCCCTACCTGATGGAAGCCGTCCTGCTTGAAGCCGAAGGTGTACCACCTGCCGTCATCGATAAGGCAGCCACGGACTTCGGCATGCCAATGGGACCAGTACAACTGGCAGATACCGTCGGTCTCGATATCTGCTTGCATGTTGCCGAGATCCTTGCCGAGCACTTCAATGCAGAAATCCCGCAACGACTCAAGAAACTGGTCGCTGACGGTAATCTCGGGCGCAAATCAGGCCGTGGCTTTTATTCCTACAAAAAAGGTAAGCCCGTTAAACAAAAAGCCGGGGATGGTAACTGGAACGTGGACGAGATCACCAACCGGCTGATTGATCGCCTGTTGAATGAATCCGTCAGTTGCGTACGCGAACACGTGGTTGAGAGCGATGAACTACTGGATGCCGGCATGATTTTCGGAACCGGCTTTGCGCCCTTTCGGGGCGGACCCATGCACCATATTGA
>Ga0316193_10000162_pt1 | contig 37306 bp, 34 predicted proteins | sample MerIslsedime2_MG_FD_207735 | JGI IMG/M metagenome (GOLD analysis project Ga0316193, IMG submission 207735) | Coastal sediment microbial communities from Maine, United States - Merrow Island sediment 2 | ecosystem: Environmental > Aquatic > Marine > Coastal > Sediment | place: USA: Maine... | reverse complement strand
GCTACGGTGCTCCATACGGTGGCGGTGGCTACGGTGCTCCATACGGTGGCGGTGGCTACGGTGCTCCATACGGTGGCGGTGGCTACGGTGCTCCATACGGCGGTGGCTACGCGCCAGCACCAGCACCAGCACCAGCAGCGCCTCCCGCTCAAGGCTACTAAGGTTAAATTCAATTAATTAAATTCGGAGAAATTGCAATGAAGAGGATTATTGTCAGTTTGCTCACAGTCGTTCTCCTGACTGCAGCAAGCACCAGCATGGCCTGGTGGAATGATGATGATGACTACTACGGTGGCCCATGGGGTGGTGACTGGAACCCGTATGATGAATGGGATCCACGCTACTGGATGGAAGAAATGGAAGACATCTGGGACGATGATGATGACTATTACCGCTACGGTGGTTATGGTTATGGTCCTTATGGTGGCGGTTACCCATACGGTGGTGGCTACGGTGCTCCATATGGCGGTGGCTATGCACCATACGGTGGTGGCTATGCGCCATACGGCGGCGGTTACGCTCCTCCTCCTTATGGTGGCTACCCAGGCTATGGCTACTAAGTAATACAGCTGTTAGTTGTAAAAGGCCTGCGCAAGTCGCAGGCTTTTTTTTGCACTGGACACAGGGACAATTTAACGCAAAGGCGCGAAGACGCAGAGGGCGCAAAGGTTTAACTTTATATTGCTTCCTTGGTAAATCGAGATAATCAGGGTACACCGCAGTATATTTTGAAAGTTGTGGTGCCAAGTCAGAATAGTAAAAGGCTGTTCATCTGGACTTATGTGTGGTTTAAAACAATAATTCTTCTCTGCGTTCTTTGCGCCTTCGCGTCTTTGCGTTAAAAATCATGACTCGATCTTCTCGTAACTGACTTCGGTGATCACGTATTCGGCTTCGCCCTCGGGCAGCCTCAGGGTGAACTCATCATCCAGTGATTTTCCGATCAATGCCCTGCCCATGGGGGAGTCCATGCTGATATAGCCCAATGATGGATCAAACTCATCCGGCCCAACAATTCGGAACACCGATTGTTTGCCTGTGCCGTCTTCGAGCCGGACCCAGGCGCCGAAATAAACCTTGTGCTGATCATCAGGCGCACGATCGACGACTACGATACCATCCAGGCGTTTGCGCAAATAGCGTACCCGCGCATCGATTTCGCGCAGTTCTTTTTTGCGGTAGATATATTCTGCATTTTCAGATCGGTCACCCTCTGCCGCTGCTGCCGCCAGCGCTTTGGTCACTTCGGGCCGTCTTTTTTTCCACAGGTTATCCACTTCTTCTGCAAGCCGTTGTTTTCCTTCAGGTGTTATATATTTTGATGAGGCGGGTTGTGGTGGGCGATAGCGTCCCATGACTGTATACTGTAACTCCAGGGAGAAAAAATGTTACCAGATTGTAGCCAATTACCGGACTGGGTGCGCTGGATAGCGCAGGATGCCGATGGCACCTGGTGGGCATATGAGCATGAACCCAATATGTCCGATTCCGGGTGGTATGAAAATGAGGTTGGCCGGAGTGTTCAGCTGCGAAATGATACACCGAATTCGCTATGGAGACTGGAACTTCACAATATGGAGAGAAAATATCAATAAGTTACAAAATTTATCTAAAACATTTTACAATTATGTGCTATAAGCTACTTAGGGTGACTGCCCACTCAATAATAATAATAATAATGAAATCCGGAGCGAAACATGGATATAAAAAACCTACAACAGGGTGCTAAAGCCAGGATAAAAAGTACAGGGCAAGTTGTTGAAATCAAGCGTGTCAGTAATCATGGGTTTTCCATCGTAAGGTTTAAAACCGGTGGTGATTATATGGTGCTGAATGATCGTCTTGAAACAGCAGCGGTTGATTCGGTAAAACACTAGGATTACTGGAAAATCCACCCATCTCTCTGGGTAGCCGGCAATGCCGGCTACCCGCTATCTTTTATTATCTTTTATAAAATCTAAACGCTGATAAAAATCTTCAATCGGCGATTCCTTGACAAGCTGTGTTTGCGGGTGTGCACTAGTAGGCGTAGATCCTTATTCTACCCAAACGGGGTAACGCGGCTATGTTGCAGGACAATAAAAGCAAGAACGACGATAAAGAAGAACGCAGAAAACACTGGCGGGACAGGCGAAGGGCACCTGAACGCCGTAATCAGCAACGACTTCAGCGGACAAATGATGATTGCCGAAGTGGTGCGCCGCGCCGGCAGTCCGATGTCGGTGGTGAGCTGGCTGAAGGCGAAATCTGGTGGGAACCAGGCAACAATTTTGTCTAAAACGCTGTTTAAATAAATTGTACTTATACATATTGCAGCACGGCGAGGCTGTGCCTAAAGAAATCCAGCCTGACCGCCCTTTATCAGAACAGGGTATTCGTGATATTCGAATTCTTGCCTTGCACATGCAGAATATGGGCGTGCAGCTGGGGAAAATTTTCCACAGTGGCAAGCTGCGAGCGGAACAATCGGCGAGACTAATTGCTGAAACCATCTCACCCGAGATCCAGCCGGTGCAAACCGAAGGCCTGAATCCCAATGACGACCCGATGGTGATTGTCGAAGATATCGATCAGATGGATGCAAACATTCTGATTGTCAGCCACATGCCTTTTGTCTCACGACTTTGCTCGACGCTGTTAACAGGCACAATAGACGCCGAATTCGCATCCATGCCTGGAACACTGTTTTGCCTGGAAAAAGCAGATAACAAGTGGCGTCTGGCCTACATGCTAAGACCGGATTTTCTCTAACCGTAAAAGCGGAAGATAGAAAGAGATTCGATTCAACGCAAAGACGCGAAGACGCAGAGGGCGCAAAGGTTTTTTTGGTTAATAAATTAAGACAGATATTAATTACACATGAATAATGCCGCTCGTAAGGATCCATGTGGCGGCATTATTAAACGGCCTTCAATTTCGGTTTATTAAGGTAAAACAATAATTTTTCTCTGCGTTCTTAGCGTCTTCGCGCCTTTGCGTTGAAAATTAAACAACCTGCTCGTTGGTTTTGACTTTGAAGAAAATAGCGTACAAAACTGGCACTACGACCAGGGTAAGTATCGAAGCAAAGCCCAGGCCGAACATGATGACCACGGCCATATCCAGGAAGAACACATCGGTCAGCAGCGGCACCATGCCCAGAATCGTCGTACTGGCGGCCATCAATACCGGTCGCATACGTGATACCGCGGAATCAAGAATGGCCTGGTAGGGTTCCTTGCCGGATTCGCTTTGAACATCGATTTCTTCAATCAACACGATTGCGTTCTTGATCAACAGACCGGTCAGGCTGAGTGCACCCAGCAGGCCCATGAAGCCGAAAGCAACCTTCATCGATAGCAGGCCGACGGTAATGCCTATAATCGCCAGCGGCACTGTCAACCAGATGATTAATGGCTGGCGCACCTTGCCGAACAGCAGGATGACGACGATGATCATGGTAAGGAAGCCTGCAGGTAATGATTTATTGATAGCGTTGTTGGCATCGCGCGAATCTTCCCATTCGCCGCCCCATTCGAGGAAGTAACCCGGGGGCAGCTGAACATCTTCGATCTGCGGGCGTAGACGGTCGAGCAGAGGCGAGGCGAGCCCTTCGCGTGGATTACAGGACGGGATGATGGTGTAGATGCGGTTGCGCTTGCGAATTTTTGCATCTTCCCAGACTTTGTCCCAGCGTGTGACTATTTGCCCAACGGGCACTGTGTAATCCAGTAACGGATTTGAAACCGGTATGTCGCGCACGGATTCTACGTTTTCACGTTCTGCCCTGGGCGGCCATATCTTGATCGGCAGCAGCCTGATGCCATCGCGGTAGAGTCCGATCTGGCTGCCGTCAAAAGCCGTCATCAATGCGGCGGTAAGATCATCGCGGGTGATACCGATCTGGCGTGCGGCCTTCTCATTGAATATGGGCTTGATCACTTTCACCGGCTGGCGCCAGTCATCGCGCACATCCTTGGACATCGGGTCCGCGTGCATGATGGCCTGTATTTGTTCCGAAATTCTGCGCAGTTCGACAGGGTCGGGCCCACTGATGCGAGCTTCTATCTTGGCGTCCCTGCCCGGGCCAATACGTAGCGGCTTGGTCTTGGGTTCAGAATTTGGAAATTCAATAGCGACATATTGCTGCAGTTGTTTTTCAATACGTGGAATATCTTCGCGCTTTTCGGTCATGATGATGATCTGGCCATAACTGCTGCTTGGTGATTCGGGGTCATATACCAGGGTGAAGCGTGAGGCGCCGCCACCGATGAATGAGGCTGTGCTTTCAACGCCTTCCAGCGTGTGCAGATACTGTTCAATTTTGACAACGTCATCGCGGGTCTGGCGTATGTCGGTGCCCTCGACATTCCACATGTCGAAGAAGAACATCGGTGTATTCGAATCCGGGAAAAAACTGTGTTTGACATAGCCAAAGCCAAACAACGAGGACACAAACATCGCGATCACGACTGCAATGGTAATCCAGCGGAACTTGATGGACGTGTGCAGAAAGCCGCGGTATTTGCGGAAAACGTAACCGCCATAAGGGTCGGCCTGTGCCGCGCCTGATTTATCCGGCTTGATAAACAATGCGCAGAACATCGGTGTCACGGTGACAGCGGTAAACCATGACAGCAGCAGTGAAATCAGGATCACCCAGAACAGCGAGTTGGCGAACTCACCGGTGGAGTCATCCGACAGGCCGATGGCGGCAAAGGCGAGGATGCCGACAACGGTGCCACCGAGCAGTGGCCACATGGTCGAGCCGACGGTGTCACGCGCGGCAACCAGCGGGTCTTCACCACCCCTGATTTTTACCAGCATGCCTTCTGCAACCACGATGGCATTATCGACCAGCATACCCAGCGCAATAATCAGTGCGCCCAGCGAGATGCGTTGCATGTCAATGGCATAGGCGTTCATGAACCAGACCGTGGCGAGCACGGTTATCAACAGCACGGCACCGATGATCAGGCCCGTCGTCAGCCCCATGAAAAACAACAGTACAACGACCACGATCACCAGCGCGGCAATCACGTTTTTGACGAAGCCAGAAACAGATTCATCTACAATTTTGGGCTGGTCATAGATGGCATTGAGTTCCATGCCTGCCGGTGTGGATGAAAGCAACTCATGCAGTCGTTTATCGAGGCGTTGGCCGACTTCAACCACATTCTCCCCGGGCAGGAATGAAATACCGATGGTGAGTGCGGGCTTGCCATTGTAGTAGGTATACTTTTTAGGGACTTCCTCATAGCCACGTCGAACGGTGCCGATATCTTTTAACCTGATCAGGCTGCCATTCTTGCCGCTGATCAGCAGTTCACCGATCTGTTGTGCCGAGGTGAACTGACCGGTTGGGTTAAAGCGGATGTATTCATCATCGGCACGGATATTGCCGGCGTCGGAGACTATGTTTTGCGATGCGAGTGCATCCTTGAATTCCAGTGTAGAAATACCCAGCTTGGCCATGGTTGAGCGGTTTACTTCCAGGTAAACAACTTCGGCCTGGTCGCCGTCAATCACGATTTTTCGGATACCGGGTACCAGCAACAGCTGTTCTTTCAGCAGGTCGGCATAATCTTTCAGCTCCCGATAGCTGTAGCCCTCACCGGTGAGTGCAGAGAACAGGCCGAATACATCCCCAAAGTCATCATAGACGATGGATGTCTGCGCGCCGGGTGGCAGCTTGTTCTGTATATCATTGACCTTGCGCCGGACTTCATCCCAGATTTGCGGAAATTCTGGTTTTTTGAACTTGTCCTTAATCTTGACCGTGACTTCCGAGAAGCCGGACTGTGAAATCGATTCGACGCGCTTTAACTGCGACAACTCCTGGATTGCATTTTCGATGTGGTAGGTGATTTCACGTTCGACTTCCTCGGGCGTGGCGCCGGGATATAGCGTGTAGATCTTGGCGTCCTTGATGGTGAATTCCGGGTCTTCCAGGCGGCTGATATCCTGCAATGCAGTAAGACCACCGGCCAGCGCCATGATGACCAGCAACCAGGTGGTGACCTTGTTGGTGACTGAATATTCCCCGATATTCATTATCTGCTCCCGGATGCCGTGGTTATGGCTGTTCGCCCGGTTGCTCACCGGTTTGCAGCAAGGTGACTTTCATGCCTTCACGCATAAACGCTGCGCCAGCAGTGACAACGTGCTCTCCAATGTCCAGTCCGGTTACCTCGATGTGGTTGCTTGTGATTGTGCCTGCCTTGACCGGTTTTGAGCTGACGGTCATGGTGTTGTCATCAACAATCCATACGGTTGCGTTTTTATCGGGATCTGAAATAACGGCAGATAGCGGCAGTAACACAGACACACCATCACCGCCTTCACTGACAAAAACTTCTGCAAAAACGGTGGCTGTCATGCCGGGCAGTACGTTGTAACCTTCAGGTTGCTCCATCTTGAGAGTTGCCTGGAATGTGCGTGTATTTTTATCAGCGGTGGTGGAAATCTCCTTCACATTCAGTGGAAATTTCGCATCCTTGATCTGGTCGAATACGGCATACATTACCCGCTTGGGTTTGGTTACCTTGCCGGGGTCTATGGCCCGACGCAGCTGAATCATCAGGGTTTCAGGCAGATCGACCTTGATTTCGAGCTCGGAGGTGTCCTGCAGCGTAAAGATTTTCTGCTTTCTCCTGACTTCCTCGAAATTTTCAACGTGGCGTTTGGCGATATAACCGGGGAATGTTGCCTTCAGCGTGGTGTATATCAGGTCCTGCTCGGCAGCATTCAGGTTGGCCTTTGCGGTGGCATACTCGGCCCGGATCTTGTCGTGTTCGACTTTTGAAATCGCTTCCTTCGCAACCAGTTGCTTGGCGCGTTCATAGTTGGCGCTGGCCGTGGCGTAGCTTGCTTTGCGGTCATTCAGTACGATCTGATAGTCAGTCGGGTCAAGTTTGGCGAGTAGCTGGTCTTTTTCAACCAGGTCGCCTTCCCTGACCAGGATTTCGTCGAGCTTGCCCTGGACTCTGAAAGACAGATCCGCTTTTTGAATAGCATCAACCACGCCAGGGAATTGCCGAAAATTGCCTGAGGTGACACCGCCCACCAGCATGGTTTTTACCGGGCGTGATTCCGGCGGCGGTAGCGGGACCTCTTCGCCGCAGGCAGTCAGTAAGAATAATGGCAGAAGTGTGCAGGCCATTATGGCCCTGTATCCTGTGTTCATGAGTGCGCCTTTTGTCAGTAGATGTTAAACAGCACGGTGTTCCAATGATAATTCACTCGAGCAGATAGGGCCATAACCGCCGTGATCAATTCTTTGGCAGCAGGCGGAACATTTCCTTGATGGCGTAATCGATACGCGCACGTACGGTGGCTTCATCGGCTTGCTCTTGAACTTCACCGACCGCTTCTGCAATCCATATGACATAGCCGGTGTCAGCATCAATCAGCGCTACAACGAGTGCGGCCTGGGGAATATTCTCCAGCAGTTTTTCCTTGGTTTCCGGGTTTTCTTTCAGACCAAGCGTGGTCATATCGACACCGGCAGCATAAGCAACCATCATATCCGGGTTGGTGCTGACCTCGGTCATACCGCGCTTTTGCAGTTCGCTGTCAATGATGGATTGGACTTCGGCATCGATATCGACATTCCTCGGTTCCCACTGGCCCTCCGGGTCGTTCACAATCTGGGCGGATGCAAGCCAGGCGTAGGTCTTGAAACCGGAGAAACTGGCCTTGGCGTCTGCTTCGGCATCAACCTGGATGTCTTTTGTCGGTGCTGTGGTGCACGCAGTCAGCATCACGATAAAAGCGAGGGCGAAAATGCGGAAAATCTGTCTCATGGTTGTTCCCTGGTTACTGGAGGATGGATGGAAATTCTACCACTACAACGAACGTGTATGCTGTTCAGAATAGCAAATCGGATTATATTTATAGAGTTGTGATTGCGCTGATAAATAACCTGATGGCAAAGAACATCAGCAATATCGCCAGCAGTTTCAACACATAAGCAATCAGCTTGTCGCTGAACCTGTTGCCGAGCGTCTTTATGCTCAGGGCCATGATAAATTTGGTGATTGAAAGCGTGGCCAGAAAAAGGATGGCAAACATAGCAGCGTCGGCCAGATCATTTTGCAACAAATAAGTACCACCTACCGTGCTCCAGAAAATATAGGGTGCAGGGTTCAGCAGGTTAATTTTGACAGCTGTCAGAAAGCTGGACGGTGCTGTAACCGGCTGTTGTGTTACCGGAGTGGCAATAAGAAGCCTGATTGCAATAAAGGCAATATAAAGTGCGCCCAGTACCGAAATGAGCGTGATAAATATGTCGAACTGTTTAAACGAATTGACCAGCAGGAAACTGCCGAGGATGATCGGGCCGTCAGATACAAAGGGTGCGAAACTTGCCAGCAGGCCAGAACGGGCACCGTGCAGCAGGGTCTGGTGAATCACGTAGATACCCAAGGGCCCGGGTTTCAGCCCGGCGGTTATGCCCAGCGTAAGTGCGGCGATGATGAGTTCCATTTGAAATTTAGATTACCTGTACTGGTTCCGACTTAATCTGACAGTTACTGTATGTTTTCTCCTGACCGATAAGCCAACCGATGCTGGAGGTTTAGCATATCGTTTTCTCGCAGAGACGCAAAGAACGCAGAGGTGACTTGTGCTTCTTGCAAAGACAGTATCGTTTTATTCGTCTTCCTTTGCGTTCTCTGCGCCTCTGCGAGAGTAAATATCTATAGCCTTATCGATATAACCAATCTCGGCTGTAACTGATAAAAAATCATAGTCGGAGTTTGATTTAATATGACACTCACTGTCAGATTGAGTCATGGCTATTACAGATTACCCTTTTACAGGTGGAGTTCAGTTTAATCCTGTTTAACCCATTCGATGGCGCTATCCAGGTCATCAGCACCAAAGTGTCTGACGTCCGCCTTGACAAAACGGTCAGCAATTGTCGGCAGAATGGCAATAATGCCTTCATCGGCTACCGCGGCAACTTTTCTGATATGCGCATGGTGGTCTTTGACAAATTTTATATGTGCCAGCATTGCGCCGAAGTCCTGCCAGCCGGGAAATGATTCGGTGTGAATTACCAGTCCGTTCAGTTTGCTGTTCTCCTGAATATAGGGATCGATAATGTTAGAGAGCATGTCAAAATCACTTGCCTGTAGTGAAGATTGCGGCTCAATAATCAGGATGCCATCATTTTTACGAAATTCATGTTTAATCATGTTTATTTTTTCTCATGTTGCCGGATTCAGGCTTTTGCAAACTCGATTGCTTGCCTTATCACCGCTTCAAGCTCATCGCAGTGGATTCCATCGATATCCCTGAAGTTGATACAGCCTTTGCCTGTTTTCTGCTGTGGATGTTTTTGCTTGTGTGATTCCAGGTGCGAGGCGCTTCATGTATACAGTTAAATATACTGTTTCTGGTTTGCTAATGCGACCCATGCGTCAGCAATCCTTCAGGTCGGGATCCTCTAGCACATGTCAATGCCTGGGGCAGGACAAGGCTATATGACCAGTTCGTGTATCGACATGAAACTGTCATGGCTATGGACTAGATATAGCGCACCCAGCTGCGCGGATGCGCCTGCTTGTAGCTACGGAACCAGATGCATGCAGGGTAAAGTATGAGTAGTACAGCGGCTGAGATTATGAATGTCTCTGTCAGTCCGCCGAAGCCATGCATGTCAAACAGTGCTGCCGAGCCGTCGAGTATGATTCGGTGCAAGATATAAAAAAACAGCGCGGTTTGACCAAACACCAGTAATGGCCCATTTGGTCTGACGCTGGCGTGTTGTTCAATAAGCATGAAGCCCGCCAGGCATATTGCCAGCAGTCCAAGTTCGAGCAGAATAAACGTAAGCGAAGGCGGATACTTGCTGACGTACAGCCAGTGTATCCAGTGATTGCTTTCGCGTATCAGCATCATATTGCCGTAATCATTGAGCCACCGAAATAACGCAAATAACGTGAAACAACAAATCGCTGTTATAACAAGCAGTCGAACAGGTGATACAAGTCCTTTAGCGCCGGATAGATAGCGAGACAAATATTGACCGAAAACCCAGCCCAGCATCATTAGCGACAGCCATGGAATGATCGGGTAGTTGATCTGCAGATCTTCACTGTACAGTGTGACAAATAATATCGATGTCAGCGCATCGGGCCAGCCATCTGCGGGTGTCCAGAACAGCAGAGTAAGGGCTTCTCCGCCAAGTATCCAGGCGAAAGCCAGGATGAATAGCCAGAGCGGCGGCAACTTTCTCAGTAGGGCCATTAACATCATGCTGCTGCCAATGGCGAACAGAACCTGAAAAGTTAAATGTCCTTTTAATAGAGAAATAAGTGTCGGGTCGAGGGCGGCAATGATCGCGCCGCGCTTGAGCAGGTTTTTATCAATTTCTTTTTCATTGCCGCCTTTTGCAATGCGGCGTTCAGTACTTATAGCAAGCGCTGTGCCGGCAAGAAAGACGAAGGTTGGTGCACACAGGTGGGTGGACCAGCGGGTCAAAAATTCAGCTGCGGAATAGCTCAACCCGAGCACATACAGGCCGGCTGAATCAGCACTTAATCGACTGCCGTTGAATGCAAGCGATGCATGGTCGATGGTCATCAGCACCATGACAAAACCCCGCATCCAGTCGAGTGATGCGAGGCGATTTGAAGCAGAGGGTTTTTCGTTCATTCCTGGAGTAAATATTCGTCTATATCAACTTCATCAAGCTGCTCGGGTTCAAGGAACCGCTCGCCATATTGTTTATAGATGCCGCTACTGAGAAACAGATTGAACAGGTCGGGATCAATATGATTATCGTTTCTCATGAAACTCATTATGCGAATTGCTTCGGACAATGACTTGGCTTTTTTGTAGGGGCGGTCGGATGCTGTAAGTGCTTCGAAAATATCGGCAATGGCCATCATGCGTGCGGTCAATGACATGTCATCACGTCTAAGGCGCCTGGGGTAACCTTTGCCGTCCATGGTTTCATGATGACCGCCGGCAATTTTCGGCACATCACGTAAATGCTTCGGGTATGGCAGCTTTTCCAGCATCATGATGGTTTGTGTCATGTGGTCATTGATCTTGTAGCGCTCCTCTGTGCTGAGGGTGCCCCTGGCCACAGACAGATTGTATAGCTCTCCACGGTTATATTTGCATTCAGGAACGTCCAGCTTGAACCCCCACGGGTTGTCCTCCGGCATGTATTCGTGTGCTTCGCGTTCTATAATATGTTCAGGCTTATCTGACAGCAGTCGTTCATCTACGGGTAGTGCCGGTTTTCCGCTTCTGTTCTTGCGCTTGGCTTCCTCCCATGAAATGCCGATGCTGTCATCCAGCGTACGTTTCCATGTGCGCTGTGCTATCTGCTTAAGGCGTTCGATTTTATCGTCACTCATGAACTCGCCACCCTCATTACATTCCGCAATGAAAGCGAAGTCATCATCCAGTTGCCGCAGTGTTGTGGTGAGTGTTTTCTCGAGTGTGCCCTTGTCAGCTCCCGCAGCAAGCTGTTGCCAGTAGTCTATTTCAGCGTCGCGCTTCAGAACTTCGAAACGCATGCGTACTTCATGGATGCGATCATAAATAGTTTCCAGCTTGGTGGCCTTGTCAACGACATATTCGGGTGTGGTGACCTTGCCGCAATCGTGCAGCCAGCTTGCGATCTCAAGCGCTTCCCATTCTTTTTCGGAGAGGCTGAAATCAGTGAATGGCTCGTCTTTTGATTCACACGCGGACTGTGCAAGCATTTTGGTGATTTCGGGTACACGTTGGCAGTGGCCACCTGTGTAGGGCGATTTTGCATCAATTGCGCCTGCAATAAGCTTTATAAATGAATTTAACAGGGCTTCCTGCATGTGTAGTAGTTGTCTGCTTTCAAGTGTGACCGCAGCAAATCCTGACAGGGCCTGGATAAAAGACAGGCTGGCTTTCTGGCTTTCAGTAGTCAAGTCATCTGCGTGTTTGAATAAAAGACATAACAGGCCAATGTGCTCAAAGTTCCTGTTCGTCAGTGGCAGCGCGATTATGGTGAGATGGTCTGTATCGAACAGCTCAAGCAATGGTTTGAATGCATCCTCAGATGAGTTGTCAATACTGATCACGCTGCTTCTGTTTTTGCTAAGCAATCCAGGCAGGTCATCAATTTCAGTTATTAATATTGGAGCCAATTGATCTGTTTCAATATGGTCATTTTCGCTTGAGCAGAGTATGCCGGGATTAAGCGCGTTTTCTTCTTCATTCATCAAGTAGGTCAGCACACCGTCTGCATTGCTTATTAACATGGTTTCGTGGCTGATGCTGTGCAGTAGTGCATCAAGGTTCTGTTCGCCGGCCAGGGAATTGATAAGCTTGACAAACCTGTTGATGGTGGACTGCATCAGGTCCATGGCAACAGAAAGCTCATGGACCTCCCTGATATGTGAGCTGGTGTTGATTGGGGTGTCAAACTCGAATCGGGTGATAGACGAAGCGGTGTTTGAGAGTTTGAATAACGAACTGGATACTCGTTTTGAAATATACCAGATCAATGGTATGAAAAGCAGGATAATGGCGATTGTTACCAGGAACGATTGTGTTCTTATGTCAGCAGCTTCGCTCAGCAACTCATCTACGGGTGATACTATTAATGCAAACAGGTCAACACCGCCCGGTTTGGCTACAATGCGCGTACTACCGGTCCACTGTTCACCATTGAAGGTAAAGTTCAGGTCCTGCTCAACTGTTTTGATGTCTTTGCTTAAATGGATGAGCACATCACTGCCGAGTTGGTTTAGATCTGCAAGTTTGAGTTGATCATCATCGGATTTAATGATTATTCTTTCCGGATCCTTGTATGCAAAAGTTTGCCCTTCTGCATTAATAAGTACCGCTTCCGAGTTGGGTGTTATCTGGTATTTGTTGATGGTGTCAGTGAGATTGTCCAGAGTGATGTCTGTAGCAATAACAACACCCGGCTGGTTTGCTTTAATTTTTGCGGTGATTCCAACCAGTCTGGAAAAATAAAAAAGATAGAGTTTTGTTGCAGCAGGCTCGGTGCTTGCCTGTATGTACCATGTGCGCAGTCGAGGGTCGTATTCAGTATCGGTGGCGGGCTCTCTGGCAATGATATCGAGTTGCCTGTTGAAAAACAGCCGTGTTAACTCGCGTCGCCCCATCTTGTTCATTTCAATATTGTCGGCCATGAAAACTGCGCTGGCGGGAGCCTTGAATGTATCTTTTAGCTCTTTGTTTCTCAGGTGGCGGACAATGAAATAGTCACCATTCGCATAAGCTATCTGCAAATTGGCGGCAGCGGGATGATTTTCAAGCACAATACTGAAAGCCTGCAGGTGATCAAGCCTTTGTTCGAGCGAGGTTGCAGATGTAACAGGTGAAATGGCTATCATTCTTAATACACTCAGCAAAGGTGTATACGTTCCCTTGATATCAAGAATCAGTTCATCAGTTAACTGGTCATAGACCTGGTGGGCAGACGTAAGCAGGATATCGGATGTTTTGTTGTAATTCTGTATGCTGAGAAGGGCGCCGAGAAAAATAGACAGGGTGATAAATAGCGCGTTTATGGTCAGTTGCAGTGGAAATCGAGAATTGCTCTGCGGATTCATGATTGTCGCCTGAGTTAATAGCCTGGTCTGGATTGAGTATGTATCAAATCCCTCTATTAAGAGGAAATATATACGAACATGACGCTATTTCAAAGCACGTGTGTTTTCATGTTTATTACTGCGAATGAGCAGGAATATATAATACAATCAATAGCCTGAGTGATTAATGAACGTCCATATATAAATCAAGTGCGGTTGGTAATTTAATTGAACTATATGTGATCACATTTCTCTAATATACGATTTTTTACGTAAAAATAATTCGAACAAACCTATGCGACTGTTTTCTTTTATATCAAGCCTGTTTTTATTGTTGATTCTTACGGGTTGTGTTACTGCTGCCGCACAACAGGTAGTACTCGAGGGTGCCGCTGAGACCCAAAAAGACGAAGGCGATGTCAGCTGCGATGTCGAGAAGCTTGTGCAAAACAGCCGGGTCAAAGGCGATAATCATGCGATAGCACTCGATCCGGAAAGAATTTCGGTATTGAACTGGAATATTTACAAGGGGCAGCGCGAAAACTGGATGACCGATTTCAAACGTTACAGTTACAAACATGATGTTGTAATGATTCAGGAGGCGAATCTTGGTGATGATTTGAAATCTGTACTTGATAAACATCACCAGTACTGGACTCTAAATAACGCCTTTGATTACCAGGATAAAGCCACTGGCGTAATGACTGCCTCAAGAGTCAAACCGGTACATAATTGCGGTCAGAGAACAGCAGAGCCTTTTATCAGGTTTCCGAAAACCAGCCTGGTCAGTTATTACCCGGTGAAAGGTTTGAATGAAAATCTGCTGGTTGCCAACATTCACGGTATCAACTTTACCCTCGGTGTTGGTGTTTATAAAGAACAGATCGAAAAACTTTATGACGCCATGAAACATCACAACGGTCCGATTGTATTAGCGGGCGACTTCAATACATGGAGTGATGCACGCATGCAGATCGTCGTTGATCTTGCGCAGCGTCTTTCGCTTGAGTCGCTTGATTATACCAGTCATAACAGAACGATCATTTTTGGAAATGCGATTGACCATGTGTTCTATCGTGGACTTGAGCCCCTGGAGCATGACACCTGGTATGTTACCTCATCAGACCATAACCCGACGCGTGTAAGTTTTCGTGTAAAAGATAATACTGTAGTTAATGCTGATCTGGCTGCGGCAGAGTTGGATGATGAAAATTGCTAGATACATGACAACTGCTTTTCTGCTGGCGTCATCGTCTTTGGTGTTGGCGGACATACAGGACGAAATTCAGCACTTATTGCAATTCATAGAAAGTTCCGGTTGTGAGTTTGAACGTAACGGCACGGTTTATGATTCAAAGGAAGCGCGTTCGCATATCGAAAGGAAATACGACTATATTGAGTCGCGAGTCGATGAGACAGAAGATTTTATCAAGTATGCCGCAACTAAGAGCAGTATGTCGGGCAATAAGTACCAGGTCACATGCAATGGTGAGCAGCAGACCAGCGCAGACTGGTTGCATAATGAGCTGTCGAAATATCGAGCTGGCAACCCATCTGCAGAACTGAACTAACAGGTTTACTAGAATCCAAACTGGTTGTTAAATACGTTCTGGTAGACAAGGATTGCCCCCAGTATTGCCAGTACGGCACCGGCAGCGCGGATCCAGCTTTCAACGAAACCCATGTCAAGCAGCCGGGCAAATGGGTCTGCCCATTTGGGCGCGACGAAAAAGAGTGTGCTTTTTATTACCATTCCCCAGCCAAAGAATGTAATGGTGACATTCCAGTCCATTGACCATTTGTTATGTGCGGTTACAACAACCAGACCTGTTATAAGAAGCAGTAAATACAGGGTGTAATATTTGTGTGCATTAGCCAGCGCGTCTTTCGATAGTCGTATCCAGGTTTCAGCCTGAAGCATGTAGGAGGTGCCTAGAATCAATAATAGCCATGAGAAAACTGGAACTACTGTGCTTGTCATGATGCTCTCCAAAAAGATTTTATAAGGTGTTAGCTAGTCGCTGTCTGGATGAGATGATAAGCCTAGTTTTGAGCTGGTGAGAGCTGCAAAACCGGCACCTGCTTCTGCGTATATGTTAAATGCAGCTTCGACGCCGAGCTCTTTCAATTTCTCAAGTTCGTCCGGGTACTTTGCTGAGGCAGCAATTTTACCTTTGAAGCCGTGTTTTCTTGTTTGTTCGATTGCCGCAACCTGTGCGCTATGTTCAGGCATGACCAGTAGTGCGTACTCTACCCTGTGTGACATTTTCACTCGATTCCAGAATTCAGGGTTGGTCGCATTTCCGGTTACGACATTCCTGCCATATTTCCTGTTTTCTTCTACTACAAGGCTGTCAGAGTCGACACCAAGTACAGCGTCGGGCATGAGCTTATTCATTTCATCATAAACACCGGTACCTAATCGTCCCATACCAAATATGATCATACGGGCCTCACCTAGTTCGATGGGCGCGTCTTCAGGAAGTCGGTTAGGCTTTTCGAAATATTTCAGGAAGCTTTTAAATTTAATATATATCTGGTTTGTGTTGGTATTAATTACCGATGCAAATACAAAAGACAGTGATAAGGCGACTGCATCTACCAGCATCCATTCTGTTGGCAGCCATCCAACGCTGACTGCTATTGCGGCAACGATCAGGCCAAACTCACTGTAGTTGGCTAATGCCATCGATGTACGGTTTGCCGTTGATGCCATCAGGCGGAAGCGGGTAAATAACCAGAAAAAGAGTGCAACTTTAAGCGGCAACAGCAGCAACAGTACAACACTAGTGATAAATATTTCGCCTGTAGGCAGGCCTGCAAGTCCGATACTGAGGAAGAAGGCTACCAGGAACAGTTCTTTGAAACCAAGTAAGGTTGATGCCAGTTCTTCAGAGCGAGGATGACCGGCGATTAGTGCGCCTATGAACAACGCACCCAGGTCACCCTTGAGATTAAAAACTTCAAATAGCTGGGCGCCACCCAGTGCCAGCACGAAACCGATCAGGACCTGTAATTCGCCATGCCCGGAATTTTTCAAAAGGGCTAGAATAGGCTTTCTTAGTAATAACAGGCCAAGCAGAGAGAATGCCCAGAGTGAGGGCAGTTTGCCACCGGAAGCTGCCAGAAAAACAACAGCTGCAATGTCCTGAATAATAAGTACGCCGATAGAGATACGGCCACAGCGTGAGCCTGTCTCGCCAGAGGCTTCGAGTGCTTTGACGACGAAGACGGTACTGGAGAAGCTGAGAGAAAAAGCGACAATGGCAGCTGTCTGCAGGTCCAGCTGAGCAAACAGTGACATCCCGATTGAGCCCAGGCCAAGTAATATTGCGCTGAATACAATGACGGTAATCAGCATATGCAGGGTGGCAACACCCCAGATTTCCGGTTTCAGCAGCGAGCTGGCGCGTAGTTTTAATCCAATAGTAAATAGCAGCAGTGTGATACCAAGGTCTGCAAGCTCACTCAGTAATGGGGTGTTCTTCGCACCCATGGCGCCGAAGAAAAATCCTGCCGCAAGAAACCCTACCAGTGGTGGCATACCAATACGACTGAATGCGAATCCTGCAATGAAAGCAATAGCCAGCATAAGCGGGTCGTGATAATCAATCGTTAACAGTAAAGATTCCATATGCTGGATATTACATCAGTTTGTACACGGGTATTATATGATTGAAAACTGGTCATGTTAAACGGCAATTGATGTAATATCCGTGATCAATCGACATTCATAGAATAATAATCAACAGCGGGGCTGACGTGATGGTATTGAAATCTGGCAGGATTGGCTCAGTAAGAATTGTGTTTATAATGCTGGCTGCGTTCATGGTGAGCGCTTGCGTAACGACGGATGATCAGGCGCAGAAATCGGGTGTGAAAGTCGATCCATCAATTATCGCGGTATCAACACCAGGCACAAAAATTCCTCAAGGCGCCAGTTTTGCCTGGCTCCCCAAAGCAATAAACCTGTACAAGGATGAGCGCCTTGACAGCTCAACCATTCAATACCTGGTAGAAAAAAACATCAAGTCGAACCTGGCCAGTATGGGTTTCAAGTTTGTCGAGCCAGACGCCAGCGCTGATTACACGATTGCATATACCGCGGCACTTGAGTCATCACTTGATGATACCGCTATCTTGCGTCGCTTTGGGCTCGTGCCCGGCAACATGAGAATACCGGATGACAACCCGATGTACGAAAAAGGCACACTGTTGATTTATGCATTTGATAACAAGACGGGCGAAGTGATCTGGCGCTCTGCTGTACAGGCCGCTGTTGATTTTTCCCTGGACAAACAGGAGCGCGATGAAAGAATTGAACCCATCATTCGCGATATGTTCCGTTCATTACCAACAATATGATTTGCTGCTGAAAAATCTGTTGTTAAACAATAATTCACCGCAGAGACGCAGAGGGCGCAAAGAAAAACATTTTTTGCCTGGACTCATTTGAGTGATGCAGCATGCTGAATAAAGACATTTGTTAATGCTCAAGATAGTATTCGTAGCCCGGATGAAACGAAGTGGAATCCGGGGAAACTTGTTTACTTGAGAGCACATCCCGGATTTCGTTTCACTTCATCCGGGCTACATACTGGCAATCGAATAAGCAGCAATAGCTGTCATTCTATTATTAAAAAAATTGATTCACCACAGAGGCACAGAGCACACAGAGGTAATGTTTTTTATTATAACTATTCAAGTCTAGACAGAACGTTAAAAACATTATTTGCCGCAAATAACGCAAGTAACGCAAATAGTTTATTGAATAGATTCTCTCTGTGTGCTCTGTGCCTCTGTGGTGAAACATTATGCTTTAATAAATTCGCGCCATTCGCGTTGTTTGCGGCTAAATCATAAGTAGTGAAGAATGGCCTTCCACTGCTGCAATTTCTGCTCACTATTGAGGCTGGCCATCGCCGGGCTGGTTGAAGGTAAGCGTTCGTATTCAATTGACGAAAATTTTGAATCGAGCGTGGGTGGTATATGTTTGTTGTATTCCTGTTGTGCACGCGTACCATTGAAATAGACGGCTTTTATTAGCGGGTGATCATTAAAGAAAGTATTGAAATCATTAGCCACGGTTGATTTGTTTTTTATCGAGGAGTCAAGGCTGCCTTTGCGCTGGCAGGTATTCAGTACATCCCATAGTGCAATTCTGTTATTTAATAACAGCGCTGTTTTTTGTTCGTATTCCAGTTCTGTATTGCTGGAAAGCAGCTTTGTTATGATGAACCAGAAGCTGTTGCGTGGATGTGCATAATACTGCCGTTGCTCGAGTGATTTAATGCTGGGCATGGAGCCCAGGATGAGTATGATTGCATTGTTATCTGCAATGGGCGGGAAGCCGGTAACAGTGCTCATGTATCCAGGTAGAGTGAATCGGCTGTAATCTGATTATTAAGGCAGTTTTACTGCTATCTATGTCTATGCAGGCTTTGTATTCTTGAGTATGAGCTCAAATGCAATTAATAGATTGCGCTCGTATAATCAGAGAAACCTGTGCAAGTATGATCGTTATATCTTCTAATCGTGCGCAATAGTCTTTTCGGTAAACAAGTAGTCTTTTAATTCCTTGTCAAACGCAGGGTCCTTTCTGCGGATCCATTCGAGAACCATTGCGGCATGCTCTTTTTCTTCATCGCGATTATGTGCGAGGATAGCTTTGAGCTCCTTGTCCTTGCACGCATCAACTCGCTGGTTGTACCAGTCAACGGCTTCAAGCTCTTCCATCAGTGAAGTGATCGCACGATGCATATCGCGTGTTTCGTCGGATATTTCATTTATTGGTTCATGGTAGCCTTCATTTGCCATGCTTGTACTCCTCTATAGCCAGTAAGTCATTCAATGAATTCAAGTCGATCTGCATATTTATCCAGTGCTTTTTGTGCACAGGCCTGATCGATATCACCACCGGGAGCACCGGATACGCCTATTGCACCGAGGCGGGCACCACCCGCAATAATTTCCAGCGCGCCCTCCATCACGATAATACCATCAAGGTGGTTCATTTCCGCTCTTATGTCGTCTCTTCTGCTGCGAAAATCAGCGGAACTGGTGCCGGCCATGACCGCAAGATTGGCCTTTTCTTCAGATATCTGCAAGGTGAAACGGGGTGCCAGGTCATCCCGCATGGCTACGCGTAATAAACCATTTCGATCAACCACGACTGCACTGACCTGGTAGCCTTTTTTACGGCATTCATTAACGGCTTCGGCGGCCAGGTCATTTGCCAGATCAAGGCCGATGTTCTTGACGCTGAAAGCATCGTTTGCAGCGGCAGTGTTGATCGTGGTCATAGCCAGGCTCAATAAGAGGATAGTCAGTTTATGGATCATAATGCTTACAGGCCTTTTATCTTTTTAAGTAAATCGATTTGTGTTTGAACGATGGTTGCGGAATTGTGAAACATGGTTGTTTCTTCGTCGTTCATTTCCAGCAATATAATTTTCTCCATGCCGTTGTAGCCGAGTACGGCAGGCACACCGATCGCAATATCTTCGTGGCCGTATTCACCTTCGAGAATACTGACAGTAGGCAGTATGCGTTTACGATTATTTACGATGGCATCGACCATTTCAGCAACAGAGGCCGCAGGTGCATCGTAAGCACTGCTGTTCTGGCGCAGGGCAAGAATTTCTGCGCCGCCGTGACGTGTGCGCTCGACAATTTCGTCAAGCTTGTCTTTGGCAAGAAAGTTGGAAATCGGAATACCTGCAATGGTGGTGTAGCGGTGCATCGGAACCATGGTGTCACCGTGGCCGCCCAAAACCATGGTGTTTATATCGAGAGTTGAGTAACCGGTTTCCATTGCAATAAAACTGGCCATGCGACTCGAATCAAGTACGCCGGCCTGGCCAAATATCCGGTTTCGCGGCCAACCGGTTTTTTTCCAGGCGTAATAGGTGACAACATCCACCGGGTTGGTCACAAACAGCAACAGGGCGTCCGGTGCATACTTCATTGCATCATCCAGGATGCCGTCAACGATATTGATATTGCTGTTCAATAGATCTTCACGTGTCATGCCCGGTTTGCGTGGTAGTCCGGCAGTGACGATAATCAGATCGGAATCAGCCATCAGCGAGCCATCGCTTCCGCCAATCAGACGGGTATCGTATTTAAATAACGGGGCGACTTCCTGGATATCTAGCGCGGCGCCTTCAGCCGCACCCTTGTTAATATCGAGTAAAGTAATCTCGCGGCACATGTCTTTTTCTGCGATGAACTGGGCAGTGGACTCTCCGACACGACCTGCACCGACGATGGTGATCTTGTTCATTGGTGATGTTCCCGGTGGTTTTTTTATTATTCTAGTTTGATATCAGTTTAACGCGAATGATTCGGGAGAAGAATATTATTTGGGATTTCCGGTTTGCTTTTGCTTTTTTTGCCACAGAGGTCACAGAGGTTTTTGTTGGTTGTGTCGGAATGACTTTAGTCGCAAACTTCTGTTAATCGTATGTACCAACATTTTATTTCGCCTTGCTGGCGAGTTGCTTTTCTTTGCATGCCCAAAGAAAAGTAACCAAAAGAAAAGGCACCCCGACCAGTTTGCCCTTCGGGTTCCCGAGGCATTCAACTTTGCCTACGGGCCGTCCTGACTCGCCGTCCGGGCTCGACAGGACTAAATTCGACATCCCTGTCGAATTTTCCCTACCAAAGCCGAATGCCTCGGCAAACTTCACGGGGATAATGTTCCTCCCGTCAAGCTCGCCGAAGCCTGTCCTGAGCCTGCCGAAGCGGACAGCTTCACTGATAGGGTCGATTGACCAGGGACGGTCAATCGAGTCTTGTCGAGCAGGGATGCGAGTCAAGACGACCCGTTGGATGTAGCCCGGATGCAACGAAGTGGAATCCGGGACTGTTTAATGCTGCTGGAAATCCCTGGATTACGCTGCGCTTCATCCGGGCTACGGGTATGCGAAGCACGAGCGCCCGGGACGGCGTTCTTTTGGTTACTTTTCTTTCGCTGTTGACTGTTGCCTGGAGCAAATTTGCACGAGCGAAGCGAGCCCTAAGGGAGAGGCGCATGGATGCGCCGAATACTAATTTGCCCGGAGCAAATTAGCACGCGTAGCAGCCCGAAGGGTGGAGCACAGGGATGTGCGCAATTCACGAAAAGTAACTCGCCAGCAAGGCGAAACCAAATGTTCAATAGAACGATAAATGATTGTTCCTAGAAATGCTTGTTCGAAACAACAAAAACCCCTGTGAACTCTGTAGCAATAAAAAGGCCACCTTGCGGTGGCCCTTTAGGACAATCAGATTCGTGTAAAACTTACACGCGTCCCATTGCTGCAAAGCTCTTGATAAACGGTCCTGCCATACGCGGGTCTGAAATCATGGCCTTGAAATCGCCTTTCTTGAATTTCAGCTTGCCGGTAGAGAATGCAAGTCCCAGACCGGTCATGCCAATTGTCTTGGCCAGCCATTTTTCCCAGTTCTTTTGCTCAGCACGCATGTCCCAGTTCAGCTCGCGGCCGTCATAAGCACCGGCTTCAACAATTTCACCTGCTTTTACATCAATAAAGCCAATGCATGTATCGTCGCCGGGGAAACCGTAACCGATAACCGAGTTGAAATCGATTTTTGCGAGAGCGTCTTTCAATGCAGGTTCTGCATTCCACTGTTCCTGGAAACCTTTCATCCAGGCATCATCAAATAAAGCCATTTAAAACCTCCGGAGTTGTTCTTAATCGGGCTAATGTAGGGCCCGGTCGTTATTGGCCCTACTTCAGGCCATCACTAGAATCCAGTGTAAGCGATTGTTATTTGTAATTATTAAGTCACCGGATATAGCCGGCGGGATACTAGCACACAAAAATCTATACCGGAAGGGGTATATGTAAGGCTGTGTAAGCGCTATTTCAGCTCCATGGCCATTGCATTGATGTTGTTGCGATGCAGCAGATTAAGGTTCTGGTTGAGCTCACGGCGGTTGTTCACGGGTCCAATGCGTACCCGATGCCAGTTCTCATGATTGATGGAAACCTGGTTGATGCTGGCTTCCAGGCCGAGCAGGGCAACTGTGGCCTTGAGTTTTTCCGCATCCTGCCGGCTTCTGAACGAGCCTGCCTGAAGGATGTATTGTTTACTGGTGCCATTGCTCAGCGTTTCTTTGTTTTCCGGGGGTCTGGTTTCTTCTTCCGGGATCAAGACTTCGAGCTCGGGTAAAATTGTGTAAAAGTTGAATTTCGGTTGCTGCTTGTCCGGCGTTTCCGTTTTCGACGCCGTAGCGGTTTTGTTCTGTTTGATCTTTTCAAGTTCGGTTTTAACGGCATCGGTAAAACTGATTTCAGATGCGGGCTGTTTGTCGAGATAGACCAGGAAGGCGATGAAAAGTCCTATACTCAGCCCTCCCAGCATCCAGATAAAACCGGGTAGAGGCTTATTCTGCCTGCGGTTTGCGTGTGATTTGTAATCGGCGGGCATGGAATCACATACTCTCGGGAGCGCTTACACCTAACAGGTGAAGTCCGTTATGGATAACCTGGCTGGCTGCAGAAATCAGGTTCAGGCGTGCATTGCGAACGGCGTCATCTTCGACGATGAACTGATGCGCATTGTAGTAAGTATGAAACTGGTTCGCCAGTTCACGCAGATAATGCACAAGTAAGTGGGGTTCGGCATTGACCGCGGCTTTTTCGACGACTTCAGGATACTTCACCAGCTGAGTGGCGAGGTCGGTTTCGTGTGATTCTGTCAGCAGCGCCAGGTTTTCATTGCCGGCCGCGATATCGTGCGACATGTTCTTTTCCGCCAGCTGTCGCAACACGCTGCATACTCGCGCGTGTGCATACTGGATGTAGTACACGGGATTGTCATTGCTCTGTGACTTGGCCAGATCCAGGTCAAAGTCCATGTGCTGCTCACACTTGCGCATGACGTAGAAAAAACGCGCAGCATCATTGCCAACTTCTTCACGCAGTTCGCGCAGGGTCACAAACGAACCTGAACGCGTAGACATTTGCACGCGTTCACCACCGCGGTAAAGAATCGCAAACTGGACCAGCAAAATATCAAGCTTGTTTTCATCTTCGCCCAGTGCCTTGATTGCGGCTTTAACGCGAGGTACATAACCGTGATGATCCGCGCCCCATATATTGATCACGCGATGGAAACCACGTGCAAACTTGTCCATGTGATAGGCGATGTCGGATGCAAAATAGGTGGCCTGGCCGTTATCGCGAATGATGACACGGTCTTTTTCATCGCCGAAGCTGGTAGAGCGAAACCATAACGCACCCTTGTTTTCGTAGACGTGCCCGGCATCCTGGAGTTGCTGTACGGCTTTTTCGATCAGGTTCCTGTCAGCGAGTGTCTGTTCCGAATACCAGACATCGTAATGTACGCCGAATTCTTCCAGGTCCTCGGCAATATCAGCGAGAATCGAATCCAGCCCGGCCTCGAACATAACGCGGTAGCCTTGATCACCGAGCAACAGTTTCGCGCGTTCGATCAGCGCGTCGATGTGTATCTCCTTGTCACCACCATCGGGTTCATCAGCGGGAATAGCGTGCATCACCTGGTTTGCATCATGAACAAATACGCCACCGTGCTTGTTGACGAGTTCGGCTGCGATATCGAGTAGGTAATCGCCCTTGTAGCCATTCACCGGAAACGGGATGTTTTCATCAAGCTGCTGCAGATAACGCAGCCACACACTGGCTGCGAGAATATTCATCTGCCGTCCGGCATCATTGACATAATATTCGCAGTCCACTTCGTAACCGACAGCGCGCATCAATGAGCCCACGGTCGCACCATAAGCGGCGCCGCGGCCATGGCCGACGTGCAGTGGGCCGGTTGGATTGGCAGAAACAAATTCAATCTGTACTTTTTTACCCTGGCCGATTTCACTGGTGCCGAAGCGGTCGCCACGTTCGAGAATGGTGCGGATGATGTCGAGCGTGGTCTGCTGGTGAATGAAAAAGTTGATAAATCCCGGGCCGGCGATCTCGACCTTGTGTACATGCTCATTATCGGGCAGGGCATCTATCAGGGCCTGTGCCAGATCACGCGGATTCTTGCCTGCAGGTTTGGCCAGCATCATTGCAATATTGCTGGCAAAGTCGCCATGGGCTACATCGCGTGTGCGCGTTACCTGGATTTTCGGCTGCAGAGAAGCGTCCAGCATACCTTGCTGCTGTAATTTGTTAATGGCCTGATTGATCAGGTCCTCGATGTTGTTTTTCAAGATGACTAACTATTGAGTAACTAGAGTAATATCGCAGACTTGTTGATGTTTCCGGTGAGCGATTTTACACGGTATCGCGAATAACTGTTAACTGATCTCAATAGGTATCGTAGGGATCGACATCGAGTGACCAGCGAACCTTGCTGCCGGCTTTAAGATTAACCAGTGATTGCGTCCACGGCTGCAATGCCTGGTGCAATAGCTTGCGCTGGCTTGACTGCAGAATCAGCTGCATGCGGTAGCGTCCTGCACGCTTCTCCATCGGCGCCGGCAACGGACCGAAAACTTCGATCGCGTCAGTTTCGAATCCATTCAACAATTCCCGTGCGGACTCCATAAAAGCCGTGCCAGCCTCAGGCTTGATCGCTTCACAGCGCAGCAGTGCAAGATGACGGTAGGGCGGGAAGCCTGCCTGTTCACGCTCTGTCAACGCGGCATGTGCAAAACCGTCGTAGCCCTGGTGCAGCAGCGTTTGCAGTAACGGATGGTCCGGGTGATGCGTCTGTATCAATACTTCCCCGGGTTTTTCCGCGCGGCCTGCACGTCCGGCAACCTGTGTAATAAGCTGTGCCAGGTGTTCAGAGGCGCGAAAATCGCCGCTATACAATCCCTGGTCAGTATCGAGAACACCGACCAGGGTAAGGTTGGGAAAATCATGTCCCTTGGCCAGCATCTGTGTGCCGACGAGCAATCTGGCATTACCCGTGCGCGCATGTTCAAGTTTTTCGTGCAATGCGCCCTTGCGCCGGGTTGTGTCGCGATCAATACGCTCGACGCGTATGTCAGGATATAGTGACTTGAGTAATTGTTCGATGCGTTCGGTGCCGGCGCCAATCGAAATTAATTCGCTGTTGCCGCAATCGCCGCAGCTTTGCGGTACAGCGGCTTCGGCGCCACAGTGATGGCATCGCAGCAGTTGCCTGCTTTTATGATAAGTCATGTGTGCATCGCAACGTCTGCATGAGATCGTCCAGCCGCAGGCATGGCACATCAGCAGTGGAGAAAATCCGCGCCTGTTTAAAAACAGCAGGACCTGGCCCTGGTTTTGTAAATGCCTGTCGATGGCTGCGAGCAATTTCGGCGACAGGCCTTCCTGCAGCTTTTGGTTGCGCAGGTCCACAAGCTCGATGCGCGGTGTTTTACTGCTGCGGGCGCGCTGCTTGAGGGTGTGCAATTGGTAGCGACCGTTATAACAGTTATACAGGCTTTCCAGTGATGGCGTGGCAGAGCCGAGGATAACCGGCACACCGGCCTGTTGCGCGCGTACTAACGCAAGGTCTCTGGCGTTGTAGCGAAAGCCGTCCTGCTGTTTGTATGAGCCGTCATGCTCTTCATCGATGATGACCAGACCCAGTTGCGGCATCGGTGTAAATACTGCAGAGCGCGTGCCGATCACCAGTTGGGCGCCATTTTGTGCAGCCGTGCTCCATGCGCATAGACGCTGGCTGTCATTTAATCCGGAATGCAGGGATGCCGTACGCACCCCCAGTCTTTTCCTGAAGCGGTCAGTCAGTTGAGGGGTCAGGCTGATTTCCGGTACCAGCACCAGCACCTGCTTACCGGCAGCAAGTACTTGCCGGGCGAGTGAAATATAAACTTCTGTTTTACCGCTTCCTGTTATGCCATGTATCAGGTGCGTCTTGTAACCTGCGGGCTGGGCGTGGATCGTGTTAATGATCAACTGCTGTTCCGAATTCAGTTTCGGTCCCGCTTCAGCACAGGTAACAGCATCAGGTAAACAAGGTTGTTCTGTTTTGATGACCTGGCCTTTGGCCACAAGCGATTTCATCACCGAGCGCCAGTTTTCAAATTTCTGGTTTAGCAGTTTATCGCTGGCGCCACCATCATGCTGTTGTAGAAAGCGATAGAGTTGAAGCTGTTTGGGTGCGCGTTTGAATTCCATGTCAGGATCAACAGGTTCTGATCCTGTTCGCCACATTGCCGGTCCACTGATCGAGGGTGGCTTGCCTTTTCGAAGCAGCGCCGGCATTGCGGTATGAACAACCTCTCCAATTGGATGCTGGTAATAACTCGCTGCCCATTTCAATAATTTGAGCAGCTCTTGCGGCAGAACAGGCTCGATATCGAATGTAGCTTGCACGGCTTTGAGTTTGCTCGCCGGTACTTCGGTGGTATCAGAATGACCGAGGATGACACCGATCTGAAAACGTCGACCGAAAGGCACCTGAACACGGCATCCGGCATGCAGTGTGTTGTCATCGGCATTTTCCGGTGACAGGTAATCGAAGCATGAATACAGCGGGGCAGGTACAGCGACTTGAACGAATTTTGTCTGTGGTTTCTTGTTGTGCCTGGAGTGTTGCATGCAGGCCGCACTATAGCCGATTTTTATGTGTTTTATGTTGAATAATCGAGTTAAAAAATCGTCGTGCAGGCCAAAAATTAGAAAATTGCTGATTTTGTCCACAGGATCTGTGGATAACTCTGTGGAAAAAAGTTTATCAAATGGAAAAATCGCAGTGTATCAGGCAAGTTGTAGTAAATTGGTCATATTTTGACCACATTATAAAACATATATAATTCAATAAGATATAGACTTTGGTTCTATAATAATAGAGTAAAACTGTATTTGGACCAGGTTTGATTTTCCTTTAAAAATGTGTTGTGCATAACCTGCTTTGATCTGGCCGACTTCAAGCGAGATTTATATAATATTCTTCATGGTTTTTATACATAACTTCCTTAACTTACTAATATTTCGTACAAAAGTCATGTTGCGCACATTTTCTGTGGATAACTTTGTGGAAAAGATTTTTTTATGTGCAAAAAAGTACCTAAAAAACAGCATGGAATGCACTTGTGGTTAATAAATAACCACTTAACATTTTGTTAATAATATCAATACCTTAGTTGTTACAAACTTGTGAATGGCGGCGAAAATTCTGACAAATTGGAATTCTTCTCAAGCATATTAGTGTTTTATAATTTACTTGTGTACAAGCCTGCTATCGTTATGCCTTGAAGAACAACAGCTTAGATAAAATCTGTGTCCAGCTTGGCGCCCAAATCGAATTCGGTTAGGCTGTGCCACCTCGATAAATCCGGCAATCTACACATGGATATCTGGCAACATCTCGAACAGCAAATCACACAGGCGACCGGCAACAGTTTTCACTTTCATAACAATCAGAGTGTCGGTGGCGGTTGCATCAACTCGGCTTTTAAAGTCACCGATAATGGCCGGAGCTATTTCATAAAAACCAATAACGCCGGTTACGCATATATGTTCGAAGCAGAAGCTGAGGCTTTACGCGAAATGGCAGCATCAAAAACAGTACGTGTGCCCGAGCCTGTATGTTACGGTGAATATGGCAACCAGTGTTATGTGGTGATGGAGTATCTTGAGCTTGGTGGCAGTGCAGACATGGTCGAGCTCGGTAGACAGTTAGCCGAGATGCACAGAGTTACAACAGACAGGTTTGGCTGGCATATCGACAACACCATCGGCTCGACACCGCAACCCAATACCCAAAGCGACGACTGGGTCGAGTTCTGGCGTGAACAGCGACTGGGTTTTCAGTTAGAGACAGCTGCAAGTAATGGCTATGGTGGTGAACTGCAACGACTGGGCGAGCGCCTGCTGGCCGATATGACGGTATTATTTGTAAATCATGATCCGCAGCCATCGATGCTGCATGGTGATCTCTGGAGCGGAAACTACGGCGCTCTGCGAGATGGTACGCCGGTAATATTTGATCCGGCACTCTATTACGGTGACCGTGAAGCTGACCTGGCAATGACGACGCTGTTCGGTGGTTTTGGCGGACAGTTCTATTCCGCTTACAATGAAGCCTGGACGCTGGAGCAGGGTTATGAAGTGCGCAAAACCTTTTACAATATCTACCACATCATCAATCATCTGAATCTGTTTGGCGGTGGCTATCATGGCCAGGCCGTCAGCATGATAGAAAGGGTGCTATCCGAGTTGTAGCTTTGATCTGTTATACAGGTTATATTAGTTTGAATAACTGGCTGTCATTATGGTAAGAAGGCATCCAACAGTTATATATGAATAACATGGTTATATCGCTGCTGCAGGGGGGGGGCTATGCATTTAAAAATTTCTATCATCGTTTTGCTTTCATTGTTTGTCAGCAATTTAATGGCAGAGGTGTTGACAATCCCTGAGGACAAAACAGTTATCCAGTTTCCAGCCAAGCTGGGCAATGTTACATTTGCGCACAAGAAACATGCGGATCTCAGCATTACACAGTGCACGACCTGCCATCACCAGTATCAACCGACTGATACCGTGATTCAGCCTTGCCACGAGTGCCACAGGCATAAAGTTGATAAATCGGATAAAACTGCGCCACCCAAGACCAAAACCGTATTTCATACACGTTGTATTGGCTGCCATGAATACACGGTAGCCAGCGGGGATCACGCGGGGCCGGTAAAGAAAAAGTGCAAGCTATGCCATGTCAAATAGAATGGAGTGGCAAGGTACGAGTGGCAAGTGGCTAAAGCTGCCTATACAGGTTGTTTAACATCCTGTTTTCTCGCAGAGGCGCAGAGAACGCAAAGGAAGATGAATAAAATGATATTGTCTTTGCAATAAATACTTGTCACCTCAGCGTTCTCTGCAAGAGTAAATACCTATAATCTTCTGATATAGCCAATCTCGACTGTACGGACATAAAATCATAGTCGGAGTTTGAATTACTATGACACTGACTCTCTGATTAAATCCTGACTAGTACACCACAGCCGAATAGATTATCATCGCTCGCCGATTGTACCTTGCCACTCGCTACTTTTCCCTTGCTACTGTTTTATCATTGAAACTTGTAACTGGCCGATACCGTGATTACACGCACTTCGTAATCCATAGTTGTATTGCCAAGCAGCAGGATGCCTGAGTTCGGAGTATAGGCTGGCAGGTCATCGACAGCCCAGTTGTCTGCAAGGTATTCTTCGTACCAGTAGCCCAGTTTGTATACCAGTTGTTTGCTGTAGTTGTAGTCGGTCCACAGCTTGATACTGTACATCTCTGATAAGGTATCAGGAAACTGGTCTTCCGAACCTGGATTGCTCACATCTGTCAAGTTGATATTGCCAACGGCTTTGCTATAGACAAAATCAGCGCCGAGGCCCCACTTGCCGAGGTCCGTCCACTTGGCGCCAATTCCGGCGGTATCAAAAGTATCGTCAAAATCAGCCTGCCAGTCTGAACTCGATGATGCATCATAGCCATTCTGGCTGGATTGAATATTTTCCCGGGTGTAGTAACCGTAGGTGGTCAGGTTGTTGACTGGCGTGTAGGAGAAATCAACGGTTACGGCAGGCTGGCTGGCTTCGGTCAAACCAAGCTCGGTATCGGTATAGTCGTCCTCGCTGTAATCCGCGCGCGCACCGAGGTACAGCTTCTCGGTGGCCATGTAATTGATCAGCGCGACCAGCTTGTTGCGGTCGCGGTCTGCCAGGTTGTATTTGCGCATTAACGTATTTTGATAATTGTCAGGACCGAAGATGAAGTCGCTGCCGTCGCGGCTGCTGGCTTCGCCATAAAGTTCAAGGTCAATGGTTGAATGCGGTTTTAATTTCAACTTGGCGAACAGCGTGTTTTCATCGGTGTCTTCACGCCCTGCATCAAAATCGCTGCGTGTCATGGCGTTGTACTTGTAGCCGCCGCGCAGGCTTACAATGGCGTTGAAACGGTAGTTGGCATCGAGGTTGAAGCGGTTGTTTTTGTAGCTGTAGGGATTGTTCTGTGTCGAAGTGGAAGTAAATGAATCCAGCACGACATGATTATAGATATCGATCGGTGTCTGGTTGTCACGTTCGTTGTAGAGCAGTTCAGCATTGAGGCGCAATTTGGTTAGCGGGCGTGATGACAGCTTCAGTTGTGCGTTCGCCAGCCAGACTTCGCCCTCAAGAGAATCGTTTGTTGGTACGGTACCACTAATACTGTAGGGTTGGAACTTCTGGTTCTGGGTCATGCGTCCCATGGATACCAGGCCTGTGAGGCGGCTGCGGTATGGCAGCGTGTAGGCGCCTGTGAGTGATAACTGGTGAAACTCGTTGTCAGGTGCCAGGGACATGCTGCCTTCACCTGTTGCCGGGTTGAATGGATCCTGCCAGGTCAGGGAGGCATAAGTGTTGTTAAAAAATGACGCGTGATAGGTGAGATCGACCTGCCCATCATCACCGGCATAAACCAGCTTTGCATTGACGAGGTCAGTTTCGTAATCGATGGGTTCAGGCAGCAGTGATGTTGTGACTTTACTCAGCCAATTCGTTCCCCCGCCACTGGCTATTGCTCCGCCGGTAGCATCAACGCCTTGCTTGGTTTCATGGCTGAAATCGATATCGAACAGCCAGCGCTGTTTTGCAACAAAGCCTGCGCCTGCTTTAATGCGCTCACGCTTGGTTTGCAGTTCAAAAGGGTTCAGGTTGGCATCCAGGTTGGTGTTAATATCAAAACCCGACGGCAGTGTCAGGTTATCAGTGCCGACACCGAGAAAGGGTGTCTTTGCCGTGTTATTCATGTAGTTGGGCAGCTCGTCCCATTCGAGGAAGAACTTGTGGCTGCCCTGCTTGCCGCCTTCCAGGCGCAGGTAGCGTGACTCCAGGCCAAGATTGGTGCCGCGAATATTCCAGAAGCGGCCGTCATCACTGAACTTCTCGGCATCGATGTCGCCGACCAGGTAAGCGCCTTCAGTCTGCAAGCCGTTATAGCGGCCAAAATAGTAGGCATCGTCCGCGACATAACCGATGCCCAGCTCAATGTCACTGTAAATCGGTTCGGAGATAAATGCCTCCGGAATAAGCGGTGAGTCATCTTCCTGATTCGGGGTGTCCTGCGCAAAAGCGTTGCCGGTAACAAGTCCGGCGCTTGCAAGGTAGAAAATCAGCAGTGATGTTTTTGTTTTCATGTCCTTCTCGCTGTCTGATCAGTACTCATATTGAGTTGTTATCGCTGCAAGGCCCTGCCAGATGGGTGATTGCTGCCATGAACCTTGCTGTGACAGTTAGCGCAATTCTGTGCAATGACTGATCGACCGCGTTTCACATCAGGATTGCGGTAATCCAGCAGTCGACCGATATGCGTACGACCACCACTGGCAGATTCATTCGAATGGCACTGCTGGCATAGCTGCGGACCGGGTTTGTTCAACAGCGCCTGGTGATTCGAGCCATGCACGTTGTGGCACAGGGTGCAGTCTTCGGAGGCCGGCTGGTGTTCCCACAGGAAAGGTCCGCGTTTTTCGGCATGACAGCTGTAGCAGTTTTCATTGATCGTGAACTGTTTCAGCGATGAAGGCCCAGCCGATCCGTGTGGGTTGTGGCAATCGCTGCAAATGACCTTGTTTTCCCTGGTCGGGTGCCTGGATACACGCAAAGTCTGTGCCCGAATGTTCTGGTGACAGGTGTAGCACACTTCTTTCTGGGCGGTTCTCTCGGTTACGTCATGGCGTTTGTGAATTGAATGACAGCTTACGCAGGCAAGGTCTTCTGCTTCATGCAGGCTGCCGAACCAGTGCATGCGACCGCCAGCCTGGTGACACTCGAGGCAAATACCGTTGCGCTGATCGACCGATTCGCCATAGCGACCGGTCAGGCTGATAATGCAGTTGCCTTCTGTTTCAAAATGCAGCATGCCCGGTCCGTGGCAGGATTCACAGCCTTCGCGAGCGAAAGGTGTGCGAGGATCAGCCGCTTGTCCATGCGGACTCATCTTCATGTTTTCGATTTTATCCTGGTGGCAATCGGCACAGACTTCCGACCCTAAATAATCACCTCTCTCCATGCCTTCGCAGGGATTGGGCTGCTTGAAAGCATGCTCTGCATCGCCTGCTTCAACTGTATCGGCAGAATCAATTTCAGCGGGGAATGCATCATCAGACCCGGGATCGTACCGATCAACTGCCTCATTGGCCGGTGCATCAGTCTCGGCAGCGATTAATATTGTGCCCGGTATTAACAATGCAGTTGCCAATACAACCAGAAGCTTGTAACTGTTTAGATTCATTTCAACGCCGGATAAATGGATTTGCAACTTAGTATATCCAATTAAAACCCTTTTTAAATTGTGTCATAATGCTAATTGCAGTTTTCTTGCCTTATCTCAAGAAAAAATAGCTTGTAGCAGTAGAAAAAGTTTTATAAATATTGTTAGTGTTGCTCTGTAGGAAATGGAAAAGCCATCATGAGACTATCTTGTATTCAACGGATTACTGGCGCTGTTTTACTTTATTGCAGCTCGTTACTGCTGATGGCTGTTTTTTCGGGCACATCATATGCAGTATCAACCGCAGATCACACCAGGTTCAAGGAACTGCAAAAGGATTTCAAGTCCGGTCCGGAAGTCACCAGTACCTGCATCAAATGCCACACAGAAGCGGCCAAGCAGCTGCAAAAAACCAAGCACTGGACCTGGGAGTTTCTGAATCCGGATAACAAGCAGCGGGTCGGCAAGCGCAATATATTGAATAACTTCTGCATCACACCTCAGTCCAATTTTGCCCACTGCACCAAATGCCATGCAGGCTATGGCTGGGTCGACGACAAATACGATTTTACAGTCGAGGAAAATGTCGACTGCCTGGTATGTCACGACACAACCGGCACTTACATGAAAGCGGGCGATAACGGTGGACTACCGAAGGAGACGGTTGATCTGGCCTACGTCGCGAAAAACGTCGGCAAAACCAGCCGCGACAGCTGCGGTGCCTGTCATTTCTATGGCGGTGGTGGCAACGGTGTCAAGCACGGTGATATGGACACGTCGCTGGCGGTGCCAGACATCGAACTCGATGTACACATGGACGCCCTCGGTGAGGACTTCACCTGCGCGACCTGCCACAAGCATATCGAGCACAAGGTTGCTGGCAGCCGCTATATGATGGAAGCCGCGCATACCGAGGACTATCATCTGCATCGAAGGGAGCGCACGGAACAAAATTTTGCCCACTGCCGTGCCTGTCATGGCAACAGGCCACACAAAAAGAAAGCCAAGGATCGCTTGAACAATCACGCGAAAACAGTCGCCTGCCAGACCTGTCACGTGCCCAAAATCGCGCGCGGCGGTGTACCGACACGAGTGACCTGGGACTGGTCAACGGCGGGCACACTCGATGAATCTGGCCAGCCGTTCAAGGAGAGAAAAAACGGCAACATTACCTATGACAGCAAACGTGGCACTTTCACCTATGCCGACAACGTCAACCCCGAATATATCTGGTTCAATGGCAGAGTCAGTTATCTGTTGCTCAATGAAAGAGTCGAGCCCAATGAGGAGGGTTACGTCGAAATCAACAGCTTTGACGGTAGTCCCGATGATGGTAAATCGCGTATCTGGCCAGTCAAGGTTTTCCGCGGGGTGCAACCCTATGATCCGGTACTGGGCACCATGGTAGTCCCGCATACCACCGGTTTGAATGAAGATGGCTACTGGCAAAATTTCGACTGGGAGAAGGCGATCACCGCCGGTATGCTCAGTGCCGGCCAGCCGTTCTCGGGTAAAGTGGATTTCATCAAGACACAGATGTCATGGCCGATTACACATATGGTGGCACCGGCAAAAGACGCGGTGGGCTGTGATGAATGCCACAGCAAAAACGGCCGCATGAAAGACATCGAAGGTATATTTATTCCCGGCCGTGATACCAGAGTCAAAATGGATATGGTCGGCTGGGGGGTTGCGTTGCTGACCCTGGTTGGCGTCATCATTCACGCCATTGGTCGTGTTATCAGTCATTTGAGGAGAAAGCTGACATGTCCGTCCGAGTAATGATATTCAAGCGCTTTGAGCGCTTCTGGCACTGGGCCCAGGCGGCGCTGATCATCGTGTTGCTGTTTTCCGGTTTTGAAATACACGGCTCCTACAAGATACTGGGTTGGGAGACTGCGGTAACCCTGCACCGCACAGTTGCCTGGTCGCTGGTGACCTTGTGGGTGTTCGCGATTTTCTGGCACTTCACCACCGGTGAATGGAAGCAATACATCCCGACCTTGCAGAAGGTCGATGCCATGGTCAGGTATTACCTGCTGGGCATATTCATCCGCGCACCACACCCGTTTCGCCAGACAGTGGTGAAAAAACATAATCCACTGCAGCGCCTGGCGTACCTGTTTCTTTGGGTGGTGATTTCACCCATTATTTGGGCCAGCGGCTGGGCCTATATTTTCTATGCCAAATGGGAAGAACTGGGACTTGATCAATACCTGGTGCTGGAGCAGGTGGCATTCGTGCATGCGATCGGCGCATTCATGATGCTGATTTTTTTAATTGCGCATATCTACCTGATTACCACCGGGCCTACTTTGATGGCGCACATGAATGCGATGATTACCGGCTGGGAATGTGAAACTGAGGATGCCGAAGCCAAGGAAAGTTAATCTTTATCGATTCGGCTTCCCGCCATGATCAAGCAATGTGATATTTTTGAAAATAACGATAACTGTATTATGAGAGTTACCATGAAACATCAGAAAAACATTTTCGCAGCACTCGTTGTTGTGTTGCTGGGTTTGTCGCCGCTGGCGCAAGCCGAAACAGAAGGAAACTGGAAGAAAGGGCGCATCTATTATCGTATGGTCTGCAGCGATTGCCATGAGAGGGACGCCGGCGGGAAAATAGCGCCGAATGAAAAAACCAAAGCGGAATGGATTGAATATTTCAAGAAAAATATCCACGGTCCGCAGGATGGTCCGAAAAAATACACGGCCGATTATTTTGTCAGCACCGAGTATCGTGAGAGCATCAAGGACAGCAATCGCGCCGCGAACAAGATGCTTAAAGTGCCTCCAGAGCAGTTGCTCGCAGACGTCCAGGCCTTCCTGGTCCACGCCGCCAAGGATTCTGATCAGCCGTCAGGCTGCGAATAGGTCGTTGTTTGATAATCAAGGGATACGCCGTTGAATCAGGGTACAGACAGGCCGGCATGGCTACAGGGTTTCAGGCAGGACTACCAGGCTGTCTTTGTTGAGCCGTGGTCGGCTTATACCGGTGCTGTCCTGCTGGTCATTATCATGGCTGTGTTGATAGGTTCAGGGCTGTTCTGGGGTGTTTTCGGCGGTCTCAAATTGTGGGGCGATTACCTCAACAATGCGATCGGCCTGGGTTCAGTACTGGGTATCAAGGAGCAACTGGAAAGCCCGTTGATGCATCGTATTTCCCTGACGAACATCACCCTGCTGCTGGGTGCGTTCAGCGCTGCCATGCTTTCCCGCCAGTTTCATATCAACCGCCCGCCCGCGCTCGAATATGTCTGGGCTATTGTCGGCGGTACCTTGATGGGTATCGGCGCGGTACTGGCAGGTGGCTGCACCACCGGCGGTTTTTTCGTGCCATTAACTTTCTCGTCGGCTTCTGGCTGGGCAATGTGGGTCGGCTTGCTGGTTGGCGCATTGATCGGGCTCAAGCTGTTGCTATGGACCATGGAAAACATCACCTGGGGCATGACACCCGCAACTGTCTGGCCCGCGCGATTGAAAAAGTGGTACCCATGGTTCGGTGCGATGGTCGGACTGTTTGTCCTGCTGTGGGCTTTGAACTGGTGGCATTCGGGAGAAGATAAAAAAGCGGTGCGCGCCTTGCTGGTTATCGCCGGTTTTGCTATCGGCTTTGTACTGCATCGCTCGCGTTTTTGTTTTTCGCGTGTATTTCGTGAACCGTTCATGACCGCGGAAGGCGAAATGACCAAGGCGATGATTCTTGCCATTGCGCTGGGTGCACCCGTGGGTGCAGCGCTGATTTCTTATGGAACGATTGATCCCTACCTGGCCATTCCTGCACGCTTCTGGCTGGGTTCGCTACTGGGCGGATTGGTCTTTGGTATCGGCATGGTGTTTGCCGGTGGTTGTGCGTCGGGCTCTTTATGGCGCGTCGGCGAGGGCCACCTCAAGCTGGTCGTTGCGGTGATATTCTTTGCCTGGAGCGGCTCAACCGCTGGCGCCATCATTCACAACTTCGGCCTGTTGACGCCGGATATTGATATCGACTTCCTCGATGGGATTGCCGAAATAACCGGACTCGGCTTCGAGGCCTTCATGCCGGACCTGCTGGGTGGCTGGGAATACAGCTTGCTGCTGACCTATGTGCTGCTGGTTGTCTGGTATATCTTCATACGCTATAACGAATCCACATCAAAATTCACTGTTTTTTAAAACCTTTAGCCGCGAAAAACGCAAAAAGATTTTTAATAAAACGATGGGTTAGTCAATTTCGCGCCTTTTGCGTTTTTTGTTGTTTTTGTAGGAGCGACTTTAGTCGCGAACTTCAGTTAATCGCATTTGCCAGCTTTAAGTTTCGCTCCTGTTGGAGCGAGTTACGTTGCAAATCATGTCCGTGTGATTTTCCGTTACTCCACCACATCCATGGGTTTCGCCCTGCGGGCCAGCCTTTGGCTGTTCAAATTTGATCCTGTCAAATTTGTCGGGTTTGCATTCGCAGCACAAATTCATTCCGCTTGAATTCATACAATAACTGCAACGCTTGGAAATTAACAGAGGGGCCAGCTGCCGATAGAATCAAAGGCTCTCACCCCAATGATTCAAGCGAGTATGAACATGCATTATCGACAACTGACCCTGG
>Ga0316193_10000161_pt1 | contig 37336 bp, 29 predicted proteins | sample MerIslsedime2_MG_FD_207735 | JGI IMG/M metagenome (GOLD analysis project Ga0316193, IMG submission 207735) | Coastal sediment microbial communities from Maine, United States - Merrow Island sediment 2 | ecosystem: Environmental > Aquatic > Marine > Coastal > Sediment | place: USA: Maine... | reverse complement strand
CGTATGGGTCGCCAGGTAACGGCGCAGTGCGTCAACCGGATGCACGAAGTTATCCGGAGCCACCTTACGGAATATCGGTGTGCGCGCCGGATCAAACACAGGCAGTTGGGCATCCGTTACCACAGGATCAACGACAGCAAATGATCCGAACATGTCGAGCTGGCGGTTACCGAAGATGTCCGTCGGGCCCGTTGTCTCCTGAGCGGCTGTGATGAAGCGCAGGTTAGTTGCGCCCGCGGTGCGGCACACCTCGTCGATCGGATTGCCGTGCGGGTAGCACGAGGCCAGCGTGTAGAGCTTGCTGTCATCAATCCGGGCTCCATCAACAGTCACGTTGGCGATACGCTTGCCGTAGCTGATGCTGAGCGGGAAGTCATCGCTGAGACGGATATCGAAGTGCATGTTGTTGGTGAAGCCGAGGAACCAGCCGCCGCGCTGACGGTAGGGATTCGGATCAAACACGTTGTTGAGGATCCCCTCCCAGTGCAGCTTGAGACGTCCACCGGTGTATTCGGCAAGACCGGTCGCAGCACCGATCGGGTAGTAGTCGTACAGGTCGCCGATGGTGATGTCACCCGAAAAGCCATCATCCGAACCCGGAATGACGATGTCGAAACGGAAGCCATTGGTGGTAGACAGCGTGTTGGCATCCGTCAGGAGATTGCCCTTGGAATCGGTCTCGCCAAGGTTCTTCGCCAGGTCGGCGAAGGCATCAACCATGACGTTGTTGGAGACGTCTTCGAGAACGTTCCAGCGCTGGATAGTGACCTCAGTTGAGCCGACCACTTTATCGAACGGGTCACACAGTGTGTGGCCTTTGCCAAACGGGAAGGCATTGACGCCGAAGGTGTGGCACTGGTGATCCGGGCCCGAGACGAAAGTCTTGAGTGCATCATCCACCATGGCCTCAACGGCAGGATCCTCGGCAACAGTCGAGTCGGCTTCGATCAGGTCCCAATCATAGTCTTCGATCCGGCCTCTGCGATCGAGCTCGAGGTCGAGACGGCCAAGGAAGCTGTCCTCGCCCGACTCGGTCACGAGACTGAATGAATCATCATCTTTATGCTTTATCTTGATGGCTTTCGGCGTGCGCTCGTGGGTGTGGCCGCTGAACATGACGTCGATCTCGGGGAATTCCTTGACCATTTGCACGTTCTTGGCAAGGCCCAGCTCGGACAGCACGACGATCAGATCGGCACCGTCTGCCTTTGCGGCAGCGATATTGGCTGGCATTTCCTTGTAGCCCATGGTGAAGCGGAAGCCGGTATTGAAGGCCTGCGCCTGCTGTGGCACGACGTCACTGGTAAGACCCAGGACACCCACCTTGACGCCATTGACTTCCTTGATCAGGTACGGCGCATGTACCAGCGGACCCAGCGGTTGTGCCGGGTTGGTTTGACCAGCCACTTCGTTATAGTTGTAGACGTTCATGGCCACGGTCGGGAAGGTGGCCTTGGTCACGTGACAGTCAGCATAGGGCTTCAGGCCGCCGGGTACGTTGCAACCGGGGATCAACCAGGCAACGGTGGTACGGTTGTTGGGCGCGAGCTCGATCGCAGTGTTAGGGGTGAAGCGCTGCCGGTAGACGCGCGGGCCCCAGCCAAAGTCCCAGTTGCCGGGGGTGAAAGCGTCGATGTCGATCGAGTTCAGCCAGGGCACGATGAGTTCGCCGCCCGAGAACAACATTTCCGCACTGCCGTGCGTGGTATCGCCGATGGCCAGCAGCAGGCTGTTGGGCGTATCAGCGCGCACCTCTTTGATAAGCGTGGTCAGCTTGGCTATGCCACCACTGTGCGGGTCGATGCGCCCGTCCGGAAAGATCTCCGGGTGCGAGTGCATGTGACCATGCACGTCGCCGAGTTGCATCAGGGTGATGGTCTTGCCGGAGCGGTGCCCCGCCATGACAGACGACGTCGCCGACACGGCTAGTGCTGCGCCGATCAGACTCGCGATTAATGTTTTAGGGTATGCCATTGTAGTTCCTCCGATGTTGGTAGGGTGGCCACTGATGCGGCTCTGTCCCGGTCCTTGTTAATTGGTTGCAGGCTGCCGGCAGGACTAATTGTCAATTAAGCCTGAGCGGGGGCAACGGATAGATAGTAGAGATCTGGGTCGCCGGGAATATAGGGAAAATCCTCGTTTTTACTCAGCAGATAGCCGAGTAAAAATATACTGAAATAGTAATGTACCAGCTGCTCGCCGTTGGGCATGCACAGGTACCTGCAGGCGTATCAGAAATAGCCGGCGTTAAACCACATGTGTACAGCGATACTCGCGGCATAACCGATGGCGATGACGGGTGTCCATTTCAGGTGGCTGAAGAAGGTGTACTTGCCGCGCGCCTGCCCCATCAATGCGACGCCCGCAGCCGATCCGATGGAGAGCAATGAGCCACCGACGCCCGCGGTCATGGTCACCAGCAGCCACTGTCCTGTAGACATGTCGGGATTCATGGTAAGCACGGCGAACATGACAGGAATGTTATCGACAATGGCCGACAGTATGCCCACTGAAATATTGGCGCTGGTTGCACCCCATTGGTTGTACATCAGTTCGGACGCCAGCGACAGGTAGCCGAGAAAACCCAGACCGCCAACGCACAGCACGACACCATAGAAAAAAAGCAGTGTGTCCCATTCGGCCCGTGCCACTTTGCTGAAAATGTCAAAGGGTACAACGTTACCGATCTGACCGTCGTGCTCAGGATCGCCGGCCTGTTCTGCGAGGCATTTGTAGTGCGTTTTTTTCAGGTAAAAGCCAAAAAATTGCAGGTACCCGAGACCGGTCAGCATACCGACGACGGGTGGCAATCCCAGGAAATTATGGAAGCTGACGGCCGTTGCAATGGTAAGCAGAAACAACCCGATGATTCGCCGGGCGCCACGAAACATGCTGACCATTTGGTCAGATGCAGCAGGTTGTTGGTTCGGAATGGCGAAGTGCATGATGGCTGCAGGTACTACAAAGTTGACGACGGACGGTACGAACAACGCAAAGAATGTCCAGAAATCCACCATGCCCTTCTGCCAGACCATCAATGTAGTGATATCACCAAACGGACTGAAGGCACCACCGGCATTCGCCGCGACGACAATATTGACACAGGCCAGGGGGACAAAACGTTTGTTGTCTCCACCCACGGCGAGCACCACCGCACACATCAGCAGTGCGGTGGTCAGGTTGTCTGCAACCGGTGAAATAAAGAACGCCAGGATACCGGTCATCCAGAATAGCTGGCGGAAGCCGAAGCCCTTACGGATAAGCCAGGAACGCAGCGCATCGAACACACGCCGTTCTTCCATGGCGTTGATATAGGTCATCGCCACCAGCAGGAACAGCATTAGCTCGGCGTATTCCAGCAGGTTATGGCGAACCGCGTGCTCGGCCAGTTCCGACATGCCATGGCTTGCGTAGACCCAGCCGATAATCGCCCAGATCAGCCCGGCACCGAGAATGACCGGTTTTGACTTGCGCAGTTGAATGAACTCTTCGCCGATTACCAGCAGATAGGCGAATACAAAAATAGCAATCGCCGCATAGCCAATACCACTTTGAGTCAGGTCCAGCCGGGTGTGTTCAGTCCCCTCTCCTGCCGCCAGTGCAAGACCAGGTAAGAGTGCAGCAACGAACATTGCGAACCGGGAAACTGGATTGAGTAGTTTTGACATAGGGTATCCTTCAGGAAAATGATTAACCCGATCAACCGCCAGAACGATGCGCCGCGTTTATATGTGTAGGAGCGCCGTCCTTCGGCGCGATGGGTTACATTACCAACAATCGCGCCGAAGGACGGCGTCTATAAACTAAAGGTCACAAGTGCCCGACGGTTATTCGGGTGCTCCTACGGTGCTTCGACATGTCTTTCAGAGATTCATTAGAAAACGATATTCATCATGACCATGGAAACCACCAGGAACAGTACCGTCATGATGCCACCGGCTTTCATGAAGTCCGGCACACGGTAACCGCCCGGTCCCATGATCAAGGCATTGACCTGGTGTGTGGGGATAAGGAAGGAATTGGATGTTGCAATAGCGACAGTCAGGGCAAACAACGCCGGGTCAGCGCCCACCCCGATAGCGATGTTGACCGCAAGCGGTACCAGCAGCACGGTGGCGCCGACGTTCGACATTACCAGGGTAAAGAAAGTGGCCAGCACGGCGACAGCTGACTGGATAACCCAGACCGGCATCTCGCCCACCACCAGCAGGGTTTGTTCGGCGATCCACCTGGCTGTACCGGAAGTCTCCACTGCCAGTCCCAGCGGGATCAGGCTGGCCAGCAGGAAAACCGTCTTCCACGAGACAGCTTCATACGCTTCTTCGATCTTGAGCACGCCGGACAGGATCATGCCTATGGCACCGGTCAGCAAAGACACCGACAGGCGCAGGTCGGTAAACAGTACCAGTGACAGCGCAATGGTAAAGAAAACCCCGGCCCACCCTACCTTGTGCGGGCGCGCCTCTTCGTGCGGGTACTCGGTGGTCACGACCACAAAATTACGGTCGTGTTCCAGTCGTGCCAGCGCATCCCAGGCAGTGTGTACCACCAGGGTATCGCCGGCTGCCAGCGGCATGTCACGGATGTTATCACCTTCGCGAAGGGTTTCACCGTTGCGGTGCAAGGCAATCAGGGCGATACCGTAGGTCTTGCGCATCCAGACATCGCGGGCACTTTTGCCGATAAGCTGGGAGCCGGGTGGAATGACCACTTCACCGATACCCGCCTTGCCGGCGGACAGGGATTCCGAGAAGGAACGCAATTCGCGGCGTTGCCTCAGACCAAATTTCTCGACAAAGTTTTTCAGATTTCTGGGTGCAGCCACTACGCCCAGCACCATGCCTCCTTCAATGCCGGTATCGCGCGCCAGTGTATTGGGACCTATGCGTGTCTCCTGCCCGGAGCGCTTGTTGGCTATGATGCGAATGCGGTTGCAAGACTCTACATCTTCCAGATGTTTTCCGACCAGCTCGCTGTCGTCGGGCACCACGATCTCGAACAGGTTGTAGTCGATGCCATAAATATCCTGGAAATAATCCATTGTGTTGGCCGCGGTCGTGCCATTGTCCTTATCACCGCTGGGTAATACAAAGCGGCCAGCGATGACAAAATAAAGAATGCCGCTTATCACCAGCGCAACACCGATCGGCGTTACCGAGAACAGTGACCAGGCATGCATCTGCTGGTCGGCCGGCATGGCGTGGTTTGAGGTTGTAATCAGGTCGTTTAGCAGGATCAACGGCGAAGAACCGACCATGGTTACGGTACCACCAAGAATGGCACAGAAACCCATGGGCATGAGTAAACGCGACATCGGCAATCCGGAACGCGCCGAGATACGACTGACCACCGGCAGAAACAGTGCTGCGGCTCCGACGTTCTGCATGAACGAGGAAATAAAACCCACGGTACTGGATATGATCGGAATAATGCGAGCCTCTGTGGTGCCGCCCGTCTTTAGAATAAAGGCTGCCACCTCGGTCATGATGCCGGTCTTGTCGAGCCCGGCACCGATGATCATGACCGCGATGATGGACATCACCGCATTACTGGCGAAACCGTCGAAAATTCTCTGGGTGTCCACCAGCCCGTGTTCCAGCCCCATGTAGGGAGCAAACAAGGTAGTCAGCCCCAGCAGAACCATGATGGTCAGTGCCGCCACATCCACACCAACCACCTCAAAGGCGAACAGATAGATGGTCAGCATCAGCAATCCGGTGACCCAGGCGACCTCTATACTCGGGGTAAGCGTGGCAAGACCCAGCGCCAGCGCCAGAAAAACCACAGCAGCAATGCCCTGCCGCATGCTGAAAGATGCTCTATTTTCAACCATAACAAACCTTTACTGAATCCGCATCAGGATCCAATGTTAATATTTCGTGAAGTTCTAAAATTGCAAGCGCGCAATGCTACGCAACCCCGGGTATACTGAGAAGCGAAATAAACAGGGCAGTTTGAACATATATTTTGCACAGCTTCCGTGGATATTGAACAGCTTAAAACCTTTCTTGAAGTCGGTCGTATGCGTAACTTTCGCAAGGCTGCGGAGAATCTTAATATCTCGCCATCGGCAGTCAGTGCGCGTGTCCGGCAGCTGGAACAGACTCTGGGGCTGTCACTGTTTCGCCGAGATCGCCAGAAAGTCAGCCTGACTCCGGCCGGGGAACGCTTCGAGCGCCATGCCCGGTTTATACTCGGTGCCTGGGAACGCGCCCACGAAGAAGTCGCACTCAGCGAGCAGGTGGACAAACGCCTGGTAATCGCCGGGTTAGCCAGTCTATGGGAGATGTTCCTGCAGAACTGGCTGAACGGTATTCACTGCAGCGCCCCGCTGATCGGGCTGCGTGCTGAAGCCAGTACCGCCAAGCGCATCGTACAAAAACTGGAGCAAGGCGTCATTGATCTTGGATTTCTGTATGAACCCCCGCAACTAAGGGACATGGTCATTAAGGCAGTCAGGGACATTTCGCTGATCATGGTTTCGAACCGGAAGGACCAGGTGGTAACGGACGCACTGGCCGACGATTATGTTCGGGTAGACTGGAGTACTTCGTTCAACAGTCTGCACCAGGGGCATTTTCCGCAACGCCCGATTGCCGCAGTGCGCGCCAATGTTGGCAGCATCGCGCTAAGCCTGGTGGAGAATTGTGGCGGTGCCGCCTACCTGCCAGAGTCACTGGTGGCAGACAAACTGGAACGGCACAAGCTGTACCGCGTCGCGGAGGCGCCGGAGATATCACTCAAGGCGTACGCCGTATTTCCGGTACACGGCGAACACCGGGCCCTGATTGAACATTTGCTGGAAAAATTGTCAGACGGGATTTAATGAATCGGCACGCGTCCAGCGGGCACTAATTGCTGAATTACTGGTCAATCTGTTGGACCGGAAACAGCCCTCAGACGCTAAACAGTTTGCAGATAGAGAATGTGGAAAATGACAACACACACGGGATTACAGGCACAGAATACACAAGGCAACGCGAACCAGGCGGCTTTCGACCGGCTGCGCCGCGAGCTCGAGAACTGCATCATCGGCCAGCCGACCCTGGTTGAACACTTATTGGTTGCGCTGCTGGCCGACGGCCACCTGCTGGTGGAAGGCGCGCCCGGTCTCGCCAAGACCACCGCCATAAAGGAACTGGCACGCCGTATAGAGGGCGATTTCCATCGCCTCCAGTTCACACCCGACCTGCTGCCCGGAGACCTGACCGGCACGGATATATACCGGCCGCAGACCGGCGTCTTTGAGTTTCAGCGCGGCCCCGTCTTTCATAACCTGGTGCTGGCCGACGAAATCAACCGCGCACCCGCCAAGGTGCAGTCAGCACTGCTGGAAGCCATGGGTGAACGGCAGATCACGGTTGGACAGGTGACTTATGCCCTGCCCCGGCTGTTCCTGGTTATGGCCACCCAGAACCCGATTGAACACGAAGGCACCTACCCGCTTCCAGAGGCACAGCTTGATCGCTTCCTGATGCACGTGCGTATCGCCTATCCGGACGTAAGGGCAGAAAAACAGATTCTGGAACTGGCGCGCCAACAGGCACTGAACACAGACAGCGAATCCGAAAGCAAGTTGTTATTGACCCAGCAGCAGATATTCGATGCACAGAAAGAGGTGCTGCAACTGCACATGGCACCGGCGGTCGAGGAATATGTCATACAGTTGCTGCTCGCATCGCGCAACCCGGCACCTTACGGCGAAGACCTGGTACGCTGGATCAGTTACGGCGCCAGCCCGCGTGGCACCATTGCACTGGATCGCTGCGCACGCGCCAATGCCTGGCTTCAGGGGCGCGACTATGTTTCCCCCGAAGACGTACAGGCCGTTGCCTACGATACCCTGCGGCACCGTATTCTGCTGTCTTACGAGGCGGAAGCCGAAGGCGTTACCAGCGATGATGTGATTCGTGAATTGATCCAGCGGGTACCGGTTTCCTGAATCATGGCCTTGCGGGACCTTTTCGGCTGGCGACTGTCATCACCTGATAAAGCAGCGACGCTCGATACCCCTGCTGCTGCGGCAGTTCAGGTAAGCAGCGAGGAACTGATCCGCTTGCGCCTGCAGGCGCGTGAACTGCGCCTGGACAGACGGCAAGCGGCGCGCAGTGTCATTGCCGGTGTACACAGTTCGCGTTTTCGCGGGCGCGGCATGGACTACCTGGAATCACGCGGTTATCAACCGGGTGACGATATCCGCAACATGGACTGGCGCGTCACAGCGCGCTCCGGTGATGCGCATATCAAGGTCTACCAGGAAGAACGCGAGCGACCGGTTGTGGTAATGACCGACCTCGGTCCGGGCATGTTTTTCGCCACGCAGGGGGCTTTCAAATCAGTTATTGTTGCACGCGCCGCGGCCCTGATTGGCTGGGCAGCGGTGCGCAACGGTGACCGTATCGGTGCGCTGCTGTTTAATGGCGGACATCATGAATTGCGGCCACTGGGGGGGCAGCGCGGTGTGCTGCGCCTGATCCGCGAACTGGTTTCCGCCACCAACCCGGCAGGCGGTCTGCGACCACACACTGACAGCAACCATCTGAACGATGCGCTGTTGCGTCTGCGCAGGGTCGCGCGACCGGGCAGCCTGGTATTCATACTCAGTGATTTTTATGCCATCGATGCGGATACGCGACGTCATCTGCAGCAATTACGTCGTCACAACGATATTATAGCCTGTCAGATCGTCGATGGCCTGGAGATGACGCCGCCGCCAGCCGGGCGCTATGCCGTCAGCGATGGAATCCACACCGGCACGCTGGACACCCGCACACTGGCGCGCCGACAGGCATGGGAAAACTACTTCAGCGAACATCACCGGGCCGTTAGAGAGCTGATGATGAAATGTGCCGTTCCGTTGTTGCGCATAACCACCAGTGACGACGTTGCCGCGCGCCTGCGTAAGGGACTGGCCAGCGCTCCAATGGATGCCGTGAATACAAGCGAGGATGCCGCATGAACAACGCTGTACCCGCGCTGGACCTGCGTGACATCCACACCGCACCGCCACCGGAGTTCTGGCCACCGGCACCGGGCTGGTGGCTGCTGGGCGTGCTCGTCATTGCCGCGCTCACGATGACTACAGTCTGGTTGTACCGGCGCTACCGCTTGTACCGCCGGCGGCGACAGGTGCTGGCTGAACTTGACCGCATCAATACACTCGATGCAGACCGGCAGGCCGCTGAATTCACTACTGCCGTTTCCACGCTGCTAAGGCGGGTGGCGCTGATGCGTTACGCGCGCCATCAGGTTGCCCCGCTAAGTGGCATGGACTGGTTGCGCTTTCTCGATGAAACCGGTGGCGGCGGTGAATTTGTGACCGGTGCGGGACAGGTGTTGGCAGATGGCCCCTACATCTTACACCCACAGAGCATATCGGCAGATCGCTTGCTGGCCCTGGCGCGATCCTGGATAAAAAAGAACCTGGGGGCTGCACATGGACATTGAGTTTGTCTGGCCGTGGGCGTTTGCCGCCCTGCCCCTGCCACTGCTGGTAGCATGGCTGCTGCCACGTGCGCCCGAGCATGCAAGTGCTGCGCTGCGCATGCCGTTCTATGCCGCTTTGCAGGCAGCTGTCGGTGATTCACACAGCGGTCGTTCGCGACTGCGCCTGCTGCTGGCGGTGCTGTCCTGGCTGTTACTGGTGCTTGCCGCGTCGCGCCCGCAATTTCTTGGCGAACCCGTGCAGTTACCAGTCAGCGGCCGCGACCTGCTGCTCGCTGTGGATATTTCGGGCAGCATGGAAGTTGAGGACATGGTGCTCGGCCGGCAGATAACAACCCGCCTGCGTGCTGTCAAGGCGGTCGCCGGTGAATTTATAGAACGACGTGCGGGCGATCGTCTCGGCCTTATCCTGTTCGGTGATCAGGCTTACCTGCAGACACCCCTTACCTTTGACAGCAACACTGTACGTACCCAGCTTGACGAATCCGCCGTCGGCCTGGCGGGAAAACGCACCGCCATCGGTGATGCCATTGGCCTGGCAGTAAAGCGTCTGCGCGACCAGCCACAGGAAAACCGGGTACTCATACTGCTGACCGACGGCGCCAACAACTCGGGCAGTGTCGAGCCGCTCAAGGCAGCCGATATTGCAGCAAGCGAAGGTGTGCGTGTCTATACCGTCGGTGTCGGTGCGGACGAAAGAATTGAGCAGGGTATTTTTGGCGCCCAACGCGTGGTCAATACCGAGCTTGACGAACGCAGCCTGACTGCTATTGCAGAAAAAACCGGTGGCCGTTATTTCCGCGCACGCGACATCGAGGGACTGCAGAAAATCTATCAACTGCTCGATGAACTGGAACCTGTCAGCGTCGACCAGGAAACCTTCCGGCCGGTGCACGAACTGTACAGCTGGCCGTTGTCTGCTGCATTACTGGTCAGTGTACTGATTGCATTGAGCAGCAGTGGACTGTTACGCCGCCTGCCGGTTACCGGTGCACGCCATGCCTGAGCAGTTTCATTTTTTACAACCGCTGTGGTTCCTGGCGTTGCTACCGCTGGCCGTGCTGGTATGGCGAGTGTACCAGCCCGTCAACAGTGATAACGCCTGGCGCCGTGTTGTCGACGCTCGCCTGTTGCCCCACCTGCTGATTACCCCCGGCGGCCACAGCAGTCATCTGCCAGTCTGGCTGCTGGCGGCCGGTTGGCTGCTGGCAGTCATTGCACTGGCTAACCCGGTGTGGGAAAAACAGCCGCAACCGGTATACCGCAACCAGGCTGCACGTGTAGTGGTACTCGACCTGTCGAGGTCCATGCTGACGCCGGACCTCAAACCGTCACGCCTGGTACGCGCCCGCTATAAGGTTGCCGACATCCTCAGGCACAGTGAGGAAGGCCAGACCGGGCTGGTGGTGTTTGCCGGTGATGCCTTCGCAGTGTCACCACTCACCAGCGACAGCGACACCATCCAGGCGTTGCTGGTACCACTGGAACCTGTGTTGATGCCGGTACAGGGCAGCCGTGCAGACCTTGGACTGCTAAAAGCAGGCGAACTGCTGCGCCAGGCCGGTATCACGCGTGGCGATATCCTGCTGATAGCAGACGGTTACAGTGACAAGCGCAGCATCGATGCAGCACGCAAACTGAAACAACAGGGTTACCGGGTCTCTGTGCTCGGCGCAGGGACTGCAAAGGGTGCGCCACTGCCTGACGGGCAGCGCGGTTACGTTCGGGATACCGGCGGTAATATCGTGATGCCGAAACTTGATACCGATGCCATGCGCAAGCTGTCCGCTGCCGGCGGTGGCCGTTACGCCCCGATCAGCGGGGGTGAAACCGATATCGAATACCTGTTGTCCGGTTCCGGTGTACAACCCGGTAGCGAACTCGAAAAGAGCGACCAGGAAACCGATATGTGGCAATCACGCGGACCCTGGCTGGTGGTGCTGATGCTACCGCTGGCGGCCCTGGTGTTTCGCCGTGGCTGGCTGCTGGTACTGGTCGTTATGCTGGCCGGCACAGTCAGCGCGCCACAACCTGCCATGGCGTCTGCCTGGGATGACCTGTGGCAACGGCGAGATCAACAGGCCTACCGCTCTTTGCAGGCGGGTCAACTGGAGCAGGCCGTGCAGCTGGCAGAGAACCCGCTACTACGCGGAACAGCCGAGTACCGTGCCGGCAAATTTGACAAGGCGTTGCAGGATTTCTCCGCGGTGGAAAACGCGGACGCTCACTATAACCGCGGGAACGCGCTCGCCAGGCTGGGTCGCTACGAGGAAGCTATTACTGCTTACCAGCAGGCACTTGGTGCGCAACCGGATATGAGCGATGCCGTGCATAACAAGGCCGAGGTTGAGAAGCTTTTACAACAGCAGCAACAGGATCAACAACAGCAGGACAAACCGGACAGCGATAACGAACAGTCTGAACAGGATGCGTCAGACTCCAGTCAGCAAGGTGATCAGGCCAGGGATGACCAGGGCGAAGACAACCAGCAGCAATCTTCAGCAGCGGATTCACAACAGGATGAAACTCAACAGGGAGAACAACAGTCAGATAGCGCGAAGCAGAAAGAGTCAGAACAACAGCAACAGGCTGAACAGGATGGTGACAAAGAGCAGTCACCCGAGACCCGGGGCGGAAAAGACGGCGAGCAGAAAGAAAATGAACAGGAATCCGGCGACACGCAGCAGGCCGAAGCCAACCCGTTGAATAGCGAAGAACAGCAGGCAGCGGAACAGTGGCTGCGGCGCATTCCGGATGATCCCGGTGGCCTGTTACGGCGCAAGTTCCTGTACCAGTACCGGCAGCGCGCTGCGCAGACCGACAATGCTGAATCACAGGCATGGTAACAGGGAGTAACAGGATGTTCATGAAACGTGTAACCCTGTTCATGGTGGTGCTTATGTCAGCGCCGGCACTGTGGGCAGATGTACGGGCCAGTCTCGATAGCAACAGTATTTACGATGGCGATACCGTTACGTTGACGATTGAAGCCAATGGCAAAGACATGGGTGTTGAACCGGACATGTCTGTGCTGGAAAAGGACTTTGCCGTACTGGGTACAAGCAGCAGCCGCAGGCTTCAGTTCATTAACGGGAAGCGTTCCGACCAGCACCAGTGGCAAATCGAACTGGATCCCCTGCGCAAGGGGACGCTGACAGTACCGGCAATCCCCGTTGGGAAATCGACAACATCGCCATTGTCTCTGAAAGTGTCGGAACAACCCGCCGTTCAGGGTGCGAGTGCAGATCAACCTGTTTTTATAAAAAACGAGGTTGACGATAAGAGCTCATCACCGTTCGTGCAGCAGCAGATTTACTACACCGTACGCATGTACTACCGTGTACCTCTGGTAGAAGGCAGCTTTTCCGACCTGGATATTACCGATGCACTGGTTGAACGCCTGGGTGAAGACAGGCAATACCAGTCTATGGTAAATGGAAAACGCTACCAGGTGCTTGAACGTCACTACGCAATCTTCCCGGAAAAAAGCGGCCAGTTAACAATACCGGCAGCGGCCTTTACCGGCCGCATAATGTCCCGTACCGGTAGCAGCTCGAATTCCAGCCAGATGGACTCACTGATGGAACACTTCTTTGGCAGTAATAACCGCTTTAATGCGGGGAAACGTATTCGCGTGCGTGGCCAGGCGCTGACGCTGGACATCAAACCCCGACCCGTGGATTACCAGGCCGAGCACTGGTTACCCAGCGCCGGTCTGGTGTTGCAGGACAGCTGGGAAGAAGCCCCCCCGGAATTGCGCGTCGGTGAGCCGGCAACCCGAACGATTACGTTGCAGGCAAAAGGGCTGGAGTCATCTCACCTGCCGGATATAAGTATTCCGGAAACAGACAACATGCGCTTGTACCCTGAACAGGCGGTCACAGAGAACCGCACCGATGGCGAATGGGTATTCGGGACGCGCAAACAGTCGATAGCCTATGTGCCCTCCCGTTCGGGACGCGTATCACTGCCCGAAGTCAGGATTGACTGGTGGGATACAACTGAACAACGGCAACGCAGCACCCTGTTGCCATCGTGGGAGGTCAATGTCCTGCCCGCTGCCGGGGGCGTCGCCGGGCACGCTACGCCTGCTCCCCAAAGCGAAGCCGACGCCCAACAGGACGAGGTTGACTCTGGTGAAACTGACGACGCTGCTGCTTCATCTCTGTGGGAGATCACCAGGTTTCGCAAATTGTTACTTGCAGGTGGTCTGCTTGCTCTACTGGCAACGTTGTTGTTCCTTTACCGCAAACATTTGCAGTCGAAATCCGGAGCTGCTCAAACCACGGCAGCCGAACCGGGAACGCAGGGTACGTTTGCTTCAAACCATGCCCGACGTGAACTGCAGAAGGCCTGCGAAGAGAATAGTCCACAGGCAGCTGCCCAGGCGCTGCTTATCTGGGCGGCCGGAGAATGGCCGGACACGCCACCGCTTAACCTGGGTGCGCTGGCCCATCGTGTGGACAAGGGCGCCGATGAAATTCTTGAACTCGACAAGGCATTATATGGTACTGAAACCAGCGCCTGGAACGGGCAGGCCTTGTGGGACAGGTTCAGGCAGGGCCTGCATGACAGCAAGATCACTGAGACATCATCTCCAACCTATACCTTGTCCCCGCTCTATCCGCGCTGGGAATAAATAATGCGTAATCCAGACATGAGCAGGCGGCTCGTCAGTGCAGACGAGTAGTTGATTTCTCTAGCTATGAGAGATCTTCAATCAGACGACGCTGCCGACCTTACGTAAACCTGTTATTTTTTTCGAATGTTCAAGCAGCCAGTTTTCCAGCTGTTCGGGTGGCAGGGGGCGACACAGGTGGTAACCCTGGATTAGATCACAACCCTGCGCATGCAGGCGCTCAAGCGTTTCCTGGTTCTCTACGCCTTCGGCAACCACGCTCAAGCCCAGGTTATGCGCCAGGTCTATGGTTGAATGTACAATCATCGCATCGTTGTCATCACAATTCATATTGATAACAAACGACTTGTCGATTTTCAGCTCCCTGACCGGTAGTTTTTTCAGGTAGGACAATGATGAAAAACCGGTACCGAAATCATCGATAGCAATACCGACACCCATTTCCTTTATTCGCAACAGTAGACTGGTTGCATTACTCAGATCAGACATCATGGCACTTTCGGTAACTTCCAGCGTCAGTTTCCCGGGCGGCGTACCGGTGCTGACCAGCAACTCTGCAACCGTTTCAGGTAGCAAGGTATCACGCAAATCGTAGGCAGAGAGATTCACTGCCACACCAATATTTTTCCCGGCTTTGCGCCAGCGCGCCTGCTGTACAAGTGCGTTTCGCAGCACCCATTGGGTAAGTTGTTGAATGACGCCGGTCTGTTCGGCTATGGGAATGATCCGGTCTGGTGGCACCATGCCGTATTCAGCATGTTTCCAGCGCAGCAATGCCTCCACTGAACTGATCACATTACGCTTGATGTCGAGCTTTGGCTGGAAGTAAAGCTCAAGGTGGTCGTTACTGATGGCGTCCTTGAGATCCTTGACCAGTTGCAGACGCAACAGACTGTTTTCGTCCTGGGAATCATCGTAAAACGCTGTGTGTTTACCTGTATGCTTGGCCATGTACATGGCCACGTCAGCATGTCGCATCAGCACCGAGACTTCGGCACCATGATCCGGGTAGATTGCCACGCCTACACTGCCGCCCACATAAAGTTTGTGGCCACCAACCTGAAATTCGCGCTCCAGCGCACTGGCGATAGCTGCGGACGTTTCGGCGCAGCCACTCTGGTCAGTGCAAGGTAATATCACGGCAAACTCATCACCGCCCAGGCGCGCCGTCAGGCCGCTGTTACCGATGGCTTTGGCCAGTCTTTTCGAGACTTCCTGCAGGATCAGATCGCCGACCGGGTGACCGAGAGTATCATTAATCTCCTTGAAGTGATCCAGATCCATGATCATCAGGCCGACGCCCTGGTTAACCCTGTTCGCGTTGTTCAACGTTTCACTCAGCTCTTGCAGCAGACAGGCCCGGTTCGGCAGCCCGGTGAGGCTGTCATGCAGGGACTGGTATTCCAGCGCCAGGCGGCGTTGCTGTACATCGCTGCGCATATTTTCAAACGCTGTGACCAGCTGCTGAATCTCGCGGGTTCCGGCCACCGGGACATTGACCGTGTAGTCGGATTTGATATCAACATCCGACGCCAGGGCGCGCGAAATACGCGCAATAGGGGCAAGCAGCATCCGGTCGAGTACGGCGTAACCGACGACCAGCAGAAAAAACAGTAGACCCGCCAGCACCCATAAGGTCGTACCCATGGCGCTACCCGCAGTGCTCAGATGGGCAACCTGCTGATTTGATTTTTCTTCAACGGCTGCCTCGACCGCCAGCAGCGACTGCCATACGTTATCAAACAGTGGCTGTACCGTATCGCGCAGAAATGGCAGATCGCTACGCCAGTCGTCAGAGGCATACATGCCACTGACTTTCTGGAAGTAGCTGTACCAGCGATCGATCTGCACCTGCATCTCGCCAAGTGCGTCGCTGGTCTGGAGGCTCAGGTTATCGCTTTTATCCATATCAGCAAGTTGCTCCAGATCCTTCCGGATCTGTTTATAAAAAAGCTGGACATTGTGCGATTGATTATCAAAGCCCGCCTGGCTATCCGAAAACGCCCCGAAACGATTGGCCACCATCACTCGATAGTAACCGACCATTTGCCGCCAACGGTCACGAATCTGATCAAGTAAGAGGTATTCCTGCGATGACAGCACATTTGCACTGCCATTAGAAAGTTCGGTCATAGCCAGGTTGACCGCTGTCAGGAACGCATCATTGGTCGGCAGCATGAAATTTGACATTAAGTCCATGGCCGGATGCAATTGCCGTGGATTGCTGCGGATTTCCATCAAGCGGTCGAGCTGCAGGTACAGCTTGCCGAGTTTCTCCTCAAGCTGTTCGGCTTTTTCCTCACTGTCCAATGCTTCGAGTTGCACTCGCGCGAGCTCGATGGCTTTTTCCTTCGCACTCCGGATCGCCTGCAACACCTGTTGCTGAGTATCATCCGAAGGTGAAATCATGTAAGCCTGAAGGGCGAAGTTGGACTGCCAGACGGAACTGCGAACAGTGGCACTCAGTTGCTGAACCCGATTGCGCGCCTGCAGACTGTTGGTGGAAGAGTGCGTCGCCCGGTCCAGTACCCAACCTGCCCAGCCCACAGACAGGGTGACGACAACTGCCAGCGCAAGCGTCACCAGCAGATAGCGGCCGCTCAGGGCATTCAGGTCGAGCAGTCTGCCTGGTTTATTGTTGGCCACTGTAACTAAAACTCCTACTTCTTCATTTTTCCGCATACCGCGTACAACGAGATCTGTTACGCCAAACACAGGAAAAAACAGGTGACGCCCATTGATTGCTATACAGAATCCTGGCCCGGACCGTCCATTCCTTTTAGATAGTCGACTGAGAGGGGAAAATACTTTAGGCGCCCGCGGGTTAAATAGACGGTCAGCCATGTGCGGCAACCGGGCGGATGGACAGTCAACGAAGCGGAGATGCCGGAACGCAACCCCGAAACCTGCCAGCAGCCCAAAAAAAAGCCCTGTGTATTACAGGGCTTTGTGGAAATATAGTCAGGACATTATAGTTTACTGTCGTCCTTACTATCGTCATCCTTACTATCGTCGTCTTTATCTTCGTCTCTTTCAGCAATAATGGTAGTAATGTTGGCATTACCGTCTTCAAGGATCACGGTAATCGTAACTGAATATTCCTCACAGAATTAAAGGCGGGTTTCTGCAGTTTGTTGTTTGACAGGACTGATGGGCCTGCCGGGGTGGATTGAATTTTTCCATCCTGGTATAGGTGCACCACAGCGCATTTTATTTTATCAGGATTTGTTATACCCACTGCGTGTTTTCTTGATAAATTACTCGGGTTTACCCTAGCTTGCTTTGCCTGCCAACCTTTAACTGCGCGGCAAACACGCCTGTGATATTTGCTTGTCAGCTATTTAAATTGGCGAATCGAGACCCTAATATAAGCCAGGTCGGGGCCAATCCTGGTTACCCGTCTGGAGCCACGCATGGATTTCAAGGATTACTACACGATTATGGGTGTCGAGCGTGATGCCACGCAGGATGAGATCAAGCGCGCCTACCGCAAGCTTGCACGCAAGTATCACCCGGATGTCAGCAAGGAATCGGATGCGGAGACCCGTTTCAAGGAAGTCGGCGAGGCCTACGAAGTGCTCAAGGATCCTGAAAAACGTGCAGCTTATGACCAGTTGGGCGCCAACTGGAAAGCCGGCCAGGACTTCAACCCGCCACCGGACTGGGATGCCGGGTTTGAATTCAGCGGCGGTGGCTATACCGGTGGAGATGCATCCGCATACAGTGATTTTTTTGAATCACTATTTGGACATGAATTTCGTTCCGCACGTCCGAAAGGTGCGCGGCACGGATTCCAGGCGCGCGGTGAAGACCACCATGCAAAAATCCTGATCGCGATTGAAGACGCGTTCCAGGGCGTCGAGCATAGAATCACCTTGCAGGTGCCCGAAGTAGATGCCAGCGGGCACGTTGTCACGCGCAAACACACGCTGAATGTAAAAATCCCCAAAGGCGTCAGGCAGGGGCAGAAAATCCGGCTGTCCGGCCAGGGTGCACCCGGTTTTGGCGGAGGCCCCGCGGGTGACCTGTATCTTGAAATCGAATTCAAGCCGCATTCCATTTACCGGGTCGAAGGACGTGACCTCTATCTCGAGCTGCCGGTTGCGCCCTGGGAAGCCGCACTCGGGGCCACGGTAAAAACACCGACACCAGGTGGTGTTGTCGACCTCAAGATCCCGGCAGGCATGACGGCTGGCAAGAAAATGCGGCTTAAGGGCCGTGGCATTCCCGGCAAACCACCGGGCGATATCTACGTCACACCGCAAATTACACTGCCGCAGGCCAGCAGTGACAAGGCCAGGGAGCTCTATCGAAAGATGGAACAGGAGCTGGCATTCAACCCCCGCAGCAAACTGGGAGTCTAGTACATTATGAATACTAAAGTTCTGAGTGGCATTGTACTGGATGAAGAGACCGTGTTATCACTTGGCGATCTCTGTAACGCCTGTTCCCACCACGCCGAATGGGTCGTGGAGCTGGTGGATGAAGGCATCCTGCAACCTGCCGGTCGTAATCCGGAGCAGTGGCGTTTCCCCGGCACCAGCCTGCAGCGCGCCCGTACTGCCATGCGCCTGCAGCAGGATCTTAAAATCAACCTGGCCGGTGTTGCACTGGCACTGGATCTTCTGGATGAAATCGAGTCGTTGCGAGCACTCATTTCTCGGCTGGAATAGCATCAATTCATGAAATCGGAAGAGCCACATCAGCAATGCTGATCATGTGAATAAATTGAGTATCGGGCGGATTTCGGTTGTCCTAATTCAAGGCCGTTGTCCTGCCTGGCCGTCAGTGGCAGGCGCTTCGACCACCCATTCGTTCCGGTGCGTCATTTCATACATGACAGGCACCAGAACAAGGCTGACAAGCATCGAAAATGACAGCCCCGAAACGATAGTTACCGCCAGCGGTTTGAGCATTTCCGCACCTTCGCCGATGCCAATGGCCAGCGGCAACATACCAAACACCGTTGTCAGGGTTGTCATAAGAATCGGACGCAACCTGAGGCGCGCTGCTTCGAGAATAGCTTCCCGGATAGCCTTGCCCTGTTGACGCACAATCTCGATATATTCGACCAGTACGATAGCGTTATTAACCACAATACCCGCCAACATGATCATCCCCAGCTTGATCGGCATGGACATCGGCAAACCGGTCCAGCTGATGCCGATGGCAACGCCAATGGCGGCAAAAGGTACACTGAGGAGAATAATGATGGGGTTGCGCAGCGATTCATACTGAATCGCCATCACAACGAATACCAGGAACAGGGCTAGCGAAAGCAGCAGGAAGCCCAGGTTCCTGCCTTCCTGAAGCGTCTCCTTGGCACCACCACCGTACACGGTGTAACCCCGGGGAAGTTCCAGGTCGCTGAGCTTTGCATCAATCGCAGCCAGTACTGCACCGGTCGCCGTACTGGTACTGATCGAGGCACTTACTTCGATGATTCTCTGCTGGCTGTCCCTGAGTATTGTTGCCGGTGACTCGATCAGGCTCACGCCGGCCACATCGCCAAGATACGTCGCTTTGCGGTTCTCGTTTGCTGGGAAGAGCAGTATCGACTCTACATCCTGCGGGTCGGATATTTCAACCGGCGGCAAGCGCAAACGCACATCATAACTGCGGTCTTTGTCGATAAAGTCGGTCACCACGATACCCTCGAGCGCAATACGCATCGCTTTGCCGATATCCTCGACATCCAGGCCGAAAATACTGGCCCGTTCGCGATCGATGTCAATAGCGATTTCGTGATGGACTTCTTCAGCGGTATGCGTGACATTGCGCAGACCCTCGACCCCCTTCAGACGCAACACAATCGCATCCGCAATCTGTTCCAGTCGCTGCAGATCCGCGCCCTGGATGCGCAGACTGATGTCATCGTCGCCACGCGAGGTTCTGATGCCGCGTATACCCTTCATACGCATACGTACCTGAATACCTGCAAGCTGCAGCTTGTCGATCTCCCGGGTCATCTGCTTTATCCAGTCGTCACTGCTGATATCCCGCTGGGCCAAAGGTACCAGCTGTATATTTAGTGTGGTCCGGTTCGGATCTTCTCGTTGTGTGCGGCCGAAGATAAATCCACCGACCAGGGTAAACACGGTTTCGACTTCCGGGTGCTTCTCAAGCATACGCTCCAGGATCTGCACGCTGTGGTCCATTTCGTCGAGTGTCACACCCGGGTCAGCCGTAATCGACATGGAAACACGGCCGTCATCCATACTGGGAAGAAATATTTCCTTTTCGCTGAAAAATACCTGAGCGGAAAATGCCAGTGAAGCAACAAAAACAAGGATGACCAGAACAGGAAAAGCCAGAACCCGATTGACCAGTTTGACATAGTGTTTCTGCATCCAGGCGACCGCAGCATCCACCCACCGGCGCAGTACACCAACGTCCGTGTCATGCACTTTCGCCGCCAGTGCCGGCACGAGGGTGAGCGCAATGACCATTGATGCAAGGATTGCTGCGGAAATAGTGTAGATCAATTCGCGAAACAGCAGTCCGGTGAGCCCACCGACAAACAGGAACGGCAACACCGCAGCGAGATTGGTACTGGTTGCAGCCACGATAGCGCTGTTCACCTCCTGTGCTGCGTGAGTACCTGCCTTCAGATCACTCTCACCTTCCACCTGGTGGCGATAGATGTTCTCCAGCATGACAATCGTGTTGTCGACCAGCAGCCCCACGCCGAGCGCCAGCCCGCCGAGAGTCATAATGTTGAGTGTCAGGCCACCGATCCCCATGAGAACAAAAGTCACCATGATAGCGATGGGAATCGCGCTGCCGATGATCAGAGTACGGCGAAGATTTCCGAGAAAAACATATACCACTGCCATGGCAAGCAAGGCGCCACTAAGTGCGGCCATACTGGAGTTGTTCAGTGCCCTGCGAATATAGATGGATTGATCGTCAACCGTGTCTATATGAATATCCTCGGGAATCAGGCCTTCTTCCTGCAGCCATGCCAGGCGCTCCCGCACAACATCAACGACCGCTATGGTATTGGCATTCGGCTGCTTCTGAATCGAAAGCTTGATACCCGGAACGCCGTTGAGCCGTACCCGCAGTCGTTCATCTTCGTGGGTATCGATTATTTCTGCCACTTCTTGCAGACGAATAATGTTTTCGCTGTCCAGGCGCAACGGCAGTTTTGCAATCTGCTCGACATCGGTGAAGCGTCCACTGATACGGCCAGACAGCTCCTGGCGTGACATCTTCAGACGCCCGGCCGGGTCTTCACGGTTGCCGCGCTGCAAGGCATCGACAAGGTTCTGCATGGTCAGCCCCAGTCCCGCGAGACGCCGCTGATCGGGAAGAATTTGTATCTCGCGAACCAGACCGCCACCCACTTCTGCAGCCGCCACTCCAGGCAGGGTGATGAACCACTTGCCGAACACGTCGTCCAACCAGGTGCGTAACTCAACCGGATCCCGCAGCGGTGAACTGACGGCGAACTCCAGCACCGGAATCTGCGAAGGATCGCGCTTGTAAATAATCGGAGGGTCACTGGTCTCGGGCAGAAAGCGTTTGGCCCGGTCCAGCCGGGTACTGGCGTCGCGCAGGGCCAGGTCAATGTCCTTGCCATATTCGAAAGACAAGTCTACCGAGGTTGCACCTTGCGAAGTGCGCGACTGGACACTGATGGCATCCTCGGTTATCGCCAGTTGTTCTTCCAGTTGCCGGGTGAACTGATCCTCCATCACCGTCGCTGGCACACCCGGGCTCAGTATCCGCACCCGTATCTCCGGGTAGATCAGGTGTGGATGGAGGTCAACAGAAAGTCGAAGCAGCGCAAACAAGCCAAGTACGATTACCGCAATTGCAATCATCGACACACCGATAGGGTGTCGAATCGACCAGGCAGCCAGACCACCGCTTCTGAAACGCTGCATCGTCATGGTCAGGGTGTCTCGCGATTAACCGGCTTGACTTGTTTGCCGGGACTCAGACCCAGGAAACCTTTGGTAATGACCAGCTGCCCATCCTGCAGGCCTTCGAGAATCTCGATTTTCTCGGCCAGCCGCAGACCACTTTTAACATCCACACGCTGCGCCTTGCCGTCACTGCCGAGAATAAATACGTACTCACTCTTGTCGTCACGGCGCAGCGCTGAAAAAGGGATGACCTGGCGTTTGGCCAGCCGCGTACTGAGCTCCACCCGACACAACTGCCCCGGCCTGGCACCCTCGGGAACCGGCACGAGCTCCATTTCGATGGTTCCGCGACGCGTGACCGGGTCGAGGCTGGGATGTATGCGAGTTATCTTGCCCTCGAACACCTGGTCGCCCAGGGCATCGATGCGTACCCTGGCGGCATCACCGATCTCCAGCGAAGGTAAAATCAATTCCGAAACCGGCAACTCGGTAAACAGCGACGATGGATCGGAAATGGTCAGCACATGCTGGTGCCGCTCGACAATGTTGCCGGGTTCAGAAAGTCTCGCGCTTACCAACCCGGCGATCGGCGTGCGAATCGTGGTGTAGCCGAGCTGGATCTCCAGAATCTGCTCGTCAGCCCGTGCAACATCGAGCTGCGTCAGCGCCCGGCTGTACTCGTCTTCAGACACCACTTTGCGCTCAATGAGTTTTTTGAGTCGTTTTACATCCTGCTGCGCCTGTTTTCGATTGGCAACGGCCCGATCAAGCTGGGCCTGTGTCAGGGTATCGTCGAGTTTGACAACAATCTGGTTCCCGGCAACCTGATCCCCCTCGAACACCGGCAGTTGCGTAATACGCCCCTCTTCCTGGGTGTAAATCTTGACTTCACGGCGCGCACGCAAGGTGCCGGTACGGGTTCGGACGACATTCAGGTTGTCACTCCTTACCGGCGCGGTCTCTACCAGGTGCTCGCGCGTCTCGCGCTCCCGACCTTTGCCGGTTTCCTGACTACAGGCGGCCAGCGAGAGAAATAGCACGCCCGTAAGCAGCGAATAAGTCAGAAGTAGAAAAGGCCTGATTAATAGGTTCATTGCCTGATTATGCCCCGCTCAGCGGTGTATCAGCACGGGTACAGGAAACATAATTCATCAAATCTGTCATATTATTGTATATACATATACTTAGCAGTACTTACTTATAATTCACTTTAACTACGCGAATACCACTGTGCCCTCCGCGACGATGGATTATGCGTTGTACGGTGGCGAGACCGATGCCGGTGGCTTCGAACACCTCATCGTTATGTAATCGATAGCAAGGTTTATCCTGAAGCCTGCAGTTACCGACGGCCGATTGCTTCGCTTCCCACACTGATGACTGCGAAATAATCGCTGAATTCTGCCGCCTCTCAATTCCCCGGGCAAACATGACTTCCATCCCTGAGTGTATCTGTTAGATTATTCACATAACCACACACCCCTGGTCAAGGATATTGTTTCATGGAGGAAACAATGCACTCTTACAACTACCTAGCAGTAGCCACTGTTGTTGTTGCGACATGCTGTTCCTCACCTGCGGCATGCGCCGAGGTGTATCGTTGTGTACAGGATAATGGTCATGTCAGTTACCAACAGATTCGTTGCCATCAGAACAGCAAACCCCTGGCGCTCAACTACCATCGCAGTGGCTGGACGGCTTTGCGCAGCGGTGAACGAGCCTTGCTGGACAGCTATCGTGATAAGGATGCCGCGCAGAAGCGCAAACAGCCATTCGCCAGTCCGGAAGCCGGCAAGGACGCCAAAGCTTGCTGGGCCAGGCAGACCAGGCTGGAGGCTATAAAATCAAAACTGCGCCAGGGTTATACACTCAGGGAAAGCAAGATGCTGCGTCGACAGCGCAGCAACCACGAGGATTACCTGCGCCAGTTTTGTTCCCGGTAAGGACTGCGCTTACCGTTTCGCGGAGGAACGTCCCAGTTTCTTCTCAACCTCCAGGATGCAGCGCGTGGTTTTCAATACTGCATCGGGGTTGAGACTGATTGAATCGATGCCTGCCTCGACCAGGAACTCAACCATTTCCGGGTAATCGGAGGGTGCCTGACCACACAGGCCGGAGTGGCGATTGTTACGCTTACAGCCTTCGACCGCCATGCGGATCATGGCTTTTACCCCCGGGTCACGTTCGTCAAATTCGAAAGCTACGACCTCCGAGTCCCGGTCGACACCCAGGGTGAGCTGGGTAAGGTCATTCGAACCTATGGAAAAACCATCGAAGATACTGGCGAAGGCGTCGATCTGAATCACGTTATTCGGGATTTCGCACATAACGTAGATTTCCAGCCCGTTGTCGCCGCGTTTCAATCCGTGTTCGGCCATGGTGGCGATGACTTTCTCACCCTCCTCCACACGCCGACAGAACGGAATCATGAGTTTAACGTTGCTCAACCCCATGTCATCGCGTACGCGCTTCATGGCTGCACACTCCATGGCAAAACCTTCTGCGTAGGACGGGTGGCTGTAGCGTGCGGCGCCCCGGAAACCCAGCATAGGGTTTTCTTCTTCGGGTTCAAACCAGCGCCCGCCGAGCAGGGTGGCGTATTCATTGGTTTTGAAATCCGACATACGCACCAGCACGGGCTTTGGATAAAAGGCAGCAGCGATAGTGCCGACCCCTTCGGACAGACGTCGAATGAAAAATTCAGCTGCACTGTCATACTGTTCAAACAGCGCGCAAACCGCTTCACGTTCCTTTTCATCCGCTACGCGCTCGGGGTGCAACAGGGCCATCGGGTGTGCCTTGATATACTCGTTGATAATAAATTCCATGCGTGCAAGACCAACACCGTCGTTGGGCAGAAAACTGGTTTTGAATGCGATTTCCGGATTACCCAGGTTGATCATTACCTCTGTCGACGGCCGTTGCAGGCCTGACAGGTCGGTTTGCTCAATGCTGTATTCGAGTTTGCCGGGATAGACACGGCCAACATCACCCTCGGCGCATGACACGGTAACCCGGTCGCCATTGTTTATGGTTCTGGTCGCGTCAGTGCTGCCGACCACAGCAGGAATACCCAGTTCGCGCGCGATAATTGCCGCGTGGCAGGTGCGGCCACCACGGTTGGTGACAATGGCAGCGGCGGTTTTCATGACAGGTTCCCAGTCGGGCGTGGTTGTATCGGAGACCAGCACTTCGCCCGGCTGGAACTCGCTCAAGTGTTCAAGGTCGTAAATCACCCGTGCATTCCCGACCGCAATTTTTGCACCGACTGCGCGACCTGTAAGCACAGGCTCAAACTTGTGAGCGGCTAGGTGGTATTCTTCGAGTGTAGTGCCTTTGCGCTGTGAAGCGACGGTCTCAGGCCTCGCCTGCACCATGTAGAGTTCGCCGTCGATACCGTCCTTTGCCCATTCCATATCCATGGGCCTGTTGTTGTAATGTTTCTCGACCTTTATGGCGTAGTCGGCAAGTATCATGGCCTCCTCGTCACTGATGCAGAAGCATGCACGCTCCACGGGAGACGTTGTCACGTTCCGCACCCTGTGGCGTGTACCACCGCGACCGTAGATCATCTTCAGTTTCTTGCTGCCCAGCGCACGGCGTAATACCGTGCGATGCCCTTTTTCAAAGGTCGGCTTGTGCACGTACAGCTCATCAGGGTCCACCGCACCCTGAACCACGTTCTCCCCCAGACCATAGGCGGCAGTAATAAACACCACGTCCTTGAAGCCGGTTTCCGTATCCAGGGAGAACATCACGCCGGAAGACGCAAGGTCGGAACGTACCATCTTCATAACGCCGATGGATAAAGCCAGCTTGAAATGGTCGAAGCCCTGGTCGATACGGTAGTGTATGGCGCGATCGGTAAACAGGCTGGCAAAACAGCGCTTGCAGGCATCCAGGTACTCGGCCTCGCCCTTTATGTTCAGGTAGGTATCCTGCTGACCGGCGAAGCTGGCGGTCGGCAGGTCTTCCGCGGTTGCCGAGCTGCGAATTGCCAGGCTCACATCCCCGCCATATTCGTTGCAGAGCTGGTGATAGGCCTCCAGCATCTGCTTCTGGAGATCATCCGGCAATGGCGCTGCGTAAACAATCGAACGCGCCTGCGCACCACGCTGCGCAAGATCAGCCACGCTGTCTGAATCGAGTCCGTCCAGTGCCGCGTGCAGTGGTTCCCAGGCACCAGCCGCATCCAGCACATAACGGTAGGCATCCGCCGTGGTGGCGAATCCATTCGGCACTTTGACACCCTGCGGAGTCAGCTCCCGGTACATTTCGCCCAGCGATGCATTCTTGCCACCTACCAGAGGCACATCGCCAATGCCGATTTCATTAAAGAAACGAATGAACTTATTTCCTTTAGGCATTGTAATTACTCCAGATATGTACCAGTTTCTAAAACTCAAAATCTTGTGCAAAATAACCCGCAGGAGCAGGCATGCACCAGGCCAGCGGCGCAAGCACCTCGCCTTCAGCCCGCTTGCACTGGTCAGTTCCGACTACGCCAAACAATTATGACAACAACAGGAGCCCTGTATCTTGATCGGAATCATCTCTATCTGGATTGTCACCGTACTCGGTTTGTGGATTGTTACACTGGTCTTGCCCGGTGTAAGAGCAAAAACCGTTGGCGGTCTGATCATGGCGGCGCTGGTACTTGGGCTGGTTAATACGTTTATCCGTCCCGTGCTCTGGCTGCTCACCCTGCCCCTGACTGTACTGACCTTTGGTTTGTTTGCGCTGGTCGTCAACGCTATAACCATAGCGCTGACAGCATCGCTGGTCAGTAACTTCGAAGTGGACGGGTTCGGTTCCGCCCTGCTGGCCGCGCTGGTCATGGCGATACTGGGAATACTGGGCTTTGCTCTGCTCGAATGGCTGATGATGGGTAGTGTACACTGGACCTACATCGAACAGTATCAGGGCGGCTTTTTTATCTAGGCGGCTTAGCGAAATACTAACGAACCGGTCGTCCGCTTCAACCAGAGAGTTCAGTATCCGTGACAAAGAAAAAGCACCAGCGCCCGGAAGTACCTCTTCCGCCGCATCCCGAGCAGCGTAGCGAAGCACTACCATGGGAGACACCCAAACCCCCGGGTGAAGACCCCGACGCACCTGCCAAACTGGAAAAGATCCTCAATAGCCCGAGCTATATTCAGGCCGACAGGGATATTGATTTCCTCGCTCGTGACGATGCGCGCGCAATACGGCTGCAGCTGGATTTCCTGAAGCCTGAATTATTTCTGAACCAGCACGGCGTACTGCACACAATTGTTGTATTCGGCAGCACCCGTATTGTCGAGCCGGTGGCAGCCGAATCAAAAGTTGCCGCGCTGCGTGACGCGCTGGCGGCTGCACCCGAAGACAGGGAGATACAGCGTCGCCTGTTCGTTGCCGAGCGCGTACTGGCCAAAAGCCATTATTACGAGGTTGCGCGGGAGTTCGGGCAGATGGTCGGCAACGCCGGAAATGGTCCGGCTGACTCGCGCCTGGTGGTTATGACCGGTGGCGGGCCGGGTATTATGGAAGGAGCCAACCGCGGCGCTCACGATGCTATGGCTAAAACTATCGGACTGAATATCGACCTGCCGCATGAACAGTATCCCAACCCGTATATTACGCCGGAGCTGTGTTTCCATTTCCACTATTTTGCCCTGCGCAAAATGCACTTCCTGCTACGTGCCAAGGCACTGGTCGCATTCCCCGGTGGCTTCGGCACCTTTGATGAACTGTTTGAAACCCTCACCCTGATCCAGACACGCAAAATCAGGCCGCTGCCCGTGGTGCTGGTTGGCGAGTACTACTGGCGCAAGGTGTTTGATATCGACTACATGGTGGAAGAAGGCGTGATTGACGTAGAAGACCGAAACCTGTTCTGGTATGCCGAAAGCGCGGACGATATCTGGGAAGGTATCCTGTGCTGGCACGAAACCAACGGTGAGCCGCTGTGAAAATTGCATTCCACGGGGCAGACCGGACCGTAACCGGCTCCTGTCACCGTATCGAATGTAACGGAAAAAACATCCTGATTGACTGCGGCATGTACCAGGGCGAACGCGAACTGGCCGAGGAGAATGCTGAACCCTTTGGCTTTGAACCGGCCGACATCGATTTTCTGCTGTTGACCCACGCGCATCTGGATCACTGTGGGCGCATACCGCTGCTTGCAAAACGCGGGTTTGATGGTGAAATAATTACTTCCGCTGCCTCCCAGGAACTGGCGCGCCTGGTGAGACTGGACGCCGCCGGCCTGCAGGAGGAAGAAGCCGCCTACCAGATGCGCAAGGCATGCAAGGCATCCCGTCGCGGGAAATGAAATACCGGTGTATTTTTTATCCGCTCAGGGACTGACTGGCGGTTTTTTTGATCTAAACTTATACTGTGGATAAGAATTAACCAAACCCGTATACACGGAGGCAATGACCATGAGAAGACTGTATTTTCTGCTACCTGACCTGGACGTGACGCACAAGGTTGTCGATGAATTGTTGCTGGCGCGCATTGAAGAACGACATATTCACGTTATCGCCAAAGAAGGCATACCCCTGGCAGATCTTCCGGAAGCAAGCCTTATCCAGAAGAGTGATTTTGTCCCTGCCGTTGAACGCGGCGTTGCCATGGGTGGTGCCACCGGCGTTGTGGCCGGACTCGCTGCGCTGGCGTTTCCCGGCGTGGTTATCGCCGGCGGTGCACTACTGGCTATGGGGCTGGCAGGTGCAGGCATGGGCGCGTGGCTGGGCGGCATGATCGGCATGGACGTGGGGAACACCCATATCAAACAATTCGAAGAAGCCGTTCAGGGCGGGCAACTGCTGGTACTGGTGGATGTACCCAGGGATCGTGTTGACGACATACAGAATCTGGTCAAGAAACACCATGCGGATGCAGATTTCGAAGGTACCGAACCGACCATACCCGCGTTTCCCTGAGACTTGCGGTTCCAGCACAGAGGTTGCAGCCCTGGAAACAATGCTGGGCGGCAATCAATCGGGAGGATGCCAAAGTTCGTTTCCAGGAGACTATGGCGGGTCTGCGCCGCCTGATACGCGGGAACCAGCCTTGGTACATTGGCATATATCATGTGCATCGTTTTAAATAGATATCAAGTCTGTTTTCCACGTCACCCGGACTGCTGACAATAGAACTAATCAGTTCAAACAGGGGATAATCCGCCTCCCTGAACAACCCGTACTGCCTGACCATCTCCAGTGTGTGTACGCCTTCACCCTGTATTCCTTCACTCTCACCCCTTGCCAGCATACGCCCCAGTTCGTGGTGATGTGAGTCCTTGCTGGTGGCAGTGGTAACAAGATCCCCCAAACCAGCGAGATGCCAGGGACTACCGGCATCGCCGCCCATAGTGCACACGATTTGTTCCAGCTCCGTGATGGATGCTACAGAAAGATACCCCCTCACGTTGTCACCCATCTGCAGTTCATCCGCCATACCGAATACCATGGCATAGACGTTTTTCAGAATCACCGACCAGCTGATACCGGTAATGTCTGAACTAGGTTCAATTAAAAGGCGGGTGTTTGCGAACAGGTCTTTCACCTTCCGGTAAGTCTTGTCGTCTTTACAGCCCAGCTCGGCAAACCCGTAGCGACCTGCCCGTAATTCCTCCGAGATCATCGGTCCGTACAGCAGGGCGTAGGGTTGCCTTTCTCCGAGCACATCGGCAAAAACTTCCGCAGCCGTCTGTCCCCGCTCATCCAGTCCCTTGGCTATACTCAAGCAGATCGTCTCCGTTCTGAGCAACGGTAGCAGTTGTGTTACAACTTCACGATGCGGGTTGGCCGGAAGGCAGAACAGGATCAGATCGGCCAGCGGTGCAACTTCCTCGAGAACGGCGGAACGGAAATTTTCGGCAGGAAATTTTTCCCAGATATCCAGGTGCACCCGTTCGGCCAGGAGAACTTCCATGGCATGACCCATTTCACCGTAGCCGAGTACCAGGACCCTGTATTGTTCCATCAGCCGTGACACCTTCAACCTAAGACTGACCGTTTAATAACAGAATGCATGATACTTGGCCAGCGCTTTTACTCCTGCTGTTTCTCGATCATCGCAAGCAGGGGTTTGATCACGTCCATTGGCAGCGGAAATACCACTGTTGAGTTTTTCTCTCCGGCGATTTGTGTCAGTGTCTGCAGATAGCGCAGCTGGAAGGAAGCGGGATTTCGCGACAGCACTTCGGAAGCCTGGAGCAGTTTTTCCGAAGCCTGCAGTTCCCCTTCCGCGTGGATGACCTTGGCACGCCGTTCGCGTTCCGCTTCGGCCTGCTTGGCTATTGCCCTGATCATGCTTTCGTCGATATCGACGTGTTTGATCTCGACGTTGGACACCTTGATACCCCAGGCATCTGTTTGCTCATCAAGCAGTTGCTGAATGTCGCGATTAAGCTTATCGCGTTCGGCCAGCATGTCATCCAGTTCGTGCTGACCGAGCACCGAGCGCAGGGTGGTCTGGGCGAGCTGGCTGGTGGCGCCCAGGTAGTCTTCGACCTGGATAATGGCGCGCTCGGCATCGATGACACGGAAGTAGATTACGGCATTCACCTTGACCGATACATTGTCCCGTGAAATAACATCCTGACTGGGGACATCCATGACAATGGTGCGCAGATCCACCCGCACCATCTGTTGCACAAGGGGCACAACGATAATCAGACCCGGTCCTTTAACCTTCCAGAAACGACCGAGCATGAAAACAACACCCCGTTCGTATTCGCGCAGGATCCGGAACGTCCAGACCAGCAGCGCAATAACCAGGGCGACAACGACAGCGGGAACAATGGGCATGATCAGTCCTCCTCTTTCGGTTCTACATTCAGGGTCAGGCCATTGATTCCTGTGACTCGCACGCTTTGGCCACGTTTAAGCGGTATGCTGGTTCTGGCCAGCCAGGATTCACCATGTATCTGTATGCGTCCTTCTTCAGTGAAATCCTGCGTGACCGTACCTGATGCATCTAACAGTTCTTCCTGGCCACTGACAACAGGCCGTTGCCGGGCTTTGATGGCCATACCAATTACGCCAAGAAAAAAAACACCACTGATGACGCTGAACGTGAAGATCAGTGACGGGGAAATACCATAGCCAGGCACATCGGTATCGATCAGGATGATGGAACCAATCACAAATGCAGTCAGACCACCGATACCCAGGGCACCGAAACTGGGAACAAAGGCTTCAGAGACCATGAAGATAACACCCAGAATCAACAGCCCGAGACCGGCGTAATTCACCGGCAGCATCTGCAAGGCAAACAGGGCCAGCAGCAGGCTGATGGCGCCGACCACGCCCGGCAGCACGAAACCGGGATTATAGAATTCGAAAATGAGACCGTAGATCCCGATCAGAATCAGGATGTAAGCAATATTGGGATCCGCGATCACCGATAGCAGGCGGGTTCGCCAGTCCGGTTCAATGACGGTTACGCTTAGACCCCCTGTATTCAAAGTCCGTACACCGTCCTTGAGCGTAACCTTGTAGCCATTGAGCCTGGACAACAAATCGTCCGGATCCCGCGCCAGCAGATCGATGACCCCCTCGGCCAGCGCCTCTTCAGCGGCCAGGCTGGCACCTTCGCGCACGGCTTTTTCTGCCCATGCCTCGTTCCGGCCGCGCAACTGGGCCAGCGAACGCAGATAGGCGGCGGCATCATTAACCAGTTTCTTTTTCATGGCATCGCCCGTGCTGTCCGACACGTCCTTCTCATCCTGATGTTCCCCGGAGCTGGGAGAACGGGGGCTCGGCAGCCCCCCTTGCCCACCGATCTGCACCGGTGTCGCTGCGCCGACATTGGTGCCGGGCGCCATGGCGGCAATGTGACAGGCGTAGAGAATGTAAGTCCCGGCGCTGGCTGCGCGTGCACCGCTGGGTGCGACATAGCCGATTACGGGAATCGATGCCCCAAGGATTGCCTGCACGATGTTGCGCATGGAAGTGTCCAGGCCGCCCGGCGTATTGATTTGCAGCACAAGCAGTGTGGCAGCGGATGTCTCGGCCTTATCGATGCCGCGTTCGATGAAATCGCTGCTGGCGGGACTGATTGCACCGTCGATTTCCAGCAGCACAGCGACACCCTCGGCACTCACCGGGAGTACTGCACAGGACAGAAAAAGGATAAGCAACCATTTTGCCAGGTAATGCATATCGGCCTCCACCGGGTGCCATTCCTGTAATGTCAGCATACACCTATTTTGCATCTACTATAATTAGTGTAGAAGGTTATCCCGGATGGTGATTCCGGAGGGTTGGTGTGTCTGCGTTCAAATCACCTGGATGTTCGGCGATTCCGGCGACGGCAAGTCAGCGAGCCGATTTCTGCACAGGGGCACTGGGCTGTCTGTAAAATTGTGCATGCCCGACTGAACGAAAAGGAACTGGCCGCTGACCGTCTTGTCGAGTTGCGCGTGCAATCACAGTGGCAGGCGGGACCGTATCCACTTGTGCAGCTCCATCACGACAAGTACCGACAGCGCCAGTACCAGCAATTCCAGCCAGTGTGCCAGTGACACCGGCTGGACACCCAGCACATTGCGCAGACCGGGCGTATACATCGCACCGATGTGCACCAGCTGCGCAGCCGCCGTACCGAACAGCAGCAGCGGGTTGCGCAACGGGCTGTGCCGGAACACCGAGCGCGTTTCGGAACGGCTGTTGAAGACGTGAATATTCTCGAACAACACCATCAATAACAAGGTGCCGTTGCGCGCCTCGTCGAGACTGAAGCCGCGGCCCAGTAACCACTGATAGACCAGGAATGCCATGCTGCCGATCACCAGTGCAGATACCATCACCCGTTCAATCATCAGACGATTGAAAACAGGTTCCTGTGGCGGCCGTGGCAGCTTGCGCAGCTCATTCCCCTCGCCCGGCTCGAAGGCCAGCGCCACATCCTGGATGCCGTTGGTGACAAGGTTGAGCCACAACAGCTGTACGGCCAGCAGCGGCAACGGCTGGCCCGTGAATAACGCCAGGGTAAACAGCACCAGCTCGGCTGCGCCAGTGGAAACCAGCAGAAAAATCACCTTGCGCACATTGGCGTAGGCAATTCGTCCCTCCTCTACACCGGCCACCATGGAGGCGAAGTTGTCATCGGTGATAATGATGTCCGCGTTTTCACGCGCCACGTCCGTGCCACTGCGCCCCATGGCGATACCGACTTGCGCCGCATGCAGCGCAGGCGCATCGTTGGCACCATCGCCGCTAACGGCAACAAAATGCCCCTGCCGCTGCAGCGACTGCACAATATCGAGTTTCTGGCGCGGTTCCACACGGGCGAACACACGGGCATTGCGCGTCAGCCTGTCCAGCGCTTCATCATTCTCGGCGTCTCGCAACTGTGGACCGGTCACAAGCTGCTCATCGCGTGCAACCAGTTCCAGCTCGCGGGCAATGGCAAGTGCGGTCTGTGGATGGTCGCCCGTCACCATCGCCAATTCGATACCCGCACGACGGCAGGCTGCCACTGCGGCCTTTGCCTCGGGACGCAGCGGATCGATCATTCCCACCAGACCCAGCAGGGTCAGTTCACGCAGGTACTCTCCGGAAAAGCTGTCTTCATCTTCAGCGTTAACCTCGCCCGACGCCAGCGCCAGCACCCGGTAACCCTGCTTCGCCAGTGCATGAGCCTGAGCTTCGATGGCGCCAGCGTCGACCGTTACATCACCGTCGGCCGTCGCCATCTTTGTGCACATCAGCAGCACCCGTTCCAGTGCGCCCTTGACGAAGGCATACGGCCTGTCCGATACCCGGTTGAGGCTCGCGGCATACATGCGGTCCGACTCGAACGGGATCACCGCCAGCTCGTGAAAGGCATTGAGCGCCTCCTCACGGTTTATACCGGCCTTGTGCGCCATAGCCAGCAACGCGACATCTACCGCGTCGCCGTGCCACACCCAGCTACCGTCACGATGTCCCAGAAACGCTTCGCTGGACAGCACGGCAGCCTGGCACAGGCGCTCGAGCAGCGCTTCTTCCTGCGCAGTCGGCGCACCGCGTGGTGCGAGGATCGTACCTTCGGGTATCATGCCCTCGCCGCTTACTTCCCAGGCTGTCTGCAAGGGAAACAGAATGCGGCGCGCCGTAAGCTGATTGACTGTGAGTGTACCCGTCTTATCGGTTGCAATAAAAGTGCAGGAACCCAGGGCTTCCACCGCAACCAGCCGGCGAATAATGACGTGTCGCTTCGCCATGCGATGCATGCCTGTCGCCAGCGCCACAGTCAGCGCCACCGGCAAGCCTTCGGGAATCGCCGATACCGCGAGCGCCACGGCCAGCAGAAAAACCTCGCTGTAGGCCATGCCCTGCCACAGTGCCACCACGGCCATGATCGATGCCGCCACGCCAACCGCAATGGCCACCCGCCGCGTAAACCGTTCCATGCGCACGACCAACGGCGCCTGCCCCAGCGCCTCACCGAGTACATCCTGGGCAATGTGGCCAAGCTCCGTTGCCAGGCCCGTCGCAACCACGATCCCCCGACCACGACCGCGCGCGGTCAGGGTGCCGGCAAATGCCATGTTACGGCGCTCCGCCAGCATCGTTTCCACATCAAATACAGGGGCAGCATCTTTCAGGACAGGCAGCGATTCTCCCGTAAGCAGTGATTCGTCGAGTTCCAGATCGTGGGTGCCAAGCAGGCGCAGATCTGACGGCACCCGATCGCCAGCTTCCAGCAGCACAATGTCCCCCGGCACCACTCCGGTTGCGTCGATTTCGTAGCTTTCACCGTCACGCAATACACGACAGCGCGTAGCCACCAGATCCCCGAGCGCCAGCGCCGCGCGCTGTGCCGAGAACTCCTGAAGGGTACCGATAAGGGCATTGATGATCAGAACAGCGGCAATAAAACCCGCATCCGACCAGTGTCGGATCAACAGCGACAATACGGCTGCCGCCAGCAGAACATAGATAAGCGGACTGGTGAACTGGCGAAAAAAAACCTGCCACAGGCCTGGCGGCTGCGGCTGTGGTAGCTGGTTGGGACCGTACGTCTCCAGACGCGCAGCGGCCTCGGCCTGTGCCAGCCCATGCAGTGAGCCTTGCAGCGCGTGGAGCACACCATCGGAAGATTCTGCATGGGGTGTGGAATTAGTATGCATCACGGGATGGGGAGTACTGCGCCAGGACTAATTCCTGCGCTTAATCAGCCATGAACTTTTTTTGACTCGGCGTGCGCTCATATCACCGTCTCTCCGATACTCATATAGTAGTATTTTTACTGCAGCCTTGTAATGTATGTCGATTACAGTGCTACCGGTATATTCAAAAAAATCTCACTGCGCAAGGTGGGCGACGTTATTGGAGCCCGTACTCTCGCGCAGTTGAAGCTGTCCAGCTTCAACCAGAACTCCAAGGGCCGTTTCAGCTTCCTGGGTTTGCCCCTGTTTCAGACCAAGGAAGCGAATATCAGGTTGTTTTTCCAGATCTGGAACAGCGACACGGGTGCCATCGTATGGGAAGGCGCTTAAGAAATGAACTTCGCATGGGATACTTCCAGTGAAAGACCGGTCACCTTCCAGCTGATCGTAGAAGAAATTGCGCGGAACCTGGTGAACAAGTTACCTGCAAACGCATCGCACTAAACACAATTGTATTCAACTTTAATAATATTTCATATCTTTCTATTTTTTATAGATATAATTAATTTTTTAATCTATAAACAATTGAGGCATGCTGCCCGCGGAGCTTCGCCTTAACGTCATTTATGACAGCACTAATAGATATTGAAGCAGGATACATAACGCGCAAATCCAATAGCGCGAGGTTCCCCGGTAATGCCCGTGATTCTTGGGTCATAGTAAGAGACAAAGTTGTTAAACGCGTCGAACAGCGACTCTTCTCAAATGAAAAGAGTCGCTGACCATTACTCCCGTAACTTAGTACTAGAAATCCAGCTGTGTATATACCCTGCCACCACTGTAGGGGCTGTTATTGCGCAGATCTCTATAGCTCACTTCCGGGTACCAGGTCCCACTGCTGTTCGGCAGTGTCACCATAACGTCCTTGGTTTGCCCTGGAGATACTTCAAGGCTCGTAACGCTGCGCGGATTAGGCAAGGCAAATCCATCAATGTTGTGAACAGTGAACGATCTCCGACTCCCGTTGGAATCCCGGATCTCGAAAGTGCTGTTTGTCGAGTGTATGCCGATCAAACGTATCGCAACATTGTCGCCCGGCGCTGCGGTTACAACTTCAGCAGGCGAATTGTTACTCAGTCCTTCCTGACCATTAATCAGGAAATATTGCGGATTATAGTCTGCAAACACAGTCGAATCTCCGGTTGCCGTATGGTAATCGGGATCCACCGTACTCAACACCATATTCCACTCTACGTCATAACTTGGCCCACCATTACTGATACGGCTTCCGTCTTTGACGATCAGTGCACCATACATACCCATTTCCAGATGTTTCACGGTGTGTACATGACAGTGATACATGTGACTACCAACATAGCGACTATCAACACTGAAAGTATAAGTATCGCCGTTAACGCCCGCGCCGGTTTCCGGCACGCCATCCTCACTTTGCGCAACATCTACGCCATGCGGATGAATGGTATGCCCGTTGTAGGGTGCGGGTTCTTGCGGTGCCATCATCATGTTCAGATTAATGTTGGCGGTCTGGTTAATACCAAGCTCAAGTACCGGGCTGGGCAATGTACAGCCTCCAGCCATACCATCGGTGTTGTTGCCACCCATGCCGCCTTCACAAAACACCCAGAAGTTGATGTTAGTGCCATCATTCATGGTGCGGTTGATGCGTCTGACGACCAATGAAACGTTGGTGGCGTCAAACACTGGAATTGCAGGAGCAGCAGCGCCGCCACCGCCCATTCCGCCACCGCCCATACCACCACCGCCCATACCACCACCGCCACCGGAGTCCGTTACATTTACGGTAACATCGTTTGGATTCAGGCTGATATCGGCCCGCTGATTGTTCATCACATAGCTGCTGGCCGAACCAGATGAAACATTCACTGTGGCTGAGAAACTGCCACCACCATTTGTCAGCACTTGTAAATAACCGCGATCAGATCTAACACGAAAACGATTCATGTTGGAGCTGGAACCAGTACTTATATTAAGCCCTGATGGAAGGCTCCATCGAAATTCGCGCTGGCTGCCGCCATCGTTACCGCTGATAGTCCAGGAGCCATTCGCACCCACGGCGAGGTTAACGGTATCAGTTGAAAGACTGGCACTGGTCGACGTTCCACCTCCGCCCATATTATGGCTTGCATATACGGGAACAACCGCAACACCCAGAAGAACTAATCAGCCAATGCCGAGTTTGCAAACAGATTTAATCATTGTATTTATCATTTCTGCATCCCCTCTCAATGTCCGATGATCATGGCTGCA
>Ga0316193_10000160_pt1 | contig 37545 bp, 27 predicted proteins | sample MerIslsedime2_MG_FD_207735 | JGI IMG/M metagenome (GOLD analysis project Ga0316193, IMG submission 207735) | Coastal sediment microbial communities from Maine, United States - Merrow Island sediment 2 | ecosystem: Environmental > Aquatic > Marine > Coastal > Sediment | place: USA: Maine... | reverse complement strand
TACCTTTTATATTATTCCTTTTTAACCGGCACCGCCTTCCAAAAGTAACCGAAAAAACCCCTTTGTGGATCCGAATATTTTCTGCGGAAACTCATTGATACCGGAATGCCGACGTTAATGGAGTCGAGTGAACAATCCGTCAGGTCAAGAAATATTCTACCGCCTTCATTAAAATCAATCAGCCCGTAAATTTGAGGGGGGTCCCAGCAAAAAGCCAGATTGTCACCGGTATATGACGTCAGGGTTCCGATCTTGTCTGAAAAACGGAAATCTTCCATATGGTCAATGACGCCACAATCGGGATTTACACATACTCTCTGTTTGGGGTACTGGGGAGTACCGCATGCCTTGCATTTGGATCCCACAAGGGCTGAAATGCTCTTTCCTTCCCGCCAGAGAACACTCATGGCCGTGGGTGAAATATCTTCTCCACGAATCCCGACCTCCAGGGGGATGATGTCTCGAAAAACGAGATACTTGCTATAAACGGTCAAGTCATTTCTGTCGGCCAAATAGCCCTTGATGCCTTTTTTTTCTTTTTGAACTTTTTGGATCTCATCGGTCGCCTCGAAAAAGAGGGCATCGCTTCCACTGCCGTAACTGAGAACGAGAATTTTGTCTCCGGGTTTTGCGTCTTCAAGTGCCGCTACGAGCATCATCAAAGACATGGCTGTACCGGTATCACCCACCTCGGCCATTAAATTGTCCTGAATTTGATCCGGATTCGCACCCAATGTTTTGACCAACCCCTTGAGCGCACCGGCAACAGGACATGCAATGACAATCTTGGCAAAATCATCGACGGTCAATTTATATTTTTGAATCAGTCCCAGGGCCGCTTCAGGAATAATTTTTTTGTAGCCTTCATCGCGGATCCATCTCTCTTCCCATCCGTACCCAAATTTATCCGTGGATGTTCGTCGATAGTCGATAAAGTCCCGAGAAACCGAGTAGGCGCCCTTGAACTCTGCTATTACACCTTCATTCCCCACCAAAAGAGCGACCGCACCGTCACCAAAGGTATGTTCCTGAGAGCTTCCGGGCTTTCCCATCCGTTTGTCGCCGGCACAAACCAGTATTCTTCTTTTCTTTTTAACGCCATCCAATGCAGAAAGAAGGGCCGTTGTTCCCGACCTGATCGAACCGCTGAAATCCGCCGTACGAATGTCGGAACCCAAATCAAGGGCTTCCGAGACGATGACCGAATTTTGTCTTTCAGCGAACGGAAGGGAGGTGGAAGCTAAAAAAAGCCCGTATAGGGAATCTCGATCTTCGTTGGCGAGGCAGTCAACCGCAGCGGAAACAGCCATCGTTAATGTATCTTCATCATAATTCGCAACTGCTTTTTCGCCGACTGCCACTCCGGCCGTTCCGGGATTGAACCATCCAAACTGTTCAAAAATAATTTTGCGATTCAATCTGTACCAGGGGATGTAAGCACCGTAGGATGTAATGCCCACCATAATTTCATTCCTCCTTGGACTGAATTTATAATAAGGAAATTAAATGATATTTAGTAGATGGGACTTTTTACGACGCCATCTTATTTGAATTGAACGTATTTCGTATATAAACACAATGTTTTTTTATTCTCAAATGTAATTATTTTTGGTCATCTCTCGATTAGTTGTAGTTAATTGGTGTAAAATAAGTGAGCCATTTCCAATTGAGTCGGGGTGATAATTGAGGGTTCGAGGATTTGATGAATCAAGGGGGCAAGGATCCAAGGGTTAGGTGAAAATGCTAAAGAAAATAAAGGCGCAGAAAAATCTTTAGAAAAAATCCTTGGATCCTTTTCTCCAACTAAATTTGAGAAGAACCATATTTGTCCGGCGAGACGTTGTCGATTTTGAAGATTGACAGTAGGTGTTCAGGGGGTGCGCTTTCCCGTGTAACGATATTGCCGGAGTGGCTTCGTTATTTCAATGACTTAGCAGTGGGGGAGACCGCGGCTCCCGCATGTTTTTCGCGGGAGAACGCGGAGGGGGCAGGAATGCCACCGCTGCTAAGTCATTGAAATAACCAGACACGTAGACGTCAAAGTAAAGCGGGGAAGCGCACCCCCTGAACACGTACGATTGACACACTCGTAAAAAATCCGTATTTACAAGACCATCAAGATTGAACATGGAAAAATATTGACAAGGTATCCGTGTTCATCTATTTGAATTGGAAAAATTATCGATGCAACTCAATGATGCCCTGCAATATTTTTGGGCAAATAGGGAAACCGGTGAAATTCCGGTGCGGACCCGCCGCTGTGATCGGGGACCAACGCCGCAATACGCCACTGTCGGATATGGATGGGAAGGCGCGGCCAGTAGAACGATCCGAAAGTCAGAAGACCTGCCATTGAGTTTTTTCTTTGGGGAGACGGTAAATCCTCAAGCGATTATCGCTTGGGGTTTTTTTTTGGTTACCAAAAGGAGTGAACAATATGAAATTGGAAGAAATTTTAAAAAGAATCAAACCGGTGGACAATACATGGATTCAAAAGGCCCGTGAACGAACGTCTCAACTGGTCATGCCGACCCGGGCCCTGGGAAGGCTTCATGAAGTTTCGGAACGACTTTGCGGCATCCAGAAGACCCTTGAGCCTTCAGTCAAGCACAAGGCTGTTCTGGTGATGGCCGGAGATCACGGGATTGCGAGTGAAGGTGTCAGCGCTTATCCCCAAGAAGTGACCGGTGCGATGGTCCAGACGTTCCTGAAGGGCGGCGCAGGAATCAATGCCATATCCCGCCACGTCGGTGCAGACGTCTGGGTGGTGGATATGGGTATTATTCCCCAGCTGGACCCGGCATCACTGGAGGGCGGCGATCGGCTGTTTGTCCAAAAAATTTCCCGAGGAACCTCCAGCTTTGTGAACGGACCGGCCATGTCACGAAATGATGGTGAAAAATCGATTTTAACCGGATTTCGACTGGCCGCCGATCTTTTTCATAAAGGTTTCGAAATTTTGGGAACCGGCGATATGGGTATTGGAAACACCACGCCTTCTGCAGCCATTGGAAGTGTTGTGACCGGCACGGGTCCTGAGAAGATGGTCGGCCGGGGAACCGGCGTAGACGACGAAGGACTCCGAATAAAACAGGCGGCCGTAGAAAAGGGGATTCAGATCAACCAGCCGGATTCTGACGACGGGCTGGATGTTTTGGCCAAGGTCGGTGGTTTTGAAATCGGCGGGATTGCCGGATGTATTCTCGCCGGAGCATTTTATGGCCGTCCGGTGGTCATTGACGGCTTCATTTCAACGGCTGCAGCCTTGATCGCCCATACCCTTTCCCCCATGGCAACCGATTATATTTTTGCGGGACACCGCTCTGAAGAAGCCGGCCACGGGGCCATGTTAAAATACCTGGGGATAGAGCCGATTCTCGATCTCGGGATGCGCCTGGGTGAAGGGACCGGCGGTGCATTGGCCATGAGTATCATGGAAGGTGCGGTTCGCGTCTTTAATGAGGTGTTGACATTTGAGGAAGCCGGAGTTGCAGATAAAGGGTAAAGAATCCTGGGCAGAGGATTACCCCAGAGGGGATTTGCTTTGTTGAAAGTGCCTTGAATTATTGAAATTACAAATATCAAATTACAAATATCAAACAATGTCCAATGACCGAAATTCGAAAATCCAAACAATGTCTCATCCTGGAAGGTTTTGGTCATTGAATATTGGAATTTGAGACCTGCCCGCTCGTGCCTCGCAATGGCAGGCGGGTTTATTTGTAATTTGGTGCTTGTAATTTGTGCTTTTCGACACAAAACTCCAAGTTAAAGCCATATAGTTCTGACCTGGCCTAAAGGAGCAAGTTTTCCAGGTATAAATAAAATTTATCTTGACGTAACCGGATCATTTATTCTAAATAATTTTTGTTTTGTTCAGATGCTCGATTCGAGCTTAATAGGGAACCCCGTTAAAATCGGGGACGGGCCCGCCGCTGTAACCCTGCCCTTTTCCAATTTGTTTTGGTAAAAGGGAACCCTTTTGGTCACTGATCGCCACTGTCGGATATGGATGGGAAGGCTGCTAAAAGGGCGGGGAAGTCAGAAGACCTGTCTGAACATCGGGTAAAACTATCGCGGACTGAGGTTTGCCAGAAGGATCTCGAGGATAAAAATGGGACATCCCCGGATCGATTAAATTCGGTCCGGGTTTTTTTTTGCCCGGGCCCTAAATGAAAACCAATTTAGGGAAGGAGGATGAGGATGAAAAGGTGGATCAATTGTTGTGTTATTTTCATGGCCTTGGTGCTCCCGGGATCGATCCAGGCGGAAGATGATAAAAAGGATGAGGCATTGGAGACAACCATGGAAGAAGTGGTTGTGACCGCCACCCGACAGGCGGAAAAAATTTCTTCGGTGCCGGCGAATGTATCCGTTATTACGGAAAGTGACATAAAAAACTCAACCGCCCGTGACATTCCGGATCTTTTGAGAACCCAAGTCGGTATTCAAGTCAACGATATTGCCGGAAATCGACGAAACTATACCGTCGATTTGCGGGGTTTCGGGGAGACCGCATCATTGAACACACTGGTATTGGTCGATGGGCGGCGGGTCAACCAGCCGGATCTGAGTGGCAGCGACTGGACCCTGATTTCCCTGAACAGAGTCGAGAGAATTGAAGTCATCCGGGGCGGAAGAGGAAGTGTTCTTTATGGCGACAATGCCTCCGGCGGTGTTATTAATATTATCACCAAAGAAGGAAAAGATTTTAAAACCGATGCAGCGGTGGCTGCCGGGAGTTATAAAACCTTCAGAGCGAGTGCGTCGACCAGCGGGTCTTCGAACAATTTATCTTACGATATATCAGGAAGTTATCTTAATTCCGACGGATACAGGGATAACAGCGATACCGAGGCAGGAGATCTGGGGGTCGATCTGGGTTATTATGTGGGTAACCGGATGAAAGTCAATTTGAGCGGGGGCTATCATAAAGACGATACCGGTTTGCCGGGCGCCATAAAAAAGAGCGAATTCGAACAAGGCGTATCGAGAACAGATACACTGCATCCGGATGATTTTGCCGACGTTGAGGATTACTATGCAAAACTGGCGCCGGAAATATTTTTCTTAAATGACAGCCTCTTTAAAATCGATCTTTCTTTTAGAAATAGAAGTTCATTGTTTTTTAGCTCCTTTTCCGGAGGAACCTATGAAGGTGATACAGAAATTGAAACCATTGCACTTTCCCCCCAGTTTGTTTTCAAAGAAAAGATATATGGACTCAACAACAGTTTCACCTTTGGGCTGGATTTTGAGGATGCAGTTGAAGATATCACCAACACCACCATGTTCCTGGGTTATCCGGATGTGGGTATGTTTGAACTGGAAAAGGAAAACTACGGGTTTTATATTCATGACGAAATCTACCTTTTGGACCGTCTTGCCGTTTCCGGCGGATATCGATATGATAAGGCAAAATTTACATTTAAACCCAGCACACCGGATTCCACTAAAATGAGTGAAAGTCTTTACACGGCAGGTATTAATTACAATTTTTATCAAAAATCATATGCATATTTCAGTTTTTCGCACAGCTTCAGATATCCTATGCTGGATGAGCTGTTCAACTTTTATACAAATGAAATAAATACAGATCTGCTTCCCCAAACGTCCGACGATTATGAACTCGGTGTCCGGTATTATTTTACACCCAGCCTGTTTGCAAATGTAAATCTCTTTTACATCGATACGAAAGATGAAATTATTTATGACCCGGCCAGCGGATTCTTTGGCGCCAATGTGAATCTGGACGGAAAAACCCGGCGGGACGGCGTGGAAGTTGTTCTCAGCAAGGTCTATGAAAGAATGACATTGAGCGGGAGTTATACCTTTACGAATGCAAAGATAATCGGCGGCGATTATGATGGAAGCAAATTCCCCAACGTCCCCAGACACAAAGCGACCTTAAACACATTTTTTTCCCTGGGGTATGGCTTTTCCTTAAATGTAAACGGGTTCTGGGTGGGCGAACGACCGTTTGTGAGTGATTTTGAAAATGCCTTTGATGAGCAGGACGATTATTTTGTTCTGAATACAAAATTGAAGTATCGCTGGAAAAATCTAACCGCATTTTTAGATATCAACAATTTAACCGATGAAGAATATTCGGAATATGGCGTTCTAAGCACGTTTACTTCTCCATGGGAGGAGGCTTTTTATCCTTCGCCGGAGATCAATTTTCTTCTCGGTGTTTCGGCCGAATTTTAACCGTAAATAGGAGAAATTATGCTGGATATATTTATCAGCGGCGGACCGGTCATGTATCCATTGCTGGCCTGCTCCATTATTGTGACGGCGGTGATTATCGAACGAATTTTCTTCTGGATCGGAATGGATATGAGCAGGGACAAGGCCCTGCTTGATGAGATCCTTGAACTATGCCGCTCAGGAGACTGGGAATCCATCAGACGAAAGACCAAAGGTTCAAAAGACTATATCATCAAAATTCTTATCACCGGAATCCTTCATCGTGATTTTTCCATGGCCAAAGCCATGGAATCTGCAGCAGCCGAAGAGATCAAGCGGATGCAAAAATATATGGGGATCATCGACACAATGATTACCGTAGCTCCGCTTCTGGGTATTTTCGGTACCGTGATCGGGATTATTTCTTCTTTCGAAGTTTTGGGGTCCACAGGGATTGAACACCCGGAGGCTGTAACCGCCGGAATCGCTCAAGCATTGATCACAACCGCATCCGGACTCGGGATCGCCATTTTTTCGGTATTCCCTTACAATTACTTTAATTCACGGGTTGAAAATACCGCCCTTGCCATTGAAAAATATGCAACCAGTCTTGAAATCGTTTACGACAAACTGGTCAACCCCAACGGCAGAGACAAAGAAGGCACCCAATGAAAATCAACGTGAGAACCGGCAAAAAAGTCCGTATCGAAATGCTTCCTTTGATCGATATTGTGTTTCTCCTTTTGGTTTTTTTCATATACGCAATGCTCTCCATGGCGGTGCACCGGGGGTTGCCGGTGGTGCTTCCCACGTCTTCTTCTGCTAAAATCGATAAAGAACTCGTTCTTTCCGTCACCGTAAAATCAGATCGAACCATATATGTCGACAAAGAACGGATTGCCTTTGAGGATCTGGCATCGGTTTTGAGAACAAAAACTGCCTCTGCAAGTGAGCCTGGAATACTCCTTTTTGCGGACCGCAGTCTTCCGTACCAGAGACTTTTCCAGGTTATGGATCAGATCCGGATGGCAGGCATCCATCGAATTTCCCTCCAGGCAGACGCTGAACAAACAAAGTGAAACGAATACTGACAGCAACGGTAATGGCTCTTGGGATACACGGGATTCTTTTGGGATTAAAGTACAACCCCCTCAAGAGTCTATCGTTTCATCGTCTGGAACCCCGGGTCATGACCATGACATTGGTCATGCGTCAACCTCAGATGCTCATATCCGAATCTGCGGTTACGGCGCCGCAGCCCCCCATCCAAAAGCACGTTCCTGTTAAAATAATTAAAAAGAAACCCGCACAGAACCATCACCCCAAACCCAAAGAAATCGTTAAACCGCTTGTTCAACCCGAGCAAAAGAATCTATCAAAAGTAATCCCTGAACCGACCGGCAACAGTTCAAACGCTCCGGATAAGCCTGTACAAACTGAAATATCGACAGTTCCTGAAAAGGCCGCGCGAGACGCCACACATGTGCCGGCAAATGAAATTACCCGGGAAGCCAGACCTTTGTATCTAATCAACCCTCCCCCTCCCTATCCTCAAATCGCGCGAAAAAGAGGATTTCAGGGGGTTGTTGTGCTTGAAGTTCTGGTGGACCAAAACGGAAATCCTGCTGATCTGCGGGTTCTATCCTCCAGCGGACACCCTGTTCTGGACAGGACGGCAATGGCTGCGGTAAAAAATTGGACGTTTGATCCGGGAACAAGGGGGGAACAAAAAGTAAGGATGTGGGTTCGGGTGCCCATTCGTTTCCAGCTGAAATAGGCCGAGAGCATTCCGGCATTCACCCTCCGGAAGGTTTTGAAACGGGGGAGCACACCCTCTTATCCTTTATTTTTTTTGGATCATCTCCTGATTCGTTCTGGTTAATTCTGGTAAAATAAGTCTGTCCCCTCAGAGGGTTCGAGAATTTGATGAATCGAGGGGGCGAGGGGTCAAGGGTTCGAGTGAAAATGCTAAAGAATTATAAAGAAGTGAATTGGGATCACTAAAAAAGACATCGCAGTAATCGAAAGAATGTAAAAGTCGCTGATAAAGTCTTTAGAAAACAAACCTTGGAATCCTTGACCCCTGGGACCCTTGGACCCTCTTCCCCAACTAAATTGGAGAAGAACTATTTTTTTTATGCCATGACAATCTTTTCCGTTGCCCCTTTTACTCCTTTGGTGGCGTTTCGGGTGTCGACCACCAAATTGGAATGCTTGACAATCTCGGCAAAGTCATAGTCACTGTGGTCGGTCACAATAATTACTGCATCCATCTGTGCAAGCAGTTCCGGAGTAAGGGGCGTCGACTCCATCTGGAAATTGTATTTCCGTGTCGTATGCAGCTTTGGTATCCAGGGATCGTTGTAATTCAATATTGCCCCCTTTTCCAAAAGTATTTTCATAATGGCATAACCCGGGGACTCCCTGTCATCGTCGATATCTTTTTTGTAAGCAATTCCCAAAATCAGGATGTTACTTCCGTTGATGCTTTTCCTGTTCTTGTTGAGGGCTTCCACGGTTTTTTCAATCACGTAATACGGCATGGAGACGTTGATCTCACCGGCAAGTTGAATGAAACGCGTGGAAAAGTCATACTCCTTGGCTTTCCAGGCCAGATAAAATGGATCAATGGGGATGCAATGTCCTCCCAGACCAGGCCCGGGATAAAACGGTGTATAACCAAAGGGCTTGGTGGATGCGGCATTAATCACCTCGAAAAGATCGATTCCCATTTTGTGAGCAAGTATTTTGAGTTCGTTGACCAGGGCAATATTCACGGAACGAAAAGTATTTTCCAACAATTTGGTCAATTCAGCTGCCTGGGTAGACGACACCGGCACAGTTCGTGTAATGGCGTTATATACGGCCGTGGCAACTTCCAGGCAGGAACCGGTGACCCCCCCGACCACTTTAGGAATATTGGTGGCAGTGAATTCCTTATTTCCCGGGTCTTCTCTCTCGGGAGAAAATGCCAGGAAAAAATCCTCTCCCACCTTCATATCATTGGATGAAAGGCGAGGAAGAAGCATTTCTTCCGTGGTTCCGGGATACGTTGTACTCTCAAGAACAATAAGTTGCCCGGTTCGCAGGTTGTCGGCAATGGTCTCGGTGGTTTCCAGAAGATAACTCAAATCCGGCTCCATTTTATCGGACAGCGGTGTCGGCACACAGATCAGAATGCAGTCTGTCTCCTTTAAACGGCCAAAATCGATGGTGACATCAAACTGCCTCGCATCGGTCATTTCTCTGATCGTCTCGGCAGGAATGTGCTTGATATAGGATTCTCCGTGAAGAATTTTGTCGATCTTTCTTGAATCGAGATCAAAACCGATCACGTGAAATCCTTTCTTCCCAAAGTGAAGCGCCAACGGCAGCCCGACATAACCGAGGCCGATGATGCCAATACGAGCCGTTTTTTGTTCGATCATTTCCAGTAGTTTTAAACATGTGTTGCCTTTATCTTTCATAATCGCGTTCCAATCATATTTTTATTTGGTTGTTAAAAACCAGGTCCTCTCCCGCGATGCGGGATCTACGAAGGGCCATGCCTGTCTAAAATAACAAATTCCAATATTCAATGACCAAAACATTCCATGCCGAGACATATTTGGATTTTCGAATTTCGGTCAGTGGAAATTGTTTGATCTTTGTGATTTAATAATTCAATGAACTCTCAATAAAGCCGAACCCTCTGGGCCCCGATATTTACTGATAATTTTTTACCCTAACAATGACCAGCGAATTTTTGCCCGAGTTTTCCATAAGAATCTTCTGATTTCCTGAAAGCATCAGATGCTCCCCTTTTTTTAAGATCCTGGTCTGATGATCTGTCGTTGTTTTAGCCAGGCCTTTGACGACCACCAGATGTTCAACGGCAGATGTATCGGTTTCAATCTCAAGCTTTGAACCTGGATACAGTTCCACTTGAACGACAGTGAAATCATCATTTTTTTCCAGGGTTGTCGAGGCTCCCCAGGGATGGCGTACTTTTTTATGCGTTTGATATTCGGACCGGCAGTCTTCCTTCAACTTCTCTACAATAGATTTTACATCCTGGCTCTTTTCCATATCAGAAACAAAAACAGCGTCCGGCGTTTCCACGACAACCATGTTTTTTATTCCGCTGGTTGCTATCAGCCGTTCATACCCCAGTATCAAACAATTTCTGGTTTCTCTTGAAACCACGTCTCCGTCAATAACATTCCCGTTGGTATCTTTTGGAATAAAATCATAAAGAGACTTCCATGACCCAATATCACTCCATCCAAAGTCTGAAGGCAAAACAGCGGCTTTGTCTGTTTTTTCCATAACTGCGTAATCAATGGAGATATTCGGCAACGCCTCATATTCTTTTTGAGACGGTGAATTTCCTTGGAAAGGCAATTGTGTCATTCTTTTAAGAAGCTCGGGCTGGTGAATACTCAACTCTTGAGCCATTACAGATGCTTTAAAGGTAAACATGCCACTATTCCAAAAGAAATTACCGGCGTCTATATATTTTTTGGCGGTTTCCAAATCAGGCTTTTCAACAAATCTTTTTACGGAAAGCGCCCTATCCCCAATTTCTCCAGCAGCCTCGATGTATCCATAGCCGGTTTCGGGATAATGGGGCTTAATCCCGAAGGTCACAATATGTCCCATTTCTGCAACCTTAACAGCGGACACCAATTTTTCCTGAAATGCCTCTCGATCTCGGATGATATGATCCGCAGGGAAAACGCACAATACGGCATCTTTTTCTTTTTTGAGGATATGAAGCATAGCCAATAGAATTGCCGGTGCAGTATTTCGGCCGCACGGTTCGGCAATGATCTTTTCCTCGGCCGATATGTCGATTTCTTCCATGTGCCTTGCAATCTCATGAACATGTTCTTTTCCGCAGACAATTCGGATATTTTCCATGTCTAAAAAAGAAGCCAGCCTTTTGACGGTGCTCTGGACCAAAGAGTCTTTCCCGATGAATTTAACAAGCTGTTTGGGATGGCGTTCTCTCGATACGGGCCACAGGCGTGTGCCGGATCCTCCTGCCAGTAGAACCGGATATATATTCGATATATTTTTCATGGTGTAAATCTCGCTGTTGGGTCCTTCTGATGCCACCGCCAGGCGGTTTCGATGATCGTTTCCAGATCTTCATAGCGAGGCTTCCAGCCTAAGGATTGTTTTATTTTATCGGAGCCTGCAATCAGCGTTGCGGGATCGCCCGGCCGTCTATCGGCTTCCATAGCGGGAATCGGCTTGCCGGTGACGTCTCTTGCGAAGCCGATAACTTCTCTGACCGAATAACCCCGGTTGTTTCCAAGGTTATACACAGCACTCTCTCCACCCTGCAAAAGATTTTCCAGTGCCAGTAGATGCGCCTGGGTCAGATCACTGACATGGATATAATCCCTTACACAGGTTCCATCCGGTGTGGGGTAGTCTGTACCATAAACCTTGATATTCTCTAGTTCTCCGGATGCAACCTTCAGAATCAGAGGAATCAGATGGGTTTCATGGGTGTGCATTTCACCGATAGTGCCGGATTCATCCGCGCCCGATGCATTAAAATATCTCAGACTGATGTATTTCAAGGCATAGGCGGAATCACAGTCCTGGAGAATCCTTTCCACGGCGAGCTTGCCGGCACCATAAGGGTTTGTGGGGTTGCATGAATGCGTCTCCGTAATGGGCAGTTCAACCGGCTCTCCATAAACTGCAGCCGTAGAAGAGAAAATAAATCGTTTGATATCATGTCGAATCATTGCCCTTAAAAGCGTTGTGGTTGAGGCCACGTTGTTATGATAATACTTCAAGGGATTTTCCATGGATTCACCCACCAGCGAAAATGCGGCAAAATGCATGACCGTTGCAATCCGGTGGGTTGAAAATAATCGATCCAGCAAATCCGAATCACCCAGGCTGCCTTCCACAAAATCTCCTCCTGTCAGGAGTTCGCGGTGGCCTGTGGAAAGATCGTCCAAAACCATCACATCATAACCCGACTCAATCAGGTCCTTGACCATGTGAGACCCGATATATCCGGCACCACCCACAACCAGAATTTTGTTTTTTTCCATTTCCAAAGCTCCAGAATAATCATGAAAACAGGAAATTTTAAAATGCTATTTTTTAATCACAATGAAGTAAATACCCCAACCCATCAAGTATAATGAGTTTTAATCCAGGTCTGATATTCCCCGCTTCTCACCCGCTCTACCCATCTGCTGTTGTCCATATACCATTTTATGGTTTCGCGAATTCCGGTTTCAAGGGAAGCTTTCGGACGCCAGTTCAATTCCTGTTTCAATTTGCTAGAATCAATGGCATATCTCCGGTCATGACCGGGCCGGTCTTTGACAAATTGGATCAGATCTTTTCGCGACCGGTTGTCGTCCAACCGGTTTGTTTCATCCAAAATATCACAGATCATCTCCACAAGTTCAATGTTCTCCATTTCGCTGTCGCCCCCGATATTGTAGGTCTCACCGGTCTTTCCGGCCTTCATGATGGTCCAGATGGCGGTGCAGTGATCCCTGACAAAGAGCCAGTCTCTTACATTGAGGCCATCTCCGTAAACCGGCAGGGATTTTCCTTCAAATGCATTCAGAATCACCAGGGGAATGAGTTTTTCCGGAAACTGGTAGGGGCCGTAATTGTTCGAACAATTGGAGATCGTCATGGGGAGGCCGTAGGTCTTATAATATGCCCGCAGCAGATGATCGGAAGACGCTTTGGAAGCGGAATACGGGCTGTTGGGCTTATAAGGCGTATTTTCAGTGAAATACCCGTCTCTCCCCAAGCTTCCGTAGACCTCGTCCGTACTGATATGATGAAAGCGGATGATGTCTTTCAACCGTGATCTGGCACACTCCAGAAGATTAAACGTCCCCATTATATTGGTCTGAATAAAGGCATCCGGTTTTACAATAGACCGGTCCACATGGGATTCGGCGGCAAAGTGGCAAACGCTGTCGATTCGATACTCGTCAAATATCCCGGCCATCCTGCCGGCATCGCAAATGTCCGCTTTGACAAAAACATACCGTTCGGGGAAATCTTTTTCCATATCAATGAGATTTTCCGGATTGCCGGCATAGGTTAATTTATCGACATTCACGATACGTCCGGTAAAATCGGATTCCTTGAGCAGGTATTGGATGAAACATGTACCGATAAATCCACACCCGCCTGTAACCAGTAAGTTCTTCATAAGCCTACACGTCCTTTTGAATCCTTTTTAGAAGCCGTTTCAAAACCTGCCTTTGGTTGAGTGATTTTCCAGGACGATATCATTGGGGTGAAATTTTTGCAAAACAATTTGACTCCTTTTTAGGGATCAAGATATAGACGAAATAACCGGCAAACGTGCGATATCGAAATAACCTTACACCAAAACTGACCGGTTCCAGGCTCAGGGTTCAAAGTTCAAGGGTTATGACCGATTGAACCTGCTAAAAATTTTGATTGAAATCCGGAATATCTGCCATAATCTATTGGGTGAGGCAGTTTTGAAGCCACGATGAAGCTCGTGTCACATTGATGCGAGCTGTTTGAGGTTTTCCAACCCGGAACGTTGAACCCTGAACCGCTAAACCTTGTATAACATAGACGGATCAATATGTCTTCATTGGATATCCTTGCAGATCAATATTTAAACCATTTGGCTTTCGAAAAGGGGCTTTCGAAAAAAACCATTGAATCTTACAGCAGGGATCTATCCAGGCATCTTCAATTTCTCAGGCAAAAAAAAGTTGAAAATATCGCCGACGCCGACACCCCGTTAATATTAAAGCATCTGATCGCCTTGAGAGCCGCCGGCCTGGGATCGAGATCGTGTGCCAGACACCTGGTTACGCTGAGGGGGTTTTACAGGTTTCTTGTGCAGGAAAAAGTGATCGAGTACGACCCCGCCAAACTTATCGATCTTCCCAAAAGTGGCCTTAAACTGCCGGATGTTCTTTCCGTTGCAGAGGTCGAACTTCTGCTAAACGTTCCAGATACCGATACCCTCCTGGGAAAAAGGAATGCAGCCATGCTTGAACTTCTTTACGCCGCGGGTTTGAGGGTTTCGGAACTTGTCAATCTGAAATTTTTCGATGTAAACCTCGAAGCCTGTTTTGTCCGGGTTCTGGGAAAAGGGTCAAAAGAAAGGGTCGTGCCCTTTGGCAACCACGCAAAAAAGAAAGTCGAAGACTACATCAACATTGCCAGACCCTTGCTTTTAAAGAACCGCTTAAGTCCGTATCTCTTTGTTGCCAGGGCCGGAAAACCAATGACCCGACAGGGTTTCTGGAAGCTTTTGAAACAGTATGCACAACGATCAGGGATCAAAAAGAAAATAACACCGCACAGTTTAAGGCACTCGTTTGCCAGTCATCTTCTGGAAGGCGGTGCTGACTTGAGAACCGTCCAGGTTATGCTGGGCCATGTCGATATTTCTACCACCCAGATTTATACCCACGTCGCTCGCGAGCATCTCAGGAAGATCCATGCCAAGTATCATCCGAGAGGCTAATTACAAACCGTCTCAAAAATACATCTAACGCCCAATTACGGCGGTGTAAACCTCCGCGTAATTCCTTGCCTTGACCTTGCGAAAAAGAGCCAATTTCTGCACTGGAAACTTTATTTGCTTGAAAGGGACTAAAGTTTGAAGTGAGCTAAAGCCCGCCCTGGTGCGACTCGTCAGATATATTGATGGCCCATGCATTATTCCAAACCTGACTTTTTAGGTATAGCGTGTTGGTGATCGGCCTGGGCCAGGGTTGATGGTTGTGCCCCTGGCTCTATCCAGTTAAGTAAAAAATGATTTGCGCTGAAAGCGCTTTCCTCAACTTTAGGCATTTTAGCTCACTTTAGACACTTTGTATCTTTCACCATTTTACAGGGATCCGGACCGTTTTTTTGGCCTTGTTGGTAAACAGAAGATAACCGTTCTTCTTCCCGTACCAATAAAGATCTCTGGTAATTTCTACATCTGCCTTGCAGTAGTCGATGATCTCACGTATCCGCCCCTGCTTCCACCAGCGCAGGGCCTGAAGGCCGTCCGCAGTCTTTTTTTTCCCCAACGTTACGCTTGCCAGGTGATCCAGAGATAGTCTGTAACCGAGACGCCCATGAACCTCCTCGAGAATATCAAGAACCGAAAGGTTTCCAAAACTAAAATCCAAATATCCACCCAGCACACGGAAGTCGAATTTCTTGATATTGAAACCGACAACAAGATCACAAGTTTTAAGGTGTTCAACGAGTTGGGATACCTGATCATCTAAAAACTCGAAATAGGTATCTTTTTTAGAATCATAAAGTACGGCACAACTAATACCCATCAAATCCGCTCGATGCCAGCCCCCTACGTCCTGCGCAGAACGTTGGGTCTCCACATCGAATACACAAAAATGAATATCGTTCTCGGCAACAGAGTGCCTCGACTTCTTGGATGTGCGTCTTTCAACATGGGTCTGTTTGCGTCTTGCTGCCGATCTTTTCCGAAATCTCCCCTTATAGTTTGGGGATCTTTTGTCCATATCCTTGGGGATATCTGTTCTGTGAGAGGTTGAACACGTTTTATCGGAGTCGGATTCATCCTCCTGTAAAGAGTCGTCGAATCTATTTTCCCCCATGCTTTCAGTATCACGATCCTTTAAGATTTCTTGGAGCAGGAAGCCTGCAGCAGCTTTGTCTATGGGTCTGTTTCCGGAACCGCATTTTGGTGAATGTACGCAGGAGGGACAGCCGGATTCACATGGGCATGCGCGGATCAATTCAAATGTGTACTCAAGCAGGTTTCCGGCGCGTTTAAAAGCTTGAAGACTCAGGCCGGCTCCGCCGGGGACTCCGTCATAAATAAATACCGCCGCGCTGCCGACCTGTGGATGAAGCGGTGTGGCAATACCGCCCAGGTCATTTCGATCTGCCATCACCAAAAGCGGAAATATGCCGATTGCAGCATGTTCAATGGCATGGATCCCCCCCATAAAATGGAAATACCCTGCTTCAGCTTTTTTTTGAATTCGATGGGGAATTTTAAACCACAGACCGTCTGTCTCAAAAATCTGTTCCGGAAGATCCAAAGGTATAACGCTCAGCTTTTTTTTACCATGTATCCGCCATTTTTCATATCCCAACACCTTGTCTGTTACTTTAAGCTTTCCGGCATAAACTGTTGTTCCAAAAAGGATTTTTTTATCATATATATCCAGTATTTCCGTATTTTTCTGTGATCTTACCCGGGTATAATAATCGACCTTGGCTCTGGAAACTTTAGCGGTCCGCGTATCCAGGTCGAGGATGTCCACAAGGAATGTATCGCCTTTATGAAGATAAATGGCTCCGGGATGGGTCTCTTTAAAAGCTCTGAATCCATCGATCTCCCCTTTGCTCCGGCCGGTCTTGTTGCTGACAATATTGAAGCGGTCTCCGGTCCCTCTCAGGTTGACATGTCTGTGAGGGGCCTGTCGGCTGGAATAGATCTCCGTTCCATCTTCACTTCTTAGCAGGTCGCCTTTGGCCTCAAGGCTTAAAACAGCCTTTTTAACATATTTATGAGACATCAATGGTTCGTCTGACTTTATGGGCAGTTCGGCCGCCGCACAGATGATGTGTTTGGATGTAATCTCAGGATTGTATGGATTGACCACCGCCGCTTCGGGCTCACGGTCAAGAAAATTTTCAGGATTTCGCATAAAATATTGATCCAGAGCATCTTCACCGGCAATCAGCACCAACGCGGACTTCTGCCCGCTGCGCCCTACCCTGCCGCCCCTTTGCCACGTCGCCACAACAGTGCCGGGATATCCCACCAAAAGACAAAGGTCCAAATCACCGATATCGATACCGAGCTCAAGCGCACTGGTGGAAATCACGGCCAACAAATCACCTTTGGCCAGCCTTGCTTCGATCTCTCTTCGCTCTTCAGGAAGGAATCCCGCCCGGTACGCACTAATCCTGCTGGCAAACGGCCCGGATTGACTCCCTGCCCAAATGGCGATCAACTCGGCAAGTTTTCTGGATTGGGTATATACAATCGTACGCAAACCTCTGTGAAGCGCTGCTTTCAGTAATAAAATGGCAGTCTGTGCCGGTCCCTGATCCGGATTGACGAATACGACGTGTTTCTTCCCCAGAGGCGCGCCGCTTTCTGAAATGGTATCGACCGTTAACCCTGTAAGTTGTTCGGCAAGCTGAGCGGGATTGGACACGGTGGCGGAACAAAATACAAATTTAGGGGCTGCACCGTAAAAAGAACATATCCTTCGAAGCCTTCTGAAAACCTGAGCCATATGGGATCCCATGATCCCGCGATAGGTATGAACTTCATCCACCACAACCGTATCCAGGGCAGAAAAGAACTCTGCCCATTTTAAATGATGCGGCAGTAGCGAAAGGTGAATCATCTCTGGATTGGTCAAAAGAATGTTGGGCGGTGTTTCTCTGATACGTTTCCGATGCCAGGCCGAAGTGTCTCCATCGTAAATCTCAATTGTGGGGGTTGCCATTTTACCGTGGGCTGAAAGTTCCTGAAACGTACGAAGTTGATCCTGGGCCAGGGCCTTTAACGGGAAGATGTAAAGGGCCTTGGAATTCCGATTTTTTAACACATTTTCCATAACCGGAAGATTATAAATGAGCGTCTTGCCGCTCGCTGTCGGCGTTGCAACAACCAGGTTCCGGTCAGACCTTATCCGATCAACGGCATCCGCCTGGTGCCGGTAAAGATCATGGATTCCTGCAGACTTAATTATATGGTCTATTTCTTTGGGCCATGGTTTTTCAGGTTTCGAAAAAAAGGGCGGGTGCTCGGGCAGCACCGTATGATGTACCACTTGACTTCCCAGGCGCTTTGAAGAAATGAGTGACCGGATATACTCTTCTATGGAATTTTTTTTATGCATAAAGTTGAGGAAAGTGCCCTCATCTTACTTTCTTTACTTGAAAAAATGAAAATCTGGTTATATTATATGTTGAATTATCAAAACACTTATAATATTTCTCCCAGTTTGTTTACGATCAATTAAGGTTATGTGTTGAATTATCATTTAGTGCCATATTGCATGACAGTATCCCCTTTGCAAGAGAAATGAGCAAGCGTCTATATTTAGTAAATATCCGGGTCCAGATCGCCCGACTTAGGGTTACCCCTGGAAGGATATTGTTTTGCCATAGGTCAACTGCCTAAAGTGAGCTAAAATGCCTTGTATAACGAAAATTAAATAAAAAATGAATTTAAAATAGGGAGTTTTGGGGGTGTTCTCCCATCACTTCCGAGGTTTTAATTTGAGCATCATTACCAACAGGCTTTCTTAATTCGGTAAAATCGTCAATAATGTCGGAAGAGAAGGTAAATGCCTTGGGCCTCGAGCCCGGACTTTAGAGTCTTCCTTCCGCCAGGTTTAAGTCGGGGAACAACTTGGTGCATTGACACCGTATTTGACAAGGCTGATGATTCCTGGTTCCCAAAACGTTCATTGCCGATAAGGAGGCCATATGCCGGACTACTTTTTTGGAATTGATGTGAGTAAAGGACATTCTAATTTCGTCATGCTTGATTCATCAAAGCGCTGCGTTGAAGACGACTTTCAATTGGATGATACTTTTGACGGCCACCAAAAACTCTACAGCATCCTATCAGAGTTTTGCGTCCGTCATCCCAAGGCCAACATTTTTGCTGCCGTTGAAAGCACTGGTGGTTATGAAAACAACTGGTTTGATGTGTTGGCCAGATTCCAGGCACATCTGCCGATAAGAGCCGCCAGATTAAATCCCTGCGGCGTTTACAACAACAGCAAAGCTGGACTGGATCGGAATATCACAGACAAAATCAGTGCCGAGAATGTCGCCAAATACATAATAGAGCACCCCGAAAAAGTGCGATACCAGCTACAGGATCCTTTAGCACCCCTGAGAAAACAGTGGGGATTTATAAAAATGCTGAAAAAGCAAAAAACCCAACTGCTCAATCAATTGGAATCTAACCTCTACACAGCCAATCCAGAGATTCTGGCTTACTGTAAAGATAGTACACCGACTTGGGTTTTTAGCCTTTTGCAGCGATATCCAACTGCTTCCAACTTGGCCAAAGCAAGAAAGTCTTCTGTGGCCTTGATTCCATATGTGACACCTCAAAAAGCTAAAAAACTGATCAACGCAGCCAAGCATAGTGTCGCGTCCGCTACGGATGAAACTACAAGCCAAATAATCAAGGCGACTGTCCAACAAATTAGACAACTTTCAAAAGTCATTGATGCTCAAACAAAAGCCATGACGGACAAGTGCTCGATTCCTGAAGTTGAATTGCTCAAGACGTTCATAGGGATCGGAGACAACTCTGCTGTCGGCCTGATCCTTGAAATCAGCTCTATAAAACGGTTTAAAAGTTCGAAACACTTAGCCTCATTCTTTGGTCTTCACCCTGTTTATAAAAAAAGCGGCGATGGTTCTTGGGGCTACCGCATGAGCAAAAAAGGGCGCATAGTTCCCAGGCAAATTCTTTATATGGTTGCCATGGTAGCCATTCAATCCAATCCTCTGATACGTGAAATCTATGACAAACATACGGAAAAAGGGATGGGTAAAAAGGGAGCTTTGGGTGTGTGTATGCACAAAATTATTCGAATAATTTACGGAATGCTTAAACACAACAAACCATTTAACCCTGAAATTGACCGAAAAAATAGGGAAAAACAGAACACTCAAGGCAAAAAGAAAATCTGCCGGGACAAAAGCCGCCGTTACCAGGCATATGATGCAAAAGCCCCAATCTCCAGAAGGCAGGCTAAGAAAAGAGAGGAACGGAAGCAGTCCCAAAGCGACAACATCGCTAAATGCGGGATCAAGGCCCCCGTTCCCGTTCTTTAACTTAACAGAATATCGACCTTGTGTACAGATTTTACCGAATTTTCAAAGAGCAAATTTGTTTAAAAAAATGTTGACTTTAACCGGAACAACTAAAGTGCCTAAAGTTGAGGAAAGCGCTGCTTTCAGCGCAAATCATTTTTTTCTTAAATTGATAGTGCCAAGGACACAACCATCAACCCTGGCCCAGACCGATCACCAACACGCTATACCTAAAAAGTCAGGTTTGGAATAATGCATGGGCCATCAAAATATATGACGAGTCGCACCAGGGCAGGCTTTAGCTCACTTCAAACTTTAGTCACTTTCAAGCGAACTTCTTTTACAGGTCTGCTATGACCTGGCCTTTGGGACCATGTTTTTAACAACCAAATAAAAAGCTAAAGGAGCCTTTTATCTAAATTCCGGGATACCGTCTCTTCCACTAGGTTTTTGTAAGGTATATTTTAATTATGATTAATCAAGTTATCGTGTTGACCGTTTTGCTATTTTTGTCCGGTTTCTTCTCATCCGCCGAAACCGCCCTATTTTCCTTGAGTAGAACAAAAGCCAGACATCTCGCAAAAACTAAAGGCAAGTCCTACATTCTTATCAAACAGATGAAAGAGGATCCGCATAGACTCCTCTCCACGGTCCTCATTGGAAACAATATCGTAAATGTGGGCGCTGCAGCCCTGGCAACGTCCATCACCATTGATATATTCCCGAATTATGCAGTGGGCCTTGCCACAGGTATCATGACGTTGCTGATTCTGGTTTTTGGCGAAGTATTGCCGAAATCAATTGCCACCCGGAACAATATCTTGATAGCACGAGTGGCCATATATCCGATATATTGGCTTTCAATTCTGTGTTATCCGCTGGTTAAATTCCTTAATTTTATTCCCAAGCTCACCGGAAAAATCAAAAAAACACCGGCAGTCACCGAAGAAGAGTTGATGACGTTTGTTGAAGTTGTTGAAGAAGAAGGCGAAATTAAAGAAGAAGAAAAGGAACTGATACACAATATTTTTGAGTTCGATGACACCAACGCCTCGGAAATAATGACACCCAGAGGTGACATGTTCGTTATTGACTGCGATAACCAGTTGAACTTAGAAGATATCGTCAAGTCGGGTTTTACGAGGATTCCGGTAATCGAGAATGATATCGATCATGTCATCGGCATCATCAACATAAAAGACCTTTTTTTACACAATGTATCGTCAGATGACGCCATCGATATCCGAAAAATCATGACAAGACCTTATTTTGTTCCGGAAAATAAAAAACTCGACAAACTGCTTCATCAATTCAAAAAAAGAAAGCATCATATGGCGATTGTTGTGGATGAACATGGCGGCGTATCCGGATTGATCACCCTTGAAGATGCATTGGAAGAAATCGTGGGAGAAATCAGCGATGAAACCGACCGGGAAGAACCCCATATTGTCAAACACAAAAACAAAGAATGGATGGTTCTTGGAAAGTCCGATATCGATGAAATCAATGAAACCATAGGGATGGAGATTCCTGATTCTAAAGATTATGACACTTTTTCCGGATATGTCTTGAATACCATTGGACGAATCCCCAAGGAAAAGGAAAAAATAACCATCGGCACCTATTTCATAACCGTGGAAGAGATGGATGGAAACAGAATCAATAAATACAGAATAAAAGAGCAGATATGAAGTTCGATCAAATACTTAGAAGGCGCAGATCCACAAGATCGTTTGATTCAAGACCGGTGAATGATAAAGATATCATATCAATTGTCGAAGCCGCACGACTTGCTCCTTCTGCCTGCAACAGCCAGACCTGGCGTTTTGTAACCGTAACCCGGGGTGAAACTATTCGAAGAATCTGCCATGAGGCCATGCGCCCTGTTATACCGAACAGGTGGCTGGAACAGGCGCCCCTTGTTTTTGTCGGATGCTCCCAGCTGGATATCATTGCAAACCGTATCGGCTCCGGCGTCACCGGGATTGAATATTATCAAATCGATCTCGGGATCGCCATGGAACACATGGTATTAAAAGCCACCGAACTCGGGCTCGGAACCTGCTGGATCGGCTGGTTTGATGAAAACACCCTCAAAAAAATCCTAAAGATCCCCCAAAAAATTAAGATTTCAGCTTTGCTGGCAGTGGGCTATCCCAAAGATGAATCTTCCAGGAAAAGAAAAAGAAAGCCGTTGGAGAAGATCGTGTTCTCTGAAGAATGGGGACAAACCTTCACGCCTTGACACGCTCTACATATTCCCCGGTTCTGGTGTCGATTCGAACCAGCTCTCCCTCTTCCACAAAGGGAGGAACCTGAACTACATAGCCGGTTTCAAGTGTCGCAGGCTTCGTATCACCGGAAGCCGTATCCCCCTTAACCCAGGGATCAGATTTTACAACCTTTAAATTTACAAAAATGGGCAGGGATATGCCGATGGGTTTTTCATCAAAGAACAGGACATTACAAACCGTGTTTTCCTTTAAAAAATCGACGGCCTCGACCACCTGATCTTTGGCAAGAAAGTCCTGGTCATAGGTCGCCGTGTTCATAAAACAGTACTGCTCCCCGTCTGAATACAGGTATTCCATTTCATGCTCTTCGAGGTTCGCTTCGTTGAATTTGTCACTCGATCTAAACGTCCGATCAAATTGAGCGCCGGTCACCATATTTTTAAGCTTGCACTTGTAATAGGATTTGCCTTTGCCGGGTTTTGAAAATTCAAATTGCACCACCACATACGGGTCCCCGTCGATTTCAATTTTAAGGCCTTTTCTCAGGTCACTGCTTTGATACATAAGTTATGACTCCTTAATCTTCTACATAGGTTGAGCGGTTCAGGGTCCAACGTTCCGGGTTGGAAAAACCTCAGACAGCTCGCATTAATGTGATTCTGGCTTCATCGTTGTTTCAAAACCGTTCTACCCAGTAGGCTAAGACAGGTATTCCGGTTTTTGATTAATATTTTGTGCAGTCTCAATAGGTTCTAACCCTTGAACTTTGAACCCTGAACCTGGAACCGACAACTTTCTCCGCGCTGCGCACCGCGTCGATGAGGCGTTTGATCTTGGCAAAGTCTTTTTTGAACCGTATGGACCGTCCTTGATCGTCCACAGCATTAGTCCCCGAGCAGCTATCGACACCGGCGGGTTGAACATGCAGAATACCGTCAAACACATTGTCGGGTGTAATGCCTCCCGCCAGTATTACAGGAATGCGGCATTGCCTAACCAGCTCCGCGGCCACATCCCAGTCACAGATCTTGCCGGTGATGCCGACAAAACCCTTGACCGGCTGATGGTCGGGCAACGGTCCGGATCCCTTTGTAATAAGCGTGTCCGTTAAAAAGTAATCGCTCACCGGCTCGAACATTCGTGCCAAATCCAAAGTCGCAAAATCATCGGCAATGCCGGGTTGATGTATCGGAATCGATCGCATGATTTCGATCTCAGGGAATCTTTTCTTTACGTTCTTTTGGAGCAATACAAGCTTATCCCAGGTCTTGGCGTGTTCGTTTTGCCATGACAAGACTTCACAAAAATGGACCACGTCGGGTCTATAATAGTCGAGTATGGAGCATATGGCATCAAGATCGCTAAAAAGCGGTATCAAACTGCTCCTGCCGCCTGCACCATGAATCCTGTTAACGGTATCTCTGATTTCCGGGATTTTCCAGGATTTTTTGGAAACAACAACACTGCCGATATGATCCACGCCAAGGGCAATGAGTTTTTCAGCCTCGGATGGAGTCTGCACCTCGTAAATCTGGATTAATATAGGAGTTGACATTTCGAGCTGCTTCTAACATATTCATTCTGTTTTCGCAAATCGTTTGCATAGAAGCCGTTTTAAAACCTATCATTCGTGGGCCTGAGCCATCCGGACAAACAACTTATCGTGAGGAAATATGATACTTATTATCGATTTTGGTTCACAATACAATCAACTCATTGCGCGCCGTGTCAGAGAATTTCATGTATACTGCCAAATCGACCCGCCGAGTATCGATATTGACCATGTAAAAAATCTAAAACCCGAAGGAATTATTCTGTCAGGCGGCCCATCCAGCATTTATGAAAAAAACAGTCCCAAGTGTGATGAAAGGATCTTTGACCTCGGAATTCCCGTTCTTGGAATCTGTTACGGCATGCAATTTATGGTCAAGGCCCTCGGTGGAACCGTTAAAAGGTCCCAAAAACGTGAATATGGATTTGCAGCCCTTCACGTAAAAAAACACGAAGGCCTGTTTAAGGGCGTCGGAGAAAAAACTGACACCTGGATGAGCCATGGCGATTCCATCGAGAAACTGCCACGCGGTTTTATCACAACGGCTTCCACTGAAAATACAAAAGTGGCTGCAGCGGTCCATCGTAAAAAAAATCTTTACGGCCTCCAGTTCCATCCCGAAGTTCATCATACCGCCCGGGGTAAATCAATGCTTCGCAACTTTCTTTTTGACGTTTGCGGATGCAAACGGTCATGGACCATGAAGTCCTTTGCCAGAGATTCAATTTCTCAAATCAAAGATGCCATCAAAGATAAAAGAGTCATTCTCGGTTTGAGCGGAGGGGTCGATTCATCCGTCGCAGCACTCTTGATTCATAAAGCCGTGGGGAAAAACCTGACCTGTATATTCGTGGATAACGGCCTCCTTAGAAAGGATGAGGCGGCAAAGCTCAAGAAGACCTTGAAACAACACCTTCGGATCAATATCCGCTTCGTCAGTGCCAAAACAAAGTTTTTAAAAGCGCTCTCCAAAGTGACCGACCCGGAAAAAAAGAGAAAAATCATTGGCAAAATTTTTATGGATGTTTTTGAAGCTGAAGCCAAAAAGATAAAGGGTGCGGAGTTTTTGGCTCAGGGGACCCTGTATCCGGATGTCATCGAGTCACAATCTGCCTTTGGCGGGCCGACGTCGGTCATTAAATCCCACCACAATGTCGGCGGACTTCCAAAAAACATGAAGTTAAAACTTGTCGAACCCTTAAAGTATCTGTTTAAAGATGAAGTGCGACTTCTTGGAAAAGCGTTGGGCCTTGATGAAGATCTGATTTGGCGCCAGCCGTTTCCAGGGCCGGGACTTGCCATCCGAATCATCGGGGAAATCACCCATAAACGTCTTTCAATATTAAGGGAAGTCGATGATATTCTGCTTGATGAAATAAGAAACAGCGGCTATTATAGAAAATTATGGCAGTCTTTCGCCGTCCTGTTGCCCTTAAAAAGTGTGGGGGTCATGGGAGATAAACGAACCTATGAAAATATTGTTGCCGTTCGCGCGGTGACCAGCATAGACGCAATGACCGCCGATTGGGCCAGACTGCCCCACAAACTTCTTGGGAAAATCTCTAATCGGATCATCAATGAAGTCGCCGGTGTCAACCGAGTCGTTTACGATATTAGTTCAAAACCGCCCAGCACCATCGAATGGGAATAGTACTGGGTTCATAACGGTAAAATAATACGGAATGAATGAAATGACCGAGAAAAAATCCAGCAAATTCAAGATGCGAATGGATGATGTGAGTCCGGATCTCCAGCTTCAGGATGAAGCCGATACGCCGCAATTGGAAAAACTGAACAAACGTATCACTCGCATTTCGATTCTCATCCCCTGTTTGGTGGGCGCCATCCTTCTTGCGGCTTATTTTAATATAAAAACCCATCTTTCCAAGGTGAACACTACAGGGGCCATCGGCGTTCAAACCCTTTCCAAGGAACTTGAATCAAGGTTCTCTTCCCTTTCCCTTCGGGAGGCAACCCTGGAAGAATCCATGGAAAAGACAACCGCTGCGCTTCAGAAAAGTGTCAAAGAAGCTTCAACTGCCATTCGACAAATCAGATCTGCAAGGAAAGCGGACAACCAAAAGACCGCAAATGCCGTCACAAGGATGGAAAAAACATTGGCGTCCATGTCTAAAAATCTTGACAAAATCTCAGCCGACTTGAAGGGCCTCGATCAAGCATGGACGAAAAAATTGATGAATTTTTCCGAAACCGCCAAAAATGATCTGGCAATAATGCGATCAAACATCGCCGCACTCGAGTTTGCCGCGGTTGATAAAAATGACATGAATTCCGCACTAAAAGATCAACAGGAAATCTACCAGATAGCACTGCGTCAATTAACGTCCAATCTTGAAGATAAAATAGCACGTCTCGAGAAAAAAATAAGAACTCCTGAGAAGGTTGCACCATCGTCCCAAAAAACCAAGCAAGTCAAACCTGAAAAGGCCTTGTCATCGACCAAGGTCAAGACCGGAAAAACACCGTCGCCGGTACCCCCCAAAGAGACGCCCTCACCCAATACCGGCACCATTGTCGAAGAAGACCTTCAAAAAAAGACCCCGAGTTGATGGTTGGAGCAGAGTGTCCAAGCTTGCTATATTGCAGTAAGCCTTGAGCCCAAATAAAAAAGGCTATACTCTATTTTGGATGGCTTCTAAGGATTTTCTCCATCCTGGCAATATCCTCCGGCAGATCAACTTCCGGGGAATCATACTCGGTAATGACCACCTTTATTCGATGCCCGTATTCAATGGCCCGCAACTGTTCGAGTTTTTCGATCTTTTCAAGGGTTCCTTCGGGAAGGGTCCTGAATATGTCCAAAAAGCGCCGGGTATAGGCATAAATGCCCAAATGTTTATAAGTATCAAAATTTGTGTTTGCATCTCGGGCACAGGGAATCGGCGATCTAGAAAAATACAGCGCATATCCCCTGCTATCAAAGGTCACTTTACAATCTTTTGGATTGGTTATTTCGTCTTTTTTAACAATTTTAAAGGCCAGTGTACTCATTTCAATCCCCTGATCGGTCCTGAAAGGGCTGACCACATCTATTAGATGTTGGGGATGAGTTTTCGGCTGATCCCCTTGTATATTTACTACAATATCATTAAGATTAAGGCCCATCTTTTTTGCTGCTTCAGCCACCCGATCTGTACCTGTACGGTTCTCTTTGCTAGTCATGATAGCATTGCCACCAAAACCATTTACAACATCCAAAATTCTCTGATCGTCTGTGGCAACAACAATATCTTTTACGATACTCGGCAGATTTACGCGTTCATATACCTGTTGGATCATGGGTTTTCCCTCTAAAAGTTCAAGGGGTTTGCCCACAAACCGAGTGCTACCGTACCTTGCAGGGATAATGACGACAATCTTCATATTCTTCTCCCTATTAAGAATTTATTGACCGAACAATGATTTTTAAGCTATTGATAAGCTCCTGGTCGATCATTTTGCAGTAAAACGTTTTCTTATCGCCACCAAGACACCAAGGCACTCATAAAAAATAAGATGTATCCTTTGTGCCTGTCCGCCATCGGCTTCGCCTTAGGCGAGGCGGGCGGGTCTTCGTACCTTTATGGCAAACAATTTTCACTTTCGGTCTATCTGAGTTAGGGAATTATATCATGGATATGAAATTATTAAAACAGCTCCTTGACAATGTTGCCACGGGCAAACTTTCGGTTGAAGATGCTGTGCAAAAGCTTAAACATCTGCCGTTCGAGGATATAGACTATGCACATATAGATCATCATCGCTCCCTTCGCAAGGCCTTTCCTGAAGTCATTTTCGGACAGGAAAAAACTTCCGACCAGATCATCGGTATCATGGAAAAAATGATGCTCCAAGAAAATATTGTCTTGGTGACCCGCATCGATGAATTTCAGGCAGATCGAGTTGTTTCACGCTTTCCGGACGCAGTGTATCACAAAGATGCAAAAATGGTTGTATTGAAAAAAGATGAAATCCCGATAAGGGGTAAAGGGACCATCGTTGTAATTTCAGCGGGCACTTCAGACATACCCATTGCCAAAGAAGCTTCGCTCACGGCACAGGTCATGGGCAACCACGTAGAATCCGTTTTTGATGTGGGGGTTGCCGGCCTTCACCGGTTGTTCGACCATAAAAACTTAATCGATGGCGCATCGGTCCTTGTTGTGGTTGCCGGCATGGAAGGCGCGCTTCCCAGCGTTGTCGCCGGGATGGTCAGTCGGCCGGTTATCGCTGTTCCCACAAGCGTCGGCTACGGCGTCAGCTTCGGCGGTTTGACCGCCCTTTTTGCCATGCTGAACAGCTGCAGTTCCAATGTGGCGGTTGTAAATATCGACAACGGATTCGGGGCCGGATATATGGCGGCGATGATTAACCGGGTTTAGGGACTTAAGTGCGTGTATCCGTTAATACGGTCATTTATTTATAACTGGGTTTATTCAATCTGTGTATGCAGAAGTTTAAAGTGTTTAAATTGAGCTAAAGTGCCTAAAGTTAAGGCATTCTATCAATTTTAATTATAATTGATCGCACTGAAAGCACGTTCCTCAACTTTAGACACTTCAAACTTCAAACTTTTGGACCTCAGCTTATACGGACTAGTGTCCAGATAAAAATACGTAGTCGTATTTGCGAATACGTGTACTAAGTTGAGCTATTTTTGAAACGCTCGATTTAAGAGGATTCAAATGATGGGTGCAGATGAAAAATTCTGGATAGGATTCGGCGATATTCACGAAGATATTTCACGGGTCAACGAAATTCCAGATCTCTCCAAGGCAGAAGGCGTCATCATCAGCGGAGACATCACCAACAGAGGCGGCATGCGGAAAGCAAGTCAGCTGTTGGAAACAATTTATAGATTAAATCCGTTTATTTATGCTCAGATAGGCAATATGGATCGAGCTGAGATCACCAACTATCTGGATGAAAAAGGTTGGAACATTCACGCAACTGGAAAACAGTTGGCCGAAGATATCGGCATTGTGGGGGTGGGATACTCCACTCCCACGCCGTTTAGGACCCCTTCCGAAGTCCCCGACTCAATGCTGGCACAATGGCTGAACGAGGGGTATGAGAAAATAAAGCACCTGCCGAAATTAATTCTCGTGGCCCACGACCCGCCCTTCGGCTCAAAAGCCGCCGATCTGCCATCCGGCGAAAACGTAGGGAACCGCTCGGTTCTGGAATTCATCCAGCGGATCCAGCCGGACGTTTGTCTCACCGGACATATACACGAAGCAGCGTCCGAAGAGTTTATCGGCAAAACAAAGGTGGTGAATCCCGGAATGTTGTGCAGGGGCGGCTACGCCCACATCCGGCTCAAGGACAATCAGTTAGAAGCCAAGCTCATGTACATATAAAATGCCTAAAGTGCCTAAAATTGAGGAAAGCGCTTTCAGCGCAGATCATTTTTTTTATATGTGACGCATCGCACTAGAGCGAACTTTAGCCCACTCTTGTCCGCTGTCGAAGTATGGCGGATTAGTTCATTTTAGGTATAACCGGTTTGCCCGCTTTTAATGTAATACCTTTATCGAATATCCAACGAATTTTCTTAATTTTAGCTCACTTTAGTTCATTTTAGGCATTTTAGGCATTTCCTCTTCTCACTGCTTGTAGCCGATCATCCGCAAAAAATCTTTTCGTTCTTTGATGTCCCCTTCGGTTTCAATACCTTTTGAGGCGAATCCGTCAACAACACCGATAATCCCTCGTCCAAGCTGCGTTTCCACGATAAGAACCTCCACATCATTTGCCGTTGCGCAAAATATTCTGCAGACTTCCGGAACGTTTTTTACGGTATTCAAGACATTAATGGGGAACATATCTTTCATAAAGAGAATGAAACAGTGACCGGCCGAAAGGTTGTAAGCATTTTTCTTTGCCAATTCAATCAGGTCTTCGTCTGTTCCGGAATACCGTACAAGACACGGCCCCGAGGCTTCGCAGAAGGCCAGACCGAATTTCGCACCGGGTACCGTGTTGACGATGGCCTCATGGATGTCCTCCACGGTCTTGATAAAATGAGAATGCCCCAGAATCATGTTCAACTCTTCTGTCTTTTCGATCCTTATTGTTTGAATTTCCATGTAACCCTCCGTTCGTTTTTTTAAGTTATCGTTCCTTGGGCATCTCCCACTTCCCTTTTTTTGTGGGAAACTCAAGTGATTTTTCAAGCTGCGCTAAAAACCGATCTCTGGGTACTTCTTTTGCTCCAAAACGGACCAAGTGGTTGGTGGGGATCTGGCAGTCTATCATATCAAAGGATAAGGCATTAAGGTATTCCACCAGTTTAACCAGGGCAACATTGGAAGCATTACTGATTCGGGTAAACATCGATTCCCCGAAAAAACACTTCCCAAGGGAAACTCCGTATAAACCGCCGGCAAGTTCGCCCTGATGCCAGGCTTCCACAGAATGTGCAAAACCGGATTCATGAAGCCTGCAGTATGCATCCATCATTTCCTTGACAATCCAGGTTCCTTGATCTTTTTTTAAGCGAACATCTGCACAATGGTTTATCACATCATTAAATGCCAGATCCATGCTTATTTTGAATGCATTTTTTTTGATGATTTTCTTCAAGGTTTTTGAGATTTTAATTTCTCGGGGATACAAGACCAGACGAGGATCGGGGGACCACCACATGATCGGCTCGTCATTTGAAAACCATGGGAAAATACCCATACGGTAGGCAAGCAAAAGACGCTTCCGGCTCAAGTCACCGCCTACGGCCAGCAATCCGTATCTGGATGCAAGTTGGGGTGGAGGAAATTCGATTTTATCGGATAGCAGAAAAATAGGCACTCAACCTCTCAAATGCGACGGCAGACAGTGGAAACATCCCCATCAAACTCTATTTGCGAATAACAACTTTTTTTCTCATCAAATGAGTTTACGTTTCAAAAGTCGAAGATGCAACATCCTCGGCTTTTGAAACGTTGGGGTTCATATCAGCCAATTTTCAACGGTCAGCTTTGGTACTCTTTGAAAGTATTTTACCACTATTCAAAATTAGATTTCGTTACAGATATCGTATAATTGTTGTTATCAAGTCAAGAAAATCCTGACTTTGGTGTCCTGATCTATAGTATAATTGAATAGATTAGTAGATACCCACGGGCTTACGCCCGTGGCACTTTCAAAATGAATTAGACAATTTTAGCTTTGGCATTCACCCACGGGCTCACGCCCGTGGTCCTCTGCTAATTTTGATAGGTAAGGGGAAAAATAAGACCTGGAGCAAATCGGCAACCTTTACCCCTGGCTATACGGTGGGGTCCGTACAACCGTACGAAAACGAGTTATATAACGGTCTATAAATTTAAGTAGATCATCCGAAATACAAGCCTTCTGCTTTAAAAACAACATATAGAGTCTGCATTGACCGCCACCCCCTTGAAAAATCTTGGATACCCCCCGTCTATATTTATATGTGGGGTGGCAACCACAACATTTTTTGTGGCGTTTCAGTTAAAATTTTCGATAACGAAAACTGCGTATTGTAGGCCCAAATTTAAGCTTTGAAAATAAGAACACAGTTTTCCTTTTTTTGGATGTTTATTCGTGCTAATATTGTATGAACAATTATTATAGAATACCTTACAAGGCAGGACGTAAAAATTGAACCCCACCTCTAACATGTTGTACATTTCGATCTATATAAACTTGCCTTAGCTTGAGAGTGTTTATGACCTTCAAAAAGATTGGATCCTATTTGGTCGAGAGTCAATCCTGTGATCAACAGGTGATCGAAGCAGCTTTAGAAAATCAGATCACCCTTGAACTCGAAGGGATATATAAACCCATCGGCCAGATCATTATCGAGAACAAAGATCTGAATCCCAGGGTACTGCGCTCTGCCCTTCAGCGTCAAGGGGAGGACATGCTCCGTTCTGTGGCGCTTTTTAAAAATTTGACCGGGAAATTGATCGGGAAAATTGCCGAGGTAGCAGAATACAGGGCTTTTCCCGGGGGTAAGACTATTATTCATGAAGGGGATCAGGGAGATTCTTTCTACCAGATAATTTCAGGTTCGGCGCGTGTTTTCCGGGTCTCGGAAGACGGTGTTGATGTCACGCTGAACACTCTTGGGCCCGGCGAAAGCTTTGGCGAGATGGCACTGTTGACCGGTGAACCCCGATCCGCATCAGTTAAAACTCAAAAAGAATGTGGTCTACTGGTAATTTCGAAGCAGGCGTTTGACCAACTTGCATCTGAAATTCCGGAATTTTCACTGGCACTCTCCAAAATTCTCTCCAACCGGTTGAACAGAGGGGGCATTGAACTCGCTCATGCCTCGACCACCGAAAAGGCATACCAGCGGTTTATTTCCGAACAGATCTCTGGAATTGAGCCAAAGTTAATTGGTGGAAGCAAGGCTGTCAAGCGTCTACAGGACAAAGTTGCGGCAGCAGCCAAAAATGACAAAGCAGTGTTGATTTTGGGCGAATCCGGAACCGAAAAAGGCGATGTGGCTGGACTGATTCACCGGGACAGCAAAAGAAAGGAAGGTCCCTTTTTAGCCGTTGACATCAAGACCGTCAACATGGGTAGAACTGTTGGTCGACCAAGAAAGCGTGATCCCATTCGCCTTGAACTTGCTCAAAGTAGTGCTCTTTTCGGGCATGCTAAAGGTACGCTCTCTTTTGCTCCCGAAAGGCGACTGGGATTGTTCCAGATCGGAGATGGTGGCACAGTAATTCTTGAGAATGTTGAACATTTGACCAATAGTGTTCAGAGCAAATTGGCCGATTTTATTCAACATGACCGTTTTCAATCTCTTGGGGATCAAACGTTTGTTGATTCCTCGATCCGCGTTATGGCGACAAGTTCTGTTGACCTTAATCAACGGGTTCAGGATGGCAGATTCAACAAACAACTGTTTGACATGTTAGGTGGAAGTCAAACTCTTATCGTGCCGCCGCTCAGACAGCGAAAAAGAGATCTTCGCCAGCTTACCGAATATTTGATTGAACACTTCAGCAGGAAAGCCGGCAAATCCATTGCCGATACTGACCTCGATGTCTATAAAAGCATCATAGCCTATGACTGGCCAGGAAATACTGACGAACTCGGGTCGGTTATCCGGCGGGCGGTAAATCTCGCTCAGAACAGCCGTCTAACCCCTGAAGACATCCTCATCGGTACGTCACCTAAAATCACAGAAAGGTTGAGCGTTAATCTTTTTAAGGTGGATCGGATTCGTCGGTTATTTCAGAGCAGTGCTTTCCCCAATTCGCTCCAACTGGTCACGGCTTTCTTTTTGGTACTGATTGTTTACTTGGGGTTTTTCGGCACCCAGACGCCCAACCACAATGTATCTCTTGAATTAACCTGGGGTTTGTGGGAACCGTTGGTCGTTTTGAGCTGTATTCTGGCCGCCAGAATATGGTGCGCTGTATGTCCGGTGGGAGCTGCTAGTTCGATCATAAGCCACAAATATGGCCTAAACCGCAATGTCCCTTCTTTTATCCGTAATTATGGGGGCTATCTCGCTGTTGCTGGTTTGGGGGCCATCTTTTGGTCCGAGGTAGTGTTTAATATGCCGTTTTCTCCCCGGGCGACGGCGATTTTGCTTTTATCAATTACCATACCGGCAATCATGTTGGCTCTTATTTACCGGCGGAGGGTCTGGTGCCGCTTTCTCTGTCCCCTGGGCAAATTAGTCGGATTTTTATCAAGATGTTCGATACTGGAATTGCGTGCCAATCAAAACATATGTAACAACGACTGCATGGAAAACAGCTGTTATGTGGGGAGAGCAAATCAGGCCGGTTGTCCGGTTTTTGAAGCGCCTTTTGTACTTCACAGCAACCAGGACTGCATCCTCTGCGGGAATTGTGTAAAAACCTGTGCCAACCAGGTCCCGGTCCTCAATCTGAGGGTGCCCGGCCAAGAGCTTTGGACGTTTCGCAAACCGGATTTAACAATGGCGTTTTTGGTCTCAATCATTATGGGTAGTCAGGTCTTTCGGGGTCTAGAAAAAACCGACTATTTACATAAATATGCCGCCGCACAGAATCAACCGTGGATTTTTTATTCGGTGCTTATTGTAGTATCAACTTTATTGGCCTTTCTGTTTATCAAAATGGCGGGAAAAATGGTTTTGGGTTCTGTAAACACATCGTCTCGATTTGAGTCGAATCTTGTTGCCTATGCTTTAGTCCCGATGGTGGTTATTTTTGAGTTGGGTTTCCATTTTGAACGAATGATAAGTAAAGGGGGGCAGTTTTTCCCAGCTTTAGGCCGCCAGTTTGGCGTTGACTGGAAATTTTTAATGGTGAGCATGGGCCCCTGGTGGGTAAAGTTTTATCAGATAGCATTTATTCTGGTCGGCGTTTTTGCTTCAAAAGCCGTACTTACAAATCTTTTTCGCTCACACCTGGATTCTTCCTTAACGCGACTTTCTTTCCGGCATCAATGGCCCATACTGTTGCTCGCTGGGGTGTATATTTACCTCTTATGGGCCGGATAACAGATCAATTCAGAATGCTCTTTTATTCGTCCCAATCAGTTGATGGAAAGGAGATGAGACTTTTTATCTTCCAGGCCACTCTTTCTTCTTATATTCTTATGTGAGTCTCAACTGTACTTACAACCTTCAGTCGCTATAGCTAAAAGTCAATTTGTCATTCTTTAAATCAACAAAGACTTCGCCGCCTTTTACAAGTCGACCAAACAAAATCTCATCGGAAAGAATGTCTTTGATTTCCGTTTGTATCACCCGACCCAGAGGTCTTGCACCGAAGCGTGGATCATGTCCTTTTTGGGCCAGCCATGTTCGAGCCTTGCCGGAAAGACGGATAGAGGTTTTTTTAACAGCGAGTTGTTCTTTAAGCTCTTTCATGAACTTATCCACCACCTTTTTCATGATGTCTTCGGTCAGCGCATTAAAATGAATGATGTCGTCCAGGCGATTTCTAAATTCCGGGCTGAAAAACTTCTCAACGGCTTTTTTCCCTTTATCCTGTGTATCGTCCTGTTTATCGCCAAAGCCGATGGATTGGGTGCTCATCTCCCTTGTGCCGGCATTTGATGTCATCATAATGATGACGCTTCTAAAATCAGCCTTTTTGCCATTGTTGTCCGTGAGGGTGGCATGATCGAGTACCTGAAGCAGAATGTTGAACATATCCGGATGTGCTTTTTCTATTTCATCGAACAAAAGTACACTGTAAGGATTTTTCCGGATTTCGTCGGTCAAAAGTCCCCCTTGATCAAAACCGATATAACCCGGAGGTGCGCCGATGAGGCGCGCTACAGCATGCTTTTCCATGTATTCACTCATATCATATCGTGAAAAATGGACCCCGAGAATCCTCGCGACTTGCAGGGTCACCTCCGTCTTTCCGACACCGGTGGGGCCGGCAAACAAAAAAGATCCGACGGGTCTGCCGGGCGTTTCAAGACCGGCTCGGGAGCGCTTTATGGAAGTAACCAGTGAATTTATTGCATCGTCCTGTCCAAAAACAACTTGTTTGAGCTTTTCTTCAAGGGTCTCCAGTTTTAATTTGTCGGGGGTCGATACGCTGATGGTCGGGATTCTAGCTATCTTGGCGACGATTTTTTCAATATCTTTGGGGTTGATCTTTTTTCTTCGGGAAGAATTGGAAAGTCTAACAAACGCCCCTGCTTCATCGATGACATCGATGGCCTTGTCGGGCAAATAACGATCATTGATATATTTGGCAGACAGCTCCGCCGCAGATTTTAACGCCTGATCTGTATAAAGAATGTCGTGATGTTCTTCATAACGGGAACGAAGTCCTTTAAGAATTTGAACGGTCTCCTTTATCGGAGGCTCCAAAATTTCGATTTTTTCGAACCGTCGGGCCAGGGCGCGGTCTTTATCAAAATAATTCTTGTAGTCTTCATAGGTCGTCGAGCCGATACACCGCAGATCCCCGGTTGCCAAAGACGGTTTCAAAATATTGGACGCATCCATGGATCCTCTGCTGGTGGCCCCGGCACCCACCGTTGTATGGATCTCATCGATGAACAAAATGGCATTTTTCTTCTTTTTCAAAGCCGACAGCACCCCTTTTAAGCGTTGCTCAAAATCACCGCGGAATTTCGTACCGGCCAGAAGGCCCCCCAGATCCAGGGAATAGATACGAATATCTTTAAGCAAGTCGGGGATGGCTCCGCTGTTTATTTTGATGGCCAGCCCTTCGGCCATTGCGGTTTTCCCAACACCGGGATCTCCCACAAAGATCGGATTGTTTTTTTTCCGCCGGCACAGGACCTGAATGGTTCGCTCCATTTCGAGTTCTCTGCCGATTAGCGGGTCCAGCTTTCCTTCAGCAGCACTTTTGACAAGGTCGATGGTAAACGCCTCCAGGGGATCGGCCTTTTTCTTTTTCTCCCTTTTGTCTGTTTTCACAAACTCATCCGATCCGTCTCTGTAGGGCGATTTGGAAACATCGTGGGAAATGTAGCTTAAAACATCCAGACGGGTTATACCTTCTTCGGTCAGGAAATATTCAGCATTGGAATCCTTTTCTTGGAGAATGGAAGCAAGGATGTCACTGACATCCACTTCCTGCTTTTCGGCGGAACGGACATGATTGATTGCCCTCTGGATCACCCTTTGAAAACCGACGGTCTGCTGGAGGACATATTCATCGTTTTCGGGAATGCTTTCCATTCGCTGGCCAAAAAATGACTCAAGGGCATTTTTTAGATTTTCAATATTACCGCCGCAATTTTCAATAATTTCGATGCCTTCAGTGTCGTATAAAATGGCAAAAAGCAAGTGTTCTACACAGACATATTCGTGGCGTCTTCTTTTGGCTTCTCTGACGGCAAAACCCAAAGTTTCGCTTAGTTCTTTGCTGATCATGGTCTATTCTTTCTCCATAGTACACTTTAGCGGAAAACCATGTTGTTTGGCCAGTGAATGAACATTATTCACCTTGGTTTCCGATATTTCATAGGTATATACACCACAGACCCCGACACCTTTATGGTGAACGTTCAGCATAATTTCCACCGCATCCTCCGGTGATCTTCTGAAAACAAGGATCAGGATTTCAACGACAAACTCCATGGTGGTGTAATCGTCATTGTGAAGGAGCACCTTGTACATGGGCGGTTCATCGATCTCGTCCCTGGTTTCGGAAATTATCTCCTCTTCTATCTCAGGGCTGTGCTCGTTCATGTATTTATTTTCCAAAGTCGGTTTTTATACACTATAATCATTAACACCGTGCCTTGTAAAGGCCACCGACAATAAAATCTGGTTCTTCTCCAACTATCGCCCGCAACATTTTTTGAATTTTTTCCCACTTCCGCACGGACACGGGGCGTTTCGTCCAACTTTATCTTGGGTTCTTTTGACCGGGTTTTTCCTTGAAGGTTCCTCCCCGCCGGAAAATATCATTTTCTGTTCCTTTGGCCGGCGCAGGTCGTCAATCCTTTTGGGTTCGGAAATCTGGATTCTGAACAGAATGCCTATGGTCTCTTCCTTGACTCTGGAAATCATATCCTGGAACAGTTCGAACCCTTCTTTTTTGTAAATGATGAGCGGGTCCTGCTGTGCATATCCCCGAAGGCCGATCCCTTCTTTCAAGTGATCCATGCTCAGCAGGTGGTCTTTCCACAGGTTGTCGACGGTTTGCAGCATAACGATCCGCTCGAGATGCCTGAACTCTTCTGTTCCCACAGCGGCCTCTTTTTCTTCATATTCCCTAAGACACACGTCGGCAATCAGCTGGGCCAGACCGTCTCGGGTCAACCCGTCCAGGGTAT
>Ga0316193_10000156_pt1 | contig 37833 bp, 29 predicted proteins | sample MerIslsedime2_MG_FD_207735 | JGI IMG/M metagenome (GOLD analysis project Ga0316193, IMG submission 207735) | Coastal sediment microbial communities from Maine, United States - Merrow Island sediment 2 | ecosystem: Environmental > Aquatic > Marine > Coastal > Sediment | place: USA: Maine... | reverse complement strand
CCTTTCACCCCTGTCGAAAAAACGGAACCTGAAGAAAGTCTCATCAACCCTGAGAACTGGCCGCTTCAACAGCCCGTCATGGTCCGTGATCCGGAAATGGAACAACGCATTTCCGACCTGATGGCAAAAATGACCCTGGAAGAAAAGGTCGGGCAACTCATGCAGCCTGACATCAATGACGTGACACCGGAACAGGTACGGGTATTTAACCTGGGCTCGATTCTCAACGGCGGTGGATCAGCACCCGATAAGAACCTGCGTAATACACCCGATTCGTGGCTGGCGCTGGCAGACGAGTACTGGGAAGCGTCAACCGACAAGTCCGATGGTGGCGTTGGCATTCCACTAATCTGGGGTACAGATGCCGTGCATGGCCACAGCAATGTCGTGGGTGCCACGCTTTTTCCACACAACATCGGTCTTGGCGCTGCCAATGATCCTGACCTGATCTATGAAATTGGCAGAATTACAGCATTGGAAATACTGACGACCGGACTGGACTGGACCTTCGCACCAACGATTGCGGTGGTGCGCAATGACAGATGGGGACGTACCTACGAAAGTTATTCAGAAGATCCGGAGATTGTGGCAGCTTATACACCCAGGTTTGTCGAAGGACTGCAGGGCAAGTATGGAAGTGATGAGTTTCTCGGTGAAGACCGTGTCATCGCGACTGCCAAGCATTTCGTGGGAGACGGCGGCACCAAGAACGGAGTGGACCAGGGTGATAATCTCTCGACGGAAGCCGAACTGCGCGACATTCATGCGGCAGCCTACCCTGCAGCCATCGCGGCAGGTGTACAGACAGTGATGGCCTCTTACAATAGTTTTCATGGCGAAAAAATGCATGGTATGGCGTCCATGCTGACCGGTGTACTGGTCGAACGCATGGGCTTTGATGGTCTTGTCGTAGGTGACTGGAATGGACATGGCCAGGTCAAGGGCTGCAACAATAAATCCTGTCCTCAATCGTTCAATGCAGGTCTGGATATGTTCATGGTGCCGACCGATTGGGAGGCCCTTTACCGGAACACCATCAAGCAGGTGCAATCTGGTGTTATCTCACAGCAGCGACTGGATCAGGCGGTTGCGCGAATTCTTCGTGTGAAGATGCGCGCCGGCATCTATGATGCCCCCAAACCCTCTGAACGTAAAAATGCGGGTAACTGGGCTCTGTTGGCGGCGCCGGAACACAGGGCGATCGCACGTGAAGCCGTGCGAAAATCACTGGTATTATTGAAAAACGAAAACGCACTTTTACCATTGCCCGCCAGCGCCAAAGTACTGGTAGCGGGTAATGGTGCAGACAATATCGGCAAGCAAAGTGGCGGCTGGAGCCTGTCCTGGCAGGGCACCGGTAACACCAACGATCACTTTCCCAATGCAAGTTCCATATTTGACGGCATCCGGGAAGCCGTTGTAGCCGGCGGCGGCAGTGCAGTACTCAGTGAGAATGGCGAGTGGACAGAAAAACCGGATGTAGCCATCGTGGTATTTGGCGAAGAGCCTTACGCCGAAGGTGTTGGCGATCGGGCAAATGTCGATTACGCCCCCGACGATGGTCTGACCCTGCTGAAGAAGTTTAAAGAAGCGGGTATTCCAACGGTGAGTATATTCATTTCCGGCCGGCCCCTTTGGGTTAATCCCGAAATGAACCAGTCCGATGCATTTGTGGCAGCCTGGCTGCCCGGTTCTGAAGGTGCCGGTGTGGCCGATGTGCTTATTGCCGATGAAAATGGTCAGCCCCGTTTTGAATTCACCGGGAAGCTCTCATTTTCATGGCCGGCAACTGCCGGGCAGGTTGATGTCAATGTCGGTGATAGCGACTACAACCCCCAATTTGCCTACGGCTACGGTTTGAGTTATTCAGATCATGTTTCTGTACCGGTTCTCCTGGAAGACCCGGGACTTTCCGATATTGACATAGACAACAGCGTTGAACTCATCGCCCTGGGCAAAACAACCGGTGACTGGCGTATGCATTTACGCGATGCCCACGGCGACACCAATGTGACTGACGTTCGCGGCGTAAGCCCTGGGGGGCTACTTGAGGTTGTACCTGCTGACAATAAGATCCAGGAAGACACATTCATTGCCAGCTGGAATGGGTCTGCCAGCCTGGTCATTGAAGGCGAAGCGGCCGACTTCCAGACGCAGGTCAATGAAGACCAGATATTGCAGATTATTTACAAGGTCATAGCGGCAGACGTGGGCAAAGCGAGCCTGGCAATGGGTCAGGGCTCGATAGATGTGACCGGGCGGTTGAACGCGAAATCAACGACGGGTTGGCAAACTGCACGCATCCCACTTTCCTGCTTTGTTGGACAAGGGGCGCAAATGTCATCAGTGGACAAGCCCCTGGTCATTGCGGCTGAAGGATCATTAAAACTGCAAATTACCTCGGTAAAATTGACGACATATGGCGGCACGGCCGACTGCGATTGGTAAGAGTTGCTCCTTTCCCGGGGGGCTGAGTGAATACCGGGCCAGTGCTGATACCAGCGGCTTTTAGTTAACTACGACCCCAAAGCTTTCAGGATAGTAGCACCCGCCTCGGTGTCGCCGGCATTGCGACGAAACACGTCAAACAGTTCACGGCCCATGCCGTTTGTGCTGTCCTCACTACCCGGACCTGGCTCAGGGCGTTGCTTCAGAACAACACCAGGGACATCAACCTCGACGATACCCGCCCCGGCATCAATCAGCACCGTGTCGCCGTCCTGCACTTTTCCAATCAGACCATTGTTAGACGTATCCGGTGTGAGGTGAATGGCCGAAAGAATTTCACCAGAGGCCCCGGACAAGCGTCCATCCGTTAACAGGGCCACATGGAGTCCACTGTTTTGCAAAACACGCATGAAGGGCATCAGTTGGTGCAATTCAGGCATCCCGTTGGATGCGGGGCCCTGGTGGGTCAGCACCACCACCATATCGGTTGTGAACTCCCCCCGGTTAAACGCATCCGCAAAAGTCTGTTGTGAATCGAAAACCCGCGCAGGCGCCTGAATCCGATGATATTTTTCCTTCACGGCAGATGTCTTGATTACAGCACGGCCAAGATTGCCCTGAACCAGCCGCAGCCCCCCTTCCGGACTGAACGGATCACTGGCGGGTCTCAATATATCGTTATCCAGCGATTGTGATACCACGGGTTTCCAGCTGATGGTCTCATTCTCCAGTACCGGTTCGCGGCAATAGCTGGCAAGACCCGGACCCATGATGGTTTGTACATCATCATGCAGGAGTCCTGCTTCGAGCAGGGAGGTCATGGTAAAACCAAGCCCACCGGCCGCGTGATAGTGATTGACGTCGGCATGACCGTTCGGATAGATACGGGTCAGCAGCGGCACAACATGCGACAGCTCGGAAAAATCATCCCAGTTAATAAGAATACCTGCAGCGGCGGCGATCGTGACAAGGTGGATGGTGTGATTGGTAGATCCGCCGGTTGCCAGCAAGCCGACGATGGCGTTAACGATAGACTTTTCATCAACAATTCGACCGATGGGCATATAGCTGTCTCCGGATGGCAGAAGACGCAGCACCTGTCGAACCGCTTCCGCGGTCAGGGCATCACGCATGGCCGTACCCGGGTTTACAAATGACCCGCCCGGTAACTGTAAACCCATGAACTCCATCAGCATCTGGTTACTGTTGGCAGTGCCGTAAAAAGTGCAGGTACCTGCCGAGTGATAGGCGGCAGACTCGGCTTTCAGCAATTCATCCCGACCCACATGACCACTGGCGTACTCGTCACGAATCCTGGCTTTTTCCTTGTTTGGCAGTCCTGATTCCATTGGGCCCGCCGGTGCGAATATGGTCGGCAGATGTCCGAAGCTGAGTGAACCGATCAGCAAACCCGGTACGATCTTGTCGCACACACCAAGGCAGATGCTGGCATCGAACATGTCATGCGACAATGCGATGGCGGTTGACTGCGCGATGACATCCCGGCTGAACAGGGACAACTCCATACCCGGCTGACCCTGGGTCACACCATCACACATGGCTGGAACACCACCAGCAAACTGTGCCACTGCACCCGCCTCGCGGGCAGCCTTGCGAATCACGTCGGGAAAGGCCTCAAATGGCTGATGTGCACTAAGCATGTCGTTGTAGGAGGAAATAATGGCAACATTGGCCGTGGGTCCACTTGCCAGTGATCGTTTGTCATCCGCAGAACAGGCGGCGATACCATGCGCCAAATTGCTGCAGGAGAAGGAGTGACGTGAAGGTCCTGCGGCGGTCGCCTTGCCTATCCTTTCCAGGTAGGACTGACGTGTGTTCTCGCTGCGCAGGCGAATCCGGTCTGTGACTTTTTTAAGAATAGGGTTCATCGGATGGATGCTCGCTTTGGGTTCAAGACGCCCAGATTACCGTTAATGGGTGACGGCATTGAAGCAGTAGCGCCTCTACCGGATAGGCGCTGCCGCCAGCATATGCTGTTTCAAAAACAGCGCGTTTGACCTCTCCGAAAATCAATAGGACAGTGTGCTCGGCATTGAGCAGCGCCGACAGTGTGAGGCTGATACGCAGGTGTGGGCTTCCGGCCGTTTGCACCATCACACAAGCCGCTTTGCCTTGAGGGTCAAGCGCCTCGGGTAAACCATCGAAATCCGGAAACAGGGAAGCGAAGTGACCGTCTTCTCCCATACCCAGCAATGAGGCGCTGAAGGGTTGTGCTATACCCGATAAGTCCCGTTCAATTAATGCCGGTGCCTGTGCGGCATCAACATCCGCGCGGAAAAATGACAGCACATTGCCTTCTTCAGCCCTGCCCTGTAACAACCGTTCCCTGATCAGACGCTCATTACTGTCCGGGTCATCCGCCGCTACCCAGCGTTCGTCACTGGGTAAAACCGTGACCCTTGACCAGTCAAGCCGTTCAGCGGACAACAAATCAAAACAGGGGCCGGGTGTGGTCCCGCCACTGACCACCAGTGATGCCTGCGCATCGTCGGCCGGGATCAACGCGCTTTTGATCAGACTCGCGAGCAATTCTGCGGCGGCAGCGGAAGCGTCCGCCCGGCTCTCGAAAGAGCGGAATTCGATAACATCATGCATGGCTTCAGTCCGGAAACCAGGAACGGTCGTCACGATCCAGCAACAGTGATGACGCTGTCGGACCCCAGGTACCCGCCACGTAACCTTCAACGGGCTGACTTGACTCTTCCCAACCTGCAATGATTCCATCAATCCAGCGCCAGGCAAACTCCACCTCATCACGATGCATGAACAAAGCCGGATTACCCCGGATGACCTCAATCAGCAAACGCTCGTAAGCATCGGGATAACGCACACCGCTGGCGTCCGCAAAACTCAGGTCAAGTGAAACCGGTCTCAATGAAAAACTGCCCGGCCCCGGGTCTTTCAGCATCAGGCCGAGTTTCACACCTTCATCAGGCTGCAATCGAATGCTGAGCCGGTTTGCATTGCGGGTGTCACAGAGTTCAGGGAAAATCGAAAAGGGAACCTCCTTGAACTGGATGACAATTTCTGAATATTTCTGCTTCAGTCTTTTGCCGCTACGCAGATAAAACGGCACATTGGCCCAACGCCAATTATCAATATGCAGCTTGAGCGCAACAAAGGTCTCCGTTTGACTTTCCTTTCCGCCCAGCTCATCCAGGTAACCGTCAACCACCGTCCCATCAATGGCCCCGGCCTGGTACTGCGCACGTACGGTATGCCGTTTCACCTCACCAGCGCCTATGGGTTTCAGGGCATGCAGCACCTTGATTTTTTCATTTCGCACGGCGTCATGATCACGATTGGTCGGTGGCTCCATGGCGGTCAGGCAGAGCAACTGCATCATGTGATTCTGAACCATATCCCGCAAGGTGCCGATCTGGTCATAAAACTCAACACGACCACCAACACCCAGATCTTCCGCAACGGTAATTTGCACATGGTCAATATTGCTGCGATTCCAGATCGGCTCGAACAGGGAGTTGGCAAAACGCAGTGCCAGCAGGTTTTGAACCGTTTCCTTACCCAGGTAGTGATCGATCCTGTAGATGCTGTCTTCTGCAAAGCACTCACCAACCCGATCATTGATCTCGCAGGCCGAGGCGTAATCGTTACCCACCGGTTTTTCCAGGACGATCCTTACTTCTTCATTGATTAAATCATTTTGCTTGAGACCGGTTGCGATGGCACCAAACAATTTAGGCGCCGTGGCAAGGTAGAAAACACGTATACGGTCTTCATACCCATTAAGCACATCACTCAAGTCATTCCAGTTGGCGGGGTCCAGGGCATCAGCCTTGATATACTGCAAACGCTCTGAAAATGATTGCCAGAATTCTTCTGAGTATTCTGAACCCGGTAGCTTGGCCTTCAGGGAACCACCCACCAGTTCCAGAAATTCATCATGAGAAATTGCACTGCGACCGACTGAAATAATCCGGCACCCGGCGGGTAACTGGCCATCGAGATCACGGTGATAAAGGGCCGGCATCAGCTTGCGCAAGGTAAGGTCGCCCGCACCACCGAAGATGACCAGATCAAAAATACCTACGGGAATAAATTTCGCCATTATTCTAAGCCTAATAGATTTATGTGACAGGAAGGTTACGAATTAGGCCACAACCCGGGCAACAATGAAATAACTCAAATGTACGGGCATTCTTCCATTTGCCCCTTTGTGCATATAAATATTGACTATACTTTGACAGGATTCCTGATCCGGAAGCATTTTCACTTTTTGATCGGTATTCCGGTAATCTATTTTGAACATTGTTGTGTATCAAGCGGAGAACGGTATGAAGAAGGATATTGACACAATCACTGAAACGTCGAGCGTCGATTCACAACGGCGGCAATTATTGAAGGCTGCCGGTGCCGGTGTACTGGCCGCAACATTCAGCGGTGTGGCGATTGCCGGCTCAAACCAGGTGGCGGACAAAGCTGGCAAAACACTTCGTTGGGGTATTGTCGGAACCGGTGGTATCGCCAATCGGATGGCGCCCATGATTCAGCAGGCATCCAATGCAGAACTGGTTGCCGTCTCCAGCCGGAAGATGGAATCGGCGAAAAAATTTGCGGGAAAACACAGCGTCTCAAAGGCGTTTGATTCATGGGCAGACATGTTTTCGTGGGATGGAGTTGACGCGATTTATGTCGCCACACCAACCAGTGTCAGGGAAGAAATCTGCGTAGCTGCGGCTAACCAGGGCAAACACGTTCTCGGTGAAAAACCGTTTGCCAACCTGCCTTCATTACAACGAATCACCTCTGCCTGTACACAAAACGGGGTTGGTTTCATGGACGGCACACACTTCGTACATAGTCCGAGAACCAAACAGATCAAGTCCAGCACAGCAGAAATGATTGGCTGGCCCTGGTCCGTCGCATCGGCTTTTCAATTCGGGCTCACCGATAAAAGCAATATACGCATGAACCCGAAACTCGAGCCCTACGGTGCGATCGGTGATGCAGGCTGGTACAACATGCGCGCGGCCGTGGAATATACTTCTCCAGGCATTGAGATCAAAACGGTCGACGCCTTCCTTCGCCGTGACAGCGAAACCAATGCTGTTGTCTCTGCCAGCGGGATCATTGTTTTCGATGATGGCTCGACGACCACGTGGAATTGCGGATTCGAATCCGGTGCAGGCATCATGGATTTACGGATTTCAGGTGCAAAAGGTGTGATCAAATTGGATGATTTCCTGTCGAATCGCCCCTCGGATCAACCTGCCGACTTCGAATACCGCCAGGGTTGGGGAGATACGCAATTCATCGAGGTTCCCTCAGATAAACCGGAAGCGGCCCTCATGTTTGAGGATTACGCGGCCATGGTTGGAAACGCCGATTTATTGGCGGCAAGTATCCATGCGAGCGAACGGACCCAACAGTGGCTGGATGCCATATGGAACAGTGCGCTCAGTAACGAGGGGGTCGCTGTTCCTTAGCGGAGTGTCGATACAGAGCCTCTCGCGCAGTCACAAGCATGAACATTTGGACAGCTTGATAGGGTGACCGCACTTTCTGCAGTTGTCAGTAGTCCTGCAGGCCATAGCCATATTTGAACAGGGCATGCTCAGCAAGGGGTGCGAGAGGGATATCTGCGACATCGACCGGCCATGAGTAGGGAGATTTTCCAACGGGTTTAAAGCCATCGGTTGCAAACAGGAAATCCGCTACACCACCACCTTCAGAGCCGGGCAACCATGCTGCGATAAAGGCATCACTCATGTCCAGCTCATTTTTTATGACCAGCACCCTTCCTGAAATAAGAATTACAATGACTTTTTTACCGAGGTCTTTGCAGCCCTGGATCAGGCCTTTATGTTCATCAGTCAGCCACAGTTCATCCGTATCACCTTCAAATTCTGCATAGGGGTTTTCTCCAACCACCACTACGGCTTTGTCTGCAGCCATGCCGCTGTAGCAGCCGTTCTCAGCATATTCAACGTTTTCTGCAACCGCATTTATTCCAGCATAAATTGTTGTTGCACCAAGGTAACTCTCAGACTGTCCCTGCCAGTGAATTGACCAGCCACCACTCTGCAGACCGCTGCTATTGCCATGTGCACCGATCACAGCGAGCTTGTCAGATACGCTTAACGGCAGTACTTCATTCTCACTTTTCAGGAGTACCAGCGACTCCCTTACCGCTTGCCGGGCAACCGCTCTATGCGCTTCGGAACCGAGGTGGTCTGCAAACTCTTGCTTGGCAAACGGGTCAACAAACAGACCCAGCTTAAATTTCATTCGAAGAATTCGGCGCACCGCATCATCGATGCGGCTGATCGGCACCGTGCCGTCGGTGACCGAACCTTTCAAGTCCTGCATGAACGCGTCATGATTACCGGGCTGCATTGCGATATCTATGCCTGCATTGATGACGGAGTGCGCAGCGCCGAATCGTTGCCCACCATTCCAGTCGGTAACAACCACGCCCTGAAAACCCAGTTCATCTTTCAACAGGTCGGTAACCAGCGCCTTGTTCTGGTGCATGTTTACGCCGTTGTAAGAGTTAAAGCCGACCATTATTGAAGCGACTCCCTGATCAACCGCCGCCCTATATGGTGGCAGATACATATCTCTCATCAGCTTATCGGTCATGGTGGCGTTACCGCCTTCTACTCCCCCATCGGTCGCGCCATCAGCAATAAAGTGCTTGGCTGTTGCCGCTACCGTATTTCGGTTCGCCAGACTCGAGCCCTGGTGGCCCTGAACCGATGCGATGACAGCGGCAGTGGTTAGGTCTCTATCCTCGGTATAGCCTTCGTAGACCCGTCCCCAGTGTTCATGTTGAGGCATCGCGATGCACGGGGAGAAGGTCCAGTTAAAACCGGTGCCAGCGATCTCTTCGGCAGTAACCTGGGCAGCCCGTTTAATCAGATCCATGTTGCCGGTAGCTGCCATGCCGATGTTATGAGGGAAAATGACTGCGCCCTCGAAGGTATTTTGCCCATGTACGGCATCGACCGCGATCAGCAGAGGTATGCCGAGCCGGGTTTTTAGTGCCTGGCTCTGAAACTCATTAAATGTGTGTATCCAATCCGCCGCTGCAGGACCAGGCGTAGGGCCTTCGGTATGAATTATCGAGCCGATATTTTTCTTGCGAATAATTTTTGGAGACACGCCGTTGTGCCAGACCGACTGTGTCATCTGGCCGATTTTTTCATCCAGGTTCATCTCCCCTATGAGCGCTTCAATCCTTTCGTCCCTATCAGCATACTGGCATAGATCAAATTCTTGTTTGCCCCATTTGCAGATCATTTTGCTCGAGGGGTCTCTTTCTACCATTGGCACGCTCGCACATCCCACGCCAAAAAGCAGTATGGCAAGCGGCAGTAGAATTTTCATATTGGCAATACAGGCTTCATCGTTGTAGCCTTCCGGCAGATCAGGAATGAGAAAGTGGCGCAGGATTTAATGCCAGAATTCGTGCTTCACCCAGTCAACTTCCATAACCCATTCGCCGGTCATCGGGGAGTCGGTGATTTTGGCGAAGTTCAGGATGGCAAACATAGGCTCCGGGTACTTATCCCCCTCGCCTACATTTCGATACACCTCGACGCCATCGACCCGGTAAACGAGATCACTTCCGGCCCACTCCACAGAATACTCGTGGTACTCATCCAGTTCGACTTTTAGATCAGTCCTTAGAGACATCCAGTCTCCCTTATCGCACTCACCAAGGCTTTTGATCGCACCGGTTGTGAATTGGTCGGTCCCGTGGTCTCCATGATGTTCAAAAATATCTATTTCACCGGAACCCGTAAGCGGCCAGCAGACATCCTCGTCTTCCTCTTGTACCGGCGACTCATTGTTGTTGGCGCCGAGTAGCCACCAGGCTGGAAACATGCTGGCTTCACCATTGCCCTTGACTTTCAACCGAGCGGTCCACTTACCCTGAATAAACTCGTGGCGATTCTTGGTCACAATCCGACCGGCGACGTATGGCGTAGCAGGATGCTGTTTGCCATGCTTGTCCAGATTATCGCAGCTGCGCTGTTCGCCCATGTTTATAACCTTGAGCTTTATGGAGCCGTCACTGACCTCTCGTGTGCCATATTGATTGTCAGGGACATAACATTGGTATTCATTATTGACCCATATCCTCTGGTCCTGCCAGTTGTCGGCATTGAACGAATCAAAATCATCGAAGAAGTCAGTCTGCCAGCCTGCTTTGCCGCCTGGCCCCTCGCCCAGAACCGTCCCTGAATATCCCGCCGCGAGGAGCGCCAGTGTGAAAATAGTCGAAATAGCTTTCATAGGATTTCCTGTTAGTTTGTCGGATTAAATTTTCTCGCTTTGAGCCGCATGTGCTGACTCTCTCAGCGTTAGTTGGGTTGTCCCCTCCAGTTACCGCTCAGGGTGAAGTGTTGGTGGAGGTCGTGAACAATTCAGTTGCCAGAATTAAAGGAGCCGGATAAACTTTCGCATTTAAACGTATCCGGCCCCTTTTTTGTAGTTAATACTCTATATGTATGGTTCAATTACTGTCAAAGGGTATTAAACCGTGGCCCATACGACGCTAAAAACAAGTTACTCTGCTTTAACCGACAGGTTAAACCGCTTTCCGCAAGGCGCACCTCCGTCCGACCTCCTGTTTAAAATTTTGTCGATGCTGTTCAGTGAGGACGAAGCCGGCCTGGTTTCGCTGATGCCCATCAAACCATTTACCGCAAAAAAGGCCAGCCGTATTTGGAAGAAAAACCTCACCGAAACTCAAAACATACTGGATGAGTTAGCCAGCAGGGCCATTCTGCTTGATTTCGAGCAAAACGGTAAAGCAGTTTATACCCTGCCGCCACCGATGGCCGGTTTTTTCGAGTTCTCGCTGATGCGCGTACGCGATGATATTGATCAAAAAGTATTAAGCGAGCTTTTTTATCAGTATATGAATGTAGAGGAGGATTTCATTCGGGAACTGTTTACCAGCGGTGAAACGCAGTTGGGGCGAACCTTTGTTCATGAACCTGCTTTATCCGATAATAATGCACTGCATGTGCTGGATTATGAACGGGCCAGCGAAGTAATTGAAACAGCCAGCCATATTGGTGTGGGGCGCTGTTACTGCCGGCACAAAATGGAACACATGGGCAAAGCCTGTTCGGCACCGCAGGATATTTGTATGACGTTTAATACCACTGCGTCCTCGCTTACAAGACATGGCAGTGCACGCGCGGTTGACAAGCAGGAAGGCCATGACTTACTGCAGCAAGCCTACGAGCACAACCTGGTGCAGTTTGGTGAGAATGTTCGTGAGCAGGTCAGTTTTATTTGTAATTGCTGTGGCTGCTGTTGTGAGGCAATGATTGCCGCACGCCGTTTTGCAATTCTCAACCCTGTGCACACCACCAACTTTATCCCGGTTATAGATGAAGAAACTTGTAATGGCTGCGGCAAATGCGTCAATGTCTGTCCGGTCGAAGCGATGACCCTGGTTTCAGCCAATAATCCGAACAAGCCCAAAATGAAAATGGCCCGGTTGGATGATGAGCTTTGCCTGGGTTGCGGTGTGTGTATACGCAGCTGTAATAAAAAAATGAGTTTGTCATTGGAATCGCGTCCCAAGCGGGTTCTTACTCCATTAAACGGAACGCACCGGGCAGTGGTAATGGCCATTGAGCGCGGCAAATTACAGAACCTGATTTTTGATAATCGGGTCTTATGGAGCCACCGTGCCATGGCTGGGGTATTGGGTGTTATTTTGAAGCTGCCGCCGATCAAGCAGGTTTTGGCAAGTAAACAGCTCAAATCCCGCTACCTGGAAACGCTTATAAATAATATAGAGCATTAGTCATTCCAAGCCCTAAGTGGATCGTGATTTGATCAAAGTCGCTGCTGACCGTTTCCAGGATTGGCTTCGAAAGAGAGCTTTGTTCAGGAATGGGTCTGAAGCAGAAATCAGCAGGTTGAGCAAGACAATTTCTGCTTCCTGGCACATAGCAGAACTTTCCACGGGCGCGAATCACAGGGGGCTTTTGTTCTCAGTTCGGCCATAAGCAGACAGCACTAAGGCGTATGCAAGCCGAGCGAATTAATCAATGTGTTGCATCGACCGGTTGAGGTCGCAGCGCAGCACCGGCCCTAGCGTTGCAGATAACGGCCAACGCGCTGTGCAAAGGTGTGCGCAAGTCGAGTGAGTTCACCCTTCGTCGTTGCCTTTACTCATCGAAGCCGAACAAGGGGGATCCATTGGCACAGCCGATGTAGACCCCATCCAGAAACAATCTGCCTTGAAGATCACCCACCTGTTTCATACCCCAACCACGGCTGCTCAATAACATCTCAATGGAGTGAGATTTCGCAGCGGATTGGGCTAAATACTGACCTAAAGCGCTGTTCAATACGGTCGCAAAACTCTGGCAATACAAGGTTTGTTTTACTTATACTGCGGTGTGCATTGTCTCGATTTCGGTGATTCATTGGCTATTTATGCCGGGTGGATGGGTTCCTTGAAGCGCTATTCGGATTGCAATCCATTGTCTGGAGTTGGGAACAAGGGAAACCAGCAGCAAAGGAAAACACATGGGTATCAAATACCACACACCGTTTTCAACGTTTTTAATACTCACCTCAATTTCCTTACTGCTGGTTTTCAATGTTCAGGTACAGGCGGCAGATGAAGTTCCGGACGGCTTGCAGTTTGCGATTGCAAAAGCCCGATTGCTGGAGTCACTCGATACGGAGAAAGACGGCTTTGGAAGCTCCACCAGCATATCCGGAGACTGGGCCATCGTAGGTGCACCCAACGCTGACAGCGATGACAGCGACGTTAATGGGCTGGGCATCGGGGCTGCCTACATCTTTAACTGGTCCGGGGGCGAGTGGGTTCTGGTGGCTGAGTTACTGCCCGGGGACGGTGCGAATAATGATCAGTTTGGGCAGTCGGTTGATTTATCCGGCGACCGGGCTGTTGTTGGCGCACCGAGTAATGATAATGCGGGCGGCGTCAACGCGGGTGCGGCCTATGTATTCAAACGAACCGGTGGAAGCTGGGTTCAGGAAGAGAAACTCCTGGCCAGTAATGGCCATGCCAACAACAACTTTGGCGGGTCGGTCAGTATCGATGGACTGGCGATCCTGGTAGGGGCCAACAAGGGTGACCTTAGTGTTACTGATTCGGGCACGGCTTATTTTTATGAGTGGTCAGGTGTCACATGGCTGCTATATGAAATATTGGAGCCGCCGGCGGGGGGCGCGGCAGGTGACTTCTTTGGTTCTGCCGTCAGCCTTTCCGGAGGCAGGGCATTGATTGGCGCCTATGGTGACGATGAAAACGGCGCGCTTGCCGGAGCAGCCTATGTTTTTGATTCAGCGGATCACTGGAGTTCCGAGAAATTGCTGCCTGAGGATGCGAGCGCCGGTGACTGGTTCGGATGGAAGGTGAGCCTGGATGGTCAGAGGGCCCTGGTCAGCACATCACACGATAACAGTGAAGACGGTTTAATCAGCGATACGGGATCTGCTTATGTTTTTGACAAGGGCGTCACTCACTGGGCGGAGACCCAAAAGCTGTACCCCAGTGACAACGCGTCGTTTTTCAGGTTTGGTAGTTCGGTATCTCTTTCGGGTGACCGTGCAGTGATCGGAAATTATGGGGATACCTTTTCAATAAGCATTGGAATTGGCTCTGCCTATGTGTTCGATCTCAACAAGAGCACCGGCGACTGGGAGGAGAGCAAAAAACTTTTCGCTGATGATGGCATTGGCCGGGACGAGTTTGGCAGGGCTGTGGCGGTTGATGGCGACCGGATATTCGTTGGGGCACCCAAGCAAGACGTAGCAGGGGAAGATGCAGGCGCTGCCTATGCATTCACATCAAGCGGCAGCGATTGGGCCCAGTCACAAAAATTGTTGGTTCATCCGCTGGACTTTGACGAGCATTTCTTTGGCCATTCAGTCAGTATTTTTGGCGGCATGGCCCTGGTTGGCGCCTACGGAAATGACGAATTTGGTGAAAATGCCGGTTCCGCTGTCATCTTCAAGCAGGATGAGGATGGTACGTGGATTCACACCGAAACGCTGTATGCATCGGACGCACAGGCGGGTGATCAGTTCGGCTTTTCGGTTGGTTTGACCGACAATTATGCCATCGTAGGCGCAAACCTCGAGGATACGGCAGGTCCTGACGCCGGCGCCGCCTATATTTTTGAATATGTCGCAAGTGCCCCAACGCCCTATTGGCGGCAGGATCAAAAACTGACCGCCGGTACAGCGAGCTCAGAATTCGGTTTTTCAACCGCGATTCATCTTAACCGGGCCATTGTCGGCGCTCCGTTCAGTCAGGGTACCGGCGCCGCCTATTACTTTCATAACAATGATATCAGTTGGGTTCGAACCGAGTTGATTTCCACTGCCATCGTAAGTGGTGACAATTATGGGTACTCGGTTGATGTTGATTCGAGCCTGGCCCTGGTCGGTGCGAATGGCGATGGCTTCAATAACCCAAATCAGGGAGCTGCCTATATTTTTGAATGGGACATTGTCCACAACAACTGGGGACCCCCTCTTAAGTTGACGGGAAGTGTCGGCCACAAGTGGGATGCCTTCGGCCACTCTGTCAGCCTGACCGCCAACAGGGCCCTGGTTGGTGCGCCCTACGATGATGATTCTAACGGAGCCGCCTACGTCTTTGATTACGAAGGGGGCTCCTGGCCGGAATCCCAGAGATTGTTGCCTGAATTGCCTGACACCGGAACCTATGATCGTTTTGGCTGGTCCGTTAGCGTGTACAACGACAAGGCTCTCGTCGGCGCTTACGAGGATAATGACGGTGGTGACAATGCCGGCGCTGCCTACGTATTCGATCTGTTGGAAGACGTGTGGCTAATGTCGGTTAAATTTATTGCGACCGATATAGATGCCAGCGACAACTTTGGCTATTCCGTCAGCGTTTCTCTCGGCAATATGCTGGTCGGCGCACCAAACCAAGACAATGAAAATGGCGGCAACGCCGGCGTTGCTTATGTTTACATTCAACAGGGCCAGGTGATCTTTGAGGATGGGTTTGAAGCCATAGACCCATAGTTCGGGAGCGCGCCGGGACGAAAATGTTCTTCTGACCATTCAACAGTGGTAAAGTGAAACCGATCAGCAAATCAACAGGGGTTTCGAAAATATGAACCATCCGGTAACCCTATTGGTATCTGTGCTGGCCGCCACATTTCTGTCAGGTTGTGGTCAATCATCAAAAGATGTTCAGTCACCGTCCGGGAACACCGGGGCAGTACCTTCCGGTGAGGTTTTGAGTCATAACAATCCGTCCAATCCTTTAATGGAATACCTTCCCTATTCACCCGATACCAATGAACTGCTTATTTCACGTGAGGACTATTTCAACAAGCTCTACGGTTTCTGGCTGGGTCAGTGCATCGCCAATTGGACCGGACTGGTGACCGAGATGGACAAGATTGGGGGCGAGGGACCTCACGGTGAGTTCTACACCCGCGAATCATGGGGTCAGCCGGATCAAGCCAGCATCTGGGCAGAGGGTAAACCCAGTGATCTGTCAGCAACCATCGACTGGGTGTTTGAAGACGAAGACGGTGTCTGGGGTGCTGATGACGACACCGACATTGAATACATGTATCAGCAACTGCTGCTGACCAACCGGACCAGCATGCTGACTGGCGAACAGATACGTGATGGCTGGCTGAAACACATTTACTCGGACGAAAATACACCATTCACTAACAATAAGGGGGAAAGGGAGAACTTTCTCTGGGTTTCCAATCAACAGGCACATGATTTAATGCGTACCGAGGGCCTGCTGCCGCCAGCGACCAGCGACCCAGCCAAAAACCCTCATTACGATATGATTGATGCCCAACTCACCACCGAGATATTCGGTCTGTTTTCCCCGGCACGGCCGGATGTAGCACTGCGCATGGCACATCTGCCGATTCGCACAACCGCCCGTGAAAATGCAGCCTGGGCCTCTGAGTTTTACGTGGTCATGTACTCACTGGCATCACTTGTTGACCCGGGCTTACCCTTGAGGGACCAGGTTCTCTGGATGGCGGATACGGCCAGGCAGAGACTGCCAAACGAGTCGTATTCCGCAAAAATGTTTGATTTTGTGAAAAGCCGCTACGCCGCAGGTGTACCGTGGGAGCAGACTCGTGATGAGGTCTATGTTCGATACCAGGTCGAACAGCTCGACGGATATGACCTGACATCAAGGGAGCTGTACTGCAATGGCTGTTTTGCCTCGGGTATCAACTTTGCATCCAGCATCATCAGTCTGCTCTATGGGCAGGGCGACTTTAAGGAGACTGTTAAAATTGCCGTGCTGGCGGGTTGGGATTCAGATAATCCAGCCGCCACCTGGGGTGGTTTGCTTGGCTTTATGCATGGAAAAGACGGCATCGAGCAAGCCTTTGGCAGAACATTTGCACATCGCTTCAATATTCACAGAACCCGCGGAAACTTTCCGAATGATGGTATGGACACCTTCCAGGCCATGGCGGAAAAAGGCCTGTTTGTCATCGACCAGGTGGTGCAGGAAGAGATGGGTGGTGGTGTTGACCTGGCTAACAACCGGTGGCTGATACCGGATACAGGCACAGAAATCCTTCCGGCTTCGGACTAGACCCAGCCCATGAATGAGATCGGGCACATATTCTTTTGATGAATTCCGGTGTCGACCGCCTGACCGACACAGATGAACCTCGTACCAATAGAAAGTGAATACTTTCCCTGTCGTTACCTCAAAACAATAGCCCTGCCATTATTATCGAGAATCGTGCCCGAATCGTTGCCGTATCCAACATCATAGGAAGAGTAAATCATTTCTGCACAGTTGCTATCCGCGTTGGAAAGATGAACTTCAACACCTGTGGCGGATCCATTAGCGTTTGTCTTTAACCTGGCAAAAGGAAAGATCGTAAGGTTGCCTGGATTGCTATTACAAGATGTTGCCGGAGCGACTTCATTACTGCCTATACCCGCTTTATAAGCATACCCGGCGGGCACCAAGAATATGGCAAGAATAGAGCAACCAATAAGAACCGGAATTGCTTTCGCAATGAATGTTGTTTTCACTTTATCTGACTCCTGACCGACGGAGGAAAGATCTTTTTCTTTATTAAACAATAGGACATACTTTTCGGAAAAGCTACCTGATGGCTATAAATCAGGTGCTCGGTCTTGAATCAACTATTCGATCAGGTCAGGATTAATCGCCCGGCTTTAACCGGAAAAGCGAACATTGGGTTGGAAAATAAAACCAAAGACGACTAATTTTCATAGGCCTCTATGCTGACTTTGCCATGGCCGTCATCAACGATACCGATTTGCCTTGCCGCTGCACCTGACAGGTCTATGATGCGATCATTTGCATGGGGTCCACGATCATTGATCACCACATCAACTGTTTTCCCTGTCTTTAGATACGTTACTTTTACCCTGGTTCCAAATGGCAGGTTTCGATGCGCAGCCGTGAATGCATTTTTGTCGTAGGGCTCTCCACTGGCGGTTTTGTTGCCATCGAGTGCATCCGCGTAATAGCTGGCATCACCTTCCTGTAATTCTGTTGCCGATACGATTCCTGTCGTCAATATCATGAGTATCAGCATGGTCAAAATTGATTTGGATAGCTTCATTCTAACTTCACCTTTTTTCAGATATGCGTGGCAATTCACGATATTACTGACAACAATAAATAAGCAAGGGCTAAACAGCAACTGAGAAGAGGAAGACTAACCGGTGCAACCGCAACGTTGGCCTCACCGCCTCCGAAAGTTGCTGCGAAAGCCGGTGACTGGAAAAAACGCTCATGACCGGGTGTCTTGAGCCGCAGCATGATTTCACCAAAAGTGACAAATTTAGCCATGGTTAACCTCTGATGTTTTTGGCAATGGCAACAGCTTCTGCCGCCAGCTTCGTGATGATTTCGTAATTGTCTTCGGCAATCGCTGATTTGGGTGTCAGCCAGCTACCGCCGCAGGCGAGGACATTGGGTAAAGCAAGATATTCTCCAAGATTACCCGCTGAGACACCACCCGTCGGCATGAACCTGACGTCTTTGAATACCGATCCAAGCGCTTTAAGCATCGCCGGGCCACCTGCCAAAGAGGCCGGGAAGAACTTCAGTGATCGAAGCCCCATATTCCAGGCATTCTGAGCCTCAGAAGCCGTCGCTACACCGGGAAATATCGGTAAGCGGGCCGATGCCGCATATTCAACCACCGGTGCATAGAGACCTGGAGATACGATGAATTGCGCTCCGGCGAAAACAACTTCTGCGGCCTGGCGTTGGGAAAGCACCGTACCTGCACCGACAATGGCATCAGGTACGGCTCTTACAACTTCGCCAAGACATTCAACAGCTGCGCTGGTACGCAACACCACCTCAATGACGCTCAATCCTCCCGCCACCAGTGCCTGTGTGGTCTTAATGGCGGTTTCCGGATCATCGGGAACAACCAGTGGTACAACCGGTGCCGCCTCAAGCCTTTTCAGCAATTCTTCATTCACGTTCAATTTAACAGTCATCCATTATCAAGATTAAAAAAGACTGCCGTTGATATCGAGGTTAACACCCGTCTGGAAGCTCGATTCAGAAGAGGCCAGGTAAGCCACGGTTTCGGCAGATTTCGTAGCGACAACTTTTCTTTTGAATTAGAAACCATTGAGTGGTTTTTTGCGAGCATTACCAGTCTTTTTCTATTCAGGGATGACAATCTTTCTCGAACAGGCTGATCATCTTGTCCTGGTCTTCAGCCTTTTTTAAAAAGCGTTCGAGATAGGAAATTTTCTTCCGTTTTTCCTTATCAGTCAGCATAGGCAGACCGCTGATGATATCCAATACATCTTTCTCCCGTGATGTGATGTCGTTCAGCACCCCACGCAAAATGTCCGGGTCTGTGCAAAAACCGCGATACACTCGTGTCACCACCTTGGAAATATACAGGGAAAGGTCAGGACGCGCATAGCTGGCATTGACAACGCCTGACAGGTCCAAATCATAAGGTACAGGGACCAGCTTTGAGCCGATTTTGATGAGCTTGATGTTGTGACAGCAAAACTCGTCATTTTCCGCCGTGACAAATGACCAGTCGGTGTTGGCAATGAGATACTGGAATACGTAAACCAGTGCTGACTGTTCTTTGTCAAGTTGTCCCAAGGAAACAGCAGGAACCCCGGCCAGGCTGCCATTCACACGCAAGACCATTTGTTCCAATGGCTCGATCAGGAAACCATAACTGCTGCTGAAAGATTCTTTCAGACGGCCATCGGTGTCGATATTGGTAACATGCACAAGCTGCACTCGAAAACTCACATCTGAGAATAAGGAGAAAATCCGGTATGCCGCATACTCTTCCAGCACATCGCTCTCGGAACGACCGCCTTTATTGCAGCGCGTCACCAACTTCAGCTTATCCTGTCCCTCGAAAGGTGTTCCGGCCGTGTCGGCTACCTTGAAATTGAATCTCAGGGGTGGAAAATCGCAGACCCGCATACGGCTATTCCCCCTGGCCCTGATTTTCAAATCAAGCTCAACGGCATCACTACGTAGACGGAAAGGCCATTCTTTACGATCTTCCTTGTTTTCAACCAGGGACCACATAGGACCCGTCAATTCAATTTCCATAGAAGAGGTGTTTTCGAAAAGAACATCGGCACGCAAGGGAGCAACAAAAACCGATACGAAATAAATCAGCAAGAATTTTCGCAAGAGCATCACCTTTTGATCTTTTATATTACAAAGTTAGCACAGTTGTTCATTTATAATTGCTAAACGAGACAACTTCAGGGTAAAGCTAATGAAATTTCGCCATAACCTCTTCCATAAGCCCCAGGTTGTTTTCAAAACCATTGTGATGCTGCCGGTCCTGGTCCTTTTGACAGCCTGCGCCGGCAAACCGCTGAACCCGTGGACGACGGAATCCCCGCCACTTGCACTGGTCCCCGTGGCTGATGCCGGTGTAGATGATCGCAGGGGGCGCTTCCGTGAAGTCTTTTGTGAAGTACTGGAATCCCGTGGCGCGGAGTGGCCGGATTACCGGCCATGTGAGGAAGCGCTCACACGTGTCGCAGACGAACCGGCGGGTACCGGCGAACCGGTTGATATGGGAGTGAGCCAACAGAAGTTATTGGCCCTGATCGTGCCCGGGGTCGGCTGGGAGTGTATTGAGGAATGGCTGGAAATTGATGAGTCCGTCGACGACTTATTAAAAAGCTTTGGTTTTCAGGCTGAGCTGCTGGAGGTCGATGGGCTTTCGGGTTCCGCAAATAACGCTCGACAGATTCGCGACAAGATTGCAGACCTGCCTGCGGAATTCGACGGTATTCCAATTTTGCTCATTGGCTACTCAAAAGGTGCCCCTGATATTCTCCAGGCGATTGTCGAATACCCTGAGCTGAGGGAACGAGTGGTGGCCGTGATCAGTGCTTCAGGGGCCATTGGCGGTTCACCTCTGGCAAACGCTGCTGATCAGAAAGACCTCAATATCATTCGCCGTTTTCCCGGTGCCAACTGCAGCGCCGGGGATGGAGGAGCGATCGACAGCCTGCGCCCCGCCACACGCAGGTCGTGGCTGGCGCATAACCCGCTACCCGATGATATCGCCTATTATTCACTTGTGACCTACCCCAATCCTGACCGTATCTCGTCAGTGCTTGGCACAAGCTACCGGAAACTCAGCCAGGTCGATGCGCGAAACGACAGTCAGTTGATCTACTATGACCAGGTGATTCCCGGCAGTACTTTGATGGGGTTCCTGAATGCAGACCACTGGGCAGTGGCTGTACCGATTGCGCGGAGTCACAGTTTTATCGGCTCGACTTTTGTCGACAAAAACGACTATCCGAGAGAGGCGATGATTGAGGCGGTGCTTCGTTTCGTCAGCGAGGATATGAATCGCCGGGAAGCAAAGGCCCCTTAAACCAGGCCCTAAATTCTAAACTGCACCTTCATCATGGCGGTGAGAAAATTGGTATGCATTTGATAACAGCTGAAGCTTCCATCCACGACCAGTGGTTGTTCACCCGTTTTGTCATACCAGATAACCAGGCTTGCGGTATGCGTTTCAGCATCACTGCCTACGTGAAGCAAAAATCAGTCTTTATAAAACCGCTCAGCCTGCACCTTCAGTGTCCAGACGATAAAGACCCCTGCACACACGATGGTCAGCAGACCATTGACCTGGATAAATTGCGGCGGAAGACTTTCAACCAGGCCTTCAAGTACTGCACAGGTCATGGTTACAAGAGCGAGCAAGGTCAGAACAATAGCTTTTTTCATGTGCTTTCCTGTCGTGGCTTAATGACAGGTTTACTTTATGCAGCTTAAAAAAGTTCTGCTTGACCAATGAGGCCAATGAATTGACAGGTTTTCTACGAATTGAATCGCAGAAAACCTGTTTCACATCCTATCAGCGACCTACCAGTGGATACCTTGCATCAGGCTGGCAAAAGCGAGTTGCTCGGGTGATGCCTCTGCCTGATCCTCGGAAATACCCTTGGCAGCTGAAGAATCCGGGAACATCCTGAACGCGCTGTTCATCACGATCTCGGCAATCTTGGGTGCCACTGCATGCAGGGTTTGTGCAAACACACCCATGCGGGTAGCTATTCTTTGCGGTTTGTAAATTACCGCCTGCCTGATGAACTCGGCAGCCTCGTCCGGTGTAATGGTCGGTACGTTGTCGTACATCTTGGTCGGGGCAATCATCGGTGTGCGCACCAACGGCATGTTGATCGTTGTGAATGAAATGCCAGTGTCGCTATATTCAGCAGAAGCACAACGCGAGAACGCATCCAGTGCCGCCTTCGATGCTACATAGGCCGAAAAACGCGGCGAATTTGTCAATACACCAATCGAGGATATATTGATCACATGCCCCTTACGACGGGCCGTCATTCCCGGCAAGGCGCGCATGATCAGTCTCAGGCTGCCGAAATAATTCAATTGCATGGTGCGTTCAAAATCGTGGAAACGGTCGTATGAAAGGGCAATGGAACGACGAATGGATCGTCCGGCATTATTGACCAATACGTCGATCGCTCCGTGGTCTTCCGTTATCTTGTCGATGAGTTGATCACAGGCTTCGAGGTCGGAAACATCACAGGTGTAACTCCAGGCCTTGCCGCCCATTGTTTTGATTTCATCCAGTGCTTGCGCGAGTTTTTCTTCACCACGTGCAACCATGATCACCTTCGCGCCGGCTCTTGCCATCATGGCAGTCACCGCGTGACCTATACCTGAAGAAGCCCCGGTAACAACCACGACCCTGTCACGCACGTGGCCACGCAGACTACGGTCAATGAACAGGTCCGGATCAAGATTTCTTTCCCAGTAATCCCATAAACGCCAGGCATAGTCATCCAGCCTCGGTACCATAATACCGCTGCCCTTGAGTGCCTTTTCAGTCTCGCGGTTGTCAAACTTGGTGGGATAGTTAACAAACTTCATCATATCCGGAGGTAAACCCAGGTCTTTCATGACGTGCCTGGTAATCCGCCGGACCGGCGGTAACATCCTCAGTCCTGCCGTGATGGTCGCGGGTATGTAGTTGAAAATCCTGGCGTCGATGCGCATGGTCATCTGCGGGGCATGAGCTGCCCTGGCAAACAGGTTAAGCACTTCACCAATCCGTTTTGGCTTGGGGTCGGTCAGGTGGAAACACTGACCATCCAGTTTTGCCTTATGTGCGATAAATATCGTGGCATTTACCACGTAGTCGACCGGCACGATATTGATACGACCGCCCTCAAGGCCCAGGGTCGGCATCCAGGATGGCAACATTTTGCGCATCTTCTGGATCAGTTTGAAGAAATAGTAAGGACCATCGATCTTGTCAATCACACCCGTTTCTGAATGTCCCACAACAATACCTGGCCGATAAATACGCCACGGCATCTTGCACTCGCGCCTGACGACGCTTTCGGAGTCATGCTTGGTACGAAAATAGGCATTGTCCAACCCGTGAGCCTCTTCAAACATATCCTCCCGGAAGATACCCGAATACAGACCGGCTGCCGCAATTGAGCTCATGTGATGAAAGCGTTTGGCCTTGATATCTGCGGCAAGGTTTACGACGTTTTGTGTGCCTTCCACGTTAACCCGGATCTGACTTTCAGCATCTGCCATCAGGTCGTAAACAGCAGCAAGGTGGAAAACGTGATCAATCTTGCCTTCCAGTTCCCGTCTCTTTTTGGGCGGCACACCCAACAAAGGCCTGGTCAGGTCACCCGTGATGGGAACAATACGTTTGGCACCGTTACCCCATTGTTTTTTCAGAGCATCAAGTTTCTGCTTTGATTCCTTGCGGACCAGGACATAAATCGTGGCTTTTTTCTTTTGCTGCAGTAATTCGCCAATCAGGTTGTGTCCGATAAAGCCGGTACCGCCGGTAATTAAGTAATTCATAGCTGCCCTCCGATCCCTTCATATAATATGGGGTAAGTCTTACAATCTTATCAGATTAGTAAACTATTCCCATGCTGTTACAATTCACTTATTCGTATCAGTATGACCCAGCTTGGAGATTTTCCTAATGACAGAGATCAATTCCCGCTTTGAACAGGCCAGCATCGCCGCCAAATCACTACCCGAACGACCGGATAACAATACGATGCTGCAACTTTACGCACTCTTCAAACAGGGCTCCTCGGGTGATGTTTCCGGTAAAAAGCCCGGTATGTTTGATTTCGTCGGTGTGGCTAAATATGAGGCCTGGGAAGGACTTAAAGGTCTTTCATCCGATGACGCCATGCAACAGTATATAGACCTGGTCACCAAACTCGGCGGCTCCATCGACGGCTGACTGACGGAATAACCAAGCCATGGCACGCCGCAACACACGGGAACTGGTTCTTGCTACCAGCCTGGCTTTGTTCAACGAGTTCGGTGAACCCAACGTTAGCACCAACCATATTGCCGATGAGGCGGGCATCAGCCCCGGAAACCTCTACTACCATTTCCGCAGCAAGGACGACATTGCCCTGGAGTTATTCAAACTGTACCTGTTGAATATCCAACCAACGCTGGAGCTCGAGGAATCGGTGGTACACGAAGCTGAAGATCTGTGGCTGCGGTTGCATTTAATTTTCGAAGCGATGGGCCGCTTCCGTTTCCTGTTTCGGGACCTCAGCGATCTTTACAGCCGAATCAAGAATCTGCGGCGTGCACTCAACGGCCTGCTTGGCAGGCAACGGGCCACGCTCATCACCCTGATCTCGGACCTGCGGAAAAACGGTGCGATGCAAATAGACGATCATGAAAGCGAAGTGCTGGCCGATAACATGTTGCTGGTCATGACCTACTGGATTCCTTTCGCCGAGGTAAGGGGTGACCCCGGCCTTGCAGATGGCAAGGTGCTTTCCGCATCAGTCGCACGTGTACTGCACCTGGTTCTGCCCTATCTTCGTGAACCGGAGGCCAGCCAGGTTGAAGCCCTGGCACATACTTACCGGCAGGTCTGATTGGCATTTAGTCTAGTGGTTAATGTCTGACCGGCTGAAGACATTCAGCTTGTGTGGGTGTAGAGTTAATAATCAGGTCTAGCAAAGTGGTTGGATTCAAACCCGTAAAGATCAGTAAGGTTCAGCATGAGAGAGAAATTACAAAATGACATTGATTTATTGAGAGCAGAGCTTTCAAAAATCGAGAACACCGAGGGTTCACAAGAGCGTTTCAAAGCCCTGAATGCAGCCATTGATCAACTGCAAAAAGATGCCGGCCTTGAGCAGGGCCAAGAGGTCAATGAGCAACTGAACCAGGTCGTGACCAATTTTGAAATCGACCATCCCGTCATTCATGGCCTTTTACGCAACGTGATGAAAACGCTGGGTGATATTGGTATTTAGCCCTTATTTCATTATAGTTCGGCGAACCTGCCACCCTCACGCGCCAGTTTTTCCAGCAACGGCGCAGGCTCCCAGTAGCCAAACTCGTTACCCAATGTGTCGCGATACCTGCATATCTGCTGATAAATTTTGCCGGGCCCAACATGATCAGCGTAGTGCATTGGACCACCACGGTAAGGCGGGAATCCATAACCGTTTATCCAGACAATGTCGATATCGCTGGCTCGTTGAGCGATGCCTTCATCAAGTATTCGTGCGCCTTCGTTGATCAACGGATAGATACATCTCGTGAGTATTTCCTCACCACTGACCAGGCGCTGCCTGATACCCAGTCTTGCGGCTTCACTCTGAATCAGGGCCTGGACTTCCGGATCAGGTATCGGTGCACGTGAACCCGCCTCGTAGCGATAAACCCCCGCGCCGGTTTTCTGCCCGCAACGGCCCATCGCAACCAACTTATCCGCAACCAGTCCGAATCGCTCATCAGCCGGAAACGTTCCTTTGCGCCGCCGCTCCTCACGCACCTTCGCACCCACATCTATTCCCGCAAGGTCACCCATGGCGATGGGTCCCATGGGCATTCCAAACCCATATAGCACACGATCGATCTGTTCGGGTTTTGCACCTTCGAGCAGCATCAGACCAGCTTCACGGATATAACCCTCCAGCATCCGGTTGCCGATAAACCCGTGGCAGACACCACTGACCACACCCACTTTGCCAATTTTTTTGGCAAGCTGCATGACCGTGGCCAGAACATCCGGCGCTGTTTCAGCACCTCGAACAATCTCCAGTAAGCGCATGATGTTGGCGGGACTGAAGAAATGCAGACCCACCACGTCCTGCGGTCTCAGCGTCACGCCGGCAATTTCATTGAGGTCAAGCGTTGAGGTATTGCTGGCGAGGATGGCTCCCGGCTTACATACCTGGTCCAGGCGCCTGAAGATATCTTTCTTTATCGCCATGCTTTCAAACACGGCCTCAATCACCAGGTCCACGCCGGCCAGGTCTTCATAGTCGGTGGTTGGTATGAACAACTGCATCAGGGTTTCGAGCTGCGCTTCGCTCATACGGCCCTTTTTCACACCCCGCATGTAATTGCTGCGAACGATGGCCATACCACGTTCGATCGCCGCATCATCAACATCAACCATATGCACGGGTATGCCCCTGCTGGCGAAGTTCATCGCGATACCACCACCCATGGTACCTGCACCTATCAGGGCAACACTCTCAATATCCCGCACGGGTAATTCTTTGGTCAGACCCGCAACTTTGGCCGCCTGTCTTTCGGCAAAAAAGACGTGTCTTAAGGCAATCGACTCAGGGGAATGCAAACAGTCAGTAAACAATTCGCGCTCGAGCTTCATGCCTTTTTCAAAATCCATTTCCACCGCTGCCCGAACTGCCGATATGATGTGATCCGGAGCAAAATAACCTCGCATCCGGCGTACATTGGCCGCCCTGAATTCATCATAGTAATTTTCAGGTACCGAATCCGGATCGATCTGCACATCGCTTAAACGACGCAAGGGTGCACCCTCGTCCAGCAATTTCCTTGTTAAAGCGATGGCTCCGTTCAGAAGATCATCCTGCACCAGGTGATCAACAGCACCCATTGCAGCAGCCTTTGTGGCAGCTACCGGGTTTCCCGACATTATCATCGCAAGTGCAGCTTCAACCCCGATCAAACGCGGCAACCTCTGGGTTCCCCCTGCACCCGGAAGAAGACCCAGTTTCACTTCGGGGAAACCAACCCTGGCGTCAACCCTGGCGACACGGTAATGGCACCCCAGCGCTACCTCGAACCCGCCACCCAATGCTGTACCATGGATCGCAGCCACAACCGGTTTCGGGCTGGCTTCAAGCGCTGCTACAACTTCCGGCAGGTGAGGCTCCCTCGGCGGTAAACCAAACTCACGAATGTCAGCGCCCGCAATAAACGTACGCCCGGCACAAATGAGTACAATGGCTTCCACGTCTTCATCATTCTGCGCAGTTTGCAAAGCTCGAACGATTCCTTCCCTTACTGCGTGCGATAACGCATTTACAGGTGGTGAGTTGATCTCAATGACACCTATCCGGCCTTGCGCTTTTGAAAAAACAACCTCGTTCATACTAACCGCCCTGTTTCAGGTCTTAAATGAGGTTCGATTATATTCCACGCTCGCATGCTTTCCGATAATTCTTCATGCAGCTTCGGTTATTATGTTGAGTTCATCGACAAAGGAATTCACGTGACCGACACAGACTCATTCAGACAGGAGGCAAGAGACTGGCTGGAAGCCAATTGTCCAGAATCAATGCGGCACCCCTACCGTAATGAAGCCGATGCCTGCTGGGGGGGTCGAAATTTTGAGTTTCAGAGTGAAGACCAGAAAAACTGGCTGGAAAGGATGGCGGCCAAAGGCTGGACTGTACCAACCTGGCCTGTCAGGTATGGTGGCGGCGGTCTCGATGGTGCACAAGCCAAAATACTCAGAGAAGAATTATTCCGGATCAATGCACGCCCGCCACTGGAAAGTTTTGGCATATCCATGCTGGGTCCGCCACTGATGAAATTCGGTTCCGGGGAACTCAAACAGCAACACCTGCCACTGATCGCCCGTGGCGAAATTCGCTGGGCACAGGGTTATAGCGAACCCAATGCCGGCTCCGATTTAGCCAGCCTGCAAATGCGCGCTGACGATATGGGTGACCACTTCATAGTTAACGGCTCCAAGATCTGGACCTCCTATGGGGATCAGAGCGATTGGATGTTCTGCCTGGTCCGGACAGATTTTGCAGCAAAAAAACACGAGGGCATCAGCTTCGTGATGTTTGATATGGCGACCGAGGGTGTGTCAACCCGGCCCATCAAGCTCATCAGCGGAAAGTCACCGTTCACTGAAACCTTACTGGAAAATGTCAGGGTTGAAAAAGACCAGGTGATAGGAAACATCAATGACGGCTGGACCATCGCCAAGTACCTGCTGACCCACGAACGCGAAATGATCGGTGGCTCCGGCGCTTCACGCTCGGGCAGTTTAGCGGTCAGCAAAGTAGCGGCCGATGCCCTGGGTACCGACGACGGGATATTGAGTGACACAGTGCTGAGGGCGGATATCGCCCGTTTCGAAATGGATGAGCGCTGTCTTGCACTGACCATGGAACGAGCGCGTGATGAAGTAAAAGCCGGTGTCAGTCTCGGTGCCACGGCATCCATGTTCAAGTATTACGGTACCGAGTTGAATAAACGACGTTATGAGCTATTGATGTCAATCTCCGGAAGCAATGCACTCGCGTGGGAGGGTGTCACCAACCAGGACACTGCCCTGGCAAAGTCATGGTTGCGAAGCAAGGCCAACTCCATAGAAGGCGGAACATCGGAGATTCAATTGAATATTGTTGCCAAGCATTTGCTTGGTCTTCCGGGTTGAGGATAAGAACAATGCCACTCGTTTTGAATGAAGAACAATTGATGCTGAAGGACTCGGCGAGGGATTTTCTAAACAGTCGCGCACCTGTCGGTCACCTGCGAAGCTTACGCGACAGCAACAACATGGAAGGCTTCTCCCGTGAGCTATGGTTCGAAATAGCAGAAATGGGCTGGCCGGCCATGCTTGTTCCCCAACAGTATGGCGGCCTGGAATACGGCTACACCGGTATGGGCATCGTACTGGAGGAGTGCGGCAGAACACTCACACCCGGCCCGCTGCTGTGTACCGCGCTAATGGGCGCTGCAGCAATCGTAAAGGCTGGTTCAGATGAACAATGTGAGAACATATTACCCGGTATCGCCGGTGGTGAACGTCTGCTCGCGCTGGCCTGTGATGAATCGCCCCGGCACGCACCGCACAAGGTAGATACCAGCGCAGAAATCGATGGCCGGAGTTACCGGATCAATGGCAGGAAGGTCAACGTTGCAGACGGCCATTTTGCGGATACGTTCCTCGTCAGTGCCAAAACACTTGGGGGAGTGTCCTTGTTCCTGGTGCCGTCAGATGCGGGTGGTGTCACGGTTGAATCCTACCGGGTACTGGATACACACTTTGCTGCCAATGTCTCCTTTGACCAGGTTCAAGTGACAGATCAGCATCTTCTGGGGCCCTTGAACGGCGGCATCAAGATACTGGACTATATCCTTGATGTCGCACGCGCAGGCGCTTCCGCAGAATTACTGGGTATCGCACAGGAAGTTTTCGAGAGGACCATTCAATACCTCAAGGAACGCAAGCAGTTTGGTGTGCCGATTGGCAGTTTCCAGGCACTTCAGCACCGTGCTGCTCACCTGTTCAGTGAGATTGAGATGTGCAAATCATTGCTTATCAAGGTAATGCAGACACTGGATGAAAAGGCTGATGGTGATGCTGAACTGGTCAGCCTGACAAAATCAAAACTGGGCGAAACCGCGCACCTGGCAACCACCGAGGCTGTCCAGATGCACGGTGGTATTGGTATGACCGATGAGTTTGATATCGGCTTTTTCCTAAAACGTTGCCGGATACTGGAAAACCTGTACGGTGACCACTACTACCACCTTGACCGTTTCGCCCGGCAAAGAAATTACTGATAGTGAAACAGGCAAGACGTAGGGTGCTTCTGGCCACATAATCATAGAACGGAAACGGGAGTTAGTTATGGAACTTGGAATATCAGAACGGGTTCGCCCACTGGTCGGAGCTGTCAGGGAGTTTATCAGGGAACACGTGGCCCCCGTCGATGGCGAATTTCTGCGTGAAGTGGAAATTGGTGACCGCTGGACCCTGACAGCTCGCCAGGCTGAAATCCTCAATGACCTCAAATCCGCAGCACGCGGGCAGGGTCTGTGGAATTTCTGGTTGACTGATTCTGACCGGGGTTATGGTCTCAACACCGTGGAATACGCTTACCTGGCGGAGGAAACCGGCCGTTCACACCTGGCGGCCGAGGCCTTCAACTGCAGTGCACCGGATACCGGCAATATGGAAGTGCTGGAGCGTTATGCAACGGATGCGCAAAAGAAGCAGTGGCTTGAGCCCTTGCTGGACGGCAAAATCCGTTCCGCATTTGCCATGAGCGAACCGGGCGTCGCCTCTTCCGATGCCACCAATATCTGCACCAGCGCCGTGCTGGAGAATGGCAAGTGGGTGATCAACGGTGAAAAAACCTATATTTCAGGGGCCGGTGATCCGCGCTGCAGGATTCTGATTGTGATGGTTAAAACGAATCCGGAAAACCCCCGTCATCAGCAACATTCGCAAATCCTGGTGCCAATGGATACGCCGGGTGTTGAAATTGTCCGGCCGCTAAAGGTTTTCGCCCTCGATGACGCGCCACACGGCCACATGCATATGAAATTCACCGATGTCAGGGTGCCTGAAGACAACATCATCCTCGGAGCCGGTCGTGGTTTCGAAATTTCACAGGGACGACTCGGTCCGGGCCGTGTACACCATTGTATGCGGGCCATCGGTATGGCAGAAAAAGCACTTGAGCTCATGTGCAGGCGCTCCGTAAGCCGCACCGCTTTTGGTCGGCCACTGGCAAAACTGGGTGGAAATTATGACAGGATCGCCGATGCCCGTATGAACATCGACATGGCGCGTCTGCTGACACTGAAAACGGCCTGGGTTATCGACACCAGGGGTGTTGAAGAGGCCCACCTCTGGATATCCAAGATCAAGGCCGTGGTTCCGCAAATCACTCTCGATATCATCGATGATGCCATCCAGATGCACGGTGCCCACGGCCTGTCCCAGGACTTCCCGCTGGCAAGTATGTACATGGCTGCACGAACCTTGAGACTGGCCGATGGTCCGGATGAAGTACACAGAATGGTGGTCGCGCGCTCTGAACTGCGGCCTTATGTAAAAGCACGTTCGAAATAGAACGATACTCAAACTTAATCACACGGAAACAGTTCATGCAATCATCAATATTTACCAGATGGGCCCGTGGCCACCGCTTTGAATGGCTCGTGGTTTTGCTCGCTTTACCTGGCAACCCTGCATGAACGAATCATTGATCGGCAGTAAATCTCCGCTATTAAGTTGTGGCGGCCTCGCCCGGGATTCCGGCTTTATCATCCCGGTCAAAATGAACATCGATTTGCGGGAAGGCAATAACGATGCCGGCCTCTTTAAAGCCATCATTGATCTTCATGTGCAGATCACTGAGCAAGAGCCCGCGTTTATTCACGTCGGTGAAGAAATAACGTGCGGACAGGTTCAGGGCGCTATCATCAAACTTGCTGAAAATCACATCGGGCTCAGGATCTTTGGCGATTAGATCATGATTCCGCAAAATGTCCTCCAGAATTGCAACGGCCTTATGGACGTCGCTGCCATAAGCAATGCCGACATCAAGGGTCATACGAATACTGGTGTCAGTCAGCGTCCAGTTCAACAGGCGTCCGGTAACAAATTCCTTGTTTGGAACCAGTAACTCTTTCCCGTCGAAGTCCCGAATCGTCGTGGCCCGAATCCTGATACGGATGACCTCTCCTGAACAATCGCCCACGGTGATCACATCTCCAACCCGGACGGGGCGTTCAAATAAAATAATCAAACCACTGATGAAGTTGGCAATGATCTCCTGCAAGCCAAAACCAATACCAACACCAAGTGCAGCAACCAGCCATTGCAGGCGGTCCCATCTGAGCCCAAGTGTAGAGAGGAACACCAGGATACCCACGGTGATGATCAGGTAACCCAGTAATTTGACAATCGCGTATCTTGACCCCTGGGATATATTTTTCTGGCCTCTGAGTACCAGTGACAGCAAGGGCGGCACATTGCGTGCGGCAACAATGGTAAAAAGACCAATCAATAATGCCTGGACCAAAGATGCAAGTGTAATGCTGGTCAAAATGGCCTCACCATCCGACATGTCATTGACGGTCCACAGCGTTATCCTCTGCATTACTTCCAGGGCTTGGAAAAGAGGGGCCCAGATGAAGACCAGTGAAAAGGCCGCGAAGGTGACGGTAAAGACTTTCAACAAACTGGTAACAGACTCACTGAGTGAAACCAGATCGACCGTTTCAGATTCAACCTCGGGGGTTTCCCCTTCCTTGAATGACTGTCGCGCGGCCAGCATTTCGTTGAAGCGCAGTCGGCGGCGGTAGACCAGCAACCAGCGTTGCATGATGTAAAAAGTGAAAGCCGCGGCAATGATAATTACCAGTGAATTAGTGACAATCTTAAATAAGACCTGGCTGGAATAGAGGTAGCCAAGGACGGCGTATGAAATGAAATAGACACCGTTCGTCACTGCAAGGAATATCGCCCAAAAGCGCCAGCGTGGGTGCTTTTTCAGTTCAAGAGATTCCGATACGAGGAAGCTTAACAGTAGATAGGTCAGAATGATCATGTCTAAACAAAAAACCAGGCGACCTAATACCGCGGTGATCGAGTCGACCTCTACCTTAAAAATAAATGCAGTTAGCACCAAAAGCGGAAACCACCAAACCAATAACCGGGTACTGAGCCGCTTGAAATTGTCACAGTATTCCTTTTGCCACCCGAAATGTGTACGGGCAATTCCACTTTCGAGACAGGAAGTTCTTACCAGCAGGAGCACCAGCAAAATCGCGATAGAATCCTGCAGACCCGAAGCCAGGTAGGGTGCGGTATCCGAGTTCGGGCTTTGCAGGCCTTTCGCTAACAGGAGCAGTAATAAAGGTATCGGTGCCAAGCGGATGATATTGAGCACCAACGCACGCAGGGTAAAGATAATTGAGTCTTCACGTACTTTTCCAACCTTCTTGTTGATTTCGCGCAGACGTGAATCTATTTTTCTTCTTAATACCAAAAGGGCCAGGGCCAGGGCCAGCCCAACTATGCCCATCGGCGTCAACCTGGAAAAGCTTAATTCGTCCAGCTCAATAAAAAAGTCACTAATATCCTTCCTGATGTTCATCAGGATTTCCAGGGAGAGCGGTGGATGGCTCGGCACCCATAGAATTCGGCTGCCAAGATATGCCTGATAATCTGCGAATTGATTGCTCAGGCTGGTGCGGTTTCGCTCAAGGCTTCCGCTTTTATTGACCAGCTCAGTTTCATCCGCGATCAATGCTGTCAGGAGCCCCCTTTTTGATCGCAGCAGTTCCAGTGCGGTTGTAATCAGTTTCTCATCCGGTTTACTTTCGGGTCTGCCAATCTCGGCAGAAAAACCGTCGGCAATGTAATCTGCCGTGTCAGAGATAGAGTTCAAAGTGTCTTCATAGCGCGTGCGTTGAATGACATGATCACCGATGGTTCCCGATGTAACAGACGCGGTGTCATCAAGCCTGAAACTATCTGTCTCATGCCAGTGAACCATAAGCACATGCCCAAGAGATGCGCTGTTTTCCGCGAGTGATACGAGCCTCTTTACCCCCTCAAACCGGCTGTTCAATGACGATAATTGGTTTTCAACCTCTTTATTTTCTTCGTTCAACAGGGCCGTTGTTTTATCCAGCCTGGCACGCTCTTCCCGCAATTTTGCGTTGCTGTCCACCAGTTGACGGATAAACCCGTATCCCGTTGTCTCTTCATCGATGCTGATAATAGGTTTCGATTCCTGAGCTTCCGCCCTGGATGCAAGTTCACTCTCCAGGGTTTTGAGCTCATAATTCAGACCGGCAAGAATAAGGACAAATTCATCACTTTGCGCTTTTCTTCTACTGTAGCGTGCAGGCTGACTGGCCAACCGCGCTTCCAGGGATCTACGCTCAGCGTTCAACGCTTTGCGCTCAGCCAATACCGCCCATTGTGCTGCCTCGAATTGCGACGGTTGCAAATCAGGCTCAATAGTAACGGGAGTGGTGGGTAATTCCTGAAGCCGTTTATCAATCGCTTCCAGCCGTGCCTGAATGACGGGTGAGCTGCTTTGTTCAGATGCCAGTTTGTCATCCAGCTGGTTTTTGGCAGTCTGAGAGTCTCGCAGCTTCAGCCGAAGCGCAGTCAGCTTTTCATCAAGTTCTTTTTTCGAAAGTTTCGCAACCGAGTCCGGGTTGATATCGGGCGAACGGTAAACCGCAGATATCATACGATCACGAATTTCAGCCTCCTGTTGCGGGGCATCAACCTGGGTCTGCAAGTAAGTTTTTTCGGAGGCGGTATGGACGGTAGCCTCTCCAAGCCAGTTGAGTACAGCTTCGTAGCTGCCAACCGTGGTTTCGGCTCCCTCTTGACTGCCTGCGTCCCTAAGCGCTTGAATTCTTGCCGATACCAGTTCCTGGCTCAGTTCATGGCCTAATTGTGGTTCCTGCGCCAATGCGACATCCAGGCCACTGATTAGCAATATCATCAGTAGAATTTGTCGTAAACCACTCAAAATACCGCTCCAGAAAGCTGATTGTGATGTGTAGGGTAACTGTTCGCCGGGCTTTGTCCAATACAAAAGCGTAAATTGCTGTTCCTGTGTAATTTATTAAGTACTAGCGCCGATATTGGCTGCATGATTTTTACGTAGACGGAACCGGTGCGTAATGAGTTACACACCCTACGGGGGATTTTATTAGGTGCCAGGCTGCGAAGCGGAAATCAATTCCTGGCAGTGCTGACCCAGTCGCTGAGCAGCTTTTCCAAACGTACTGAAACGTACATCCTGGGTCTGTCCATGATAAAAACGGAAATAAATCTGCTGCAGGATCACGGCAAGACGCCAGTAACCGTAAACCAGGTAAAAGGTAAAATCTGACGTATCAATACCCGTCCGCTCCTGATACAAGTCGAGAATTTCGCTTCGCGTCAACATACCCGGCGCATTCGAGGGCTGAACCAGCAACTGTCTTATTTCGACCGGGTCATCTTCCTGTATCCAGTAAGCCAGTGAATTACCAAGATCCATCAATGGGTCTCCCAGTGCACAGATCTCCCAGTCCAGAACGGCCAGGATGTTACTGGGGTTTTGCCTGTCGAGAATAACGTTATCAATGCGAAAATCACCATGCAGAACCGAATGACGCTTACTCTCAACAGGCAAGCTGGCAACCAGCCATTCGCGCACATCAGTAAAGTGGTCCACATCGGGTGTAATAACCCTTTCAAACCGACGGTTCCAACCCAGAACCTGACGTTCAGCATAACCTTCCGGCTTACCAAAATCACCAAGCCCTGCTGCAACAGGATCCACCTGGTGCAACTCAATCAGTTTTTCCCAGAACCCGGTACAAAAACGGCGCGTATCTTCTTCAGTGAAGTTCCACTCTGCTGGGATCTGATTGCCTATCAGCAGACCATCAACCTTTCGCATGACATAAAACTCTGATCCTATGATGGATTCGTCATCGCTGTAGTAAAGCGTTTCGGGCAGAGAGGCGTAAGCCGGTTTCAGTTCGGTCATGATGCGGTATTCGCGGATCATGCTGTGCGCACTTTTCGCCTTGGCGCCAAACGGTGGCCTGCGCACCACCAGGTCATCATTGGCATATTTCAACCGGTAGGTCAGGTTGGATTTTCCTCCGGAAAACTGACTGATCTCCGCCTCACCTTCGAGATGGGGAAGCACAGACTTCAAGTGACGTTCCAGGACCGGCCAGTCAAGATCTTCACCTTTCCTCACCGGGGTAGTTGGATTGCTGTTTGCAGTCGCCATAATTAGCCCAGGGTTGCTCCACCATCCATCACCAGTGTCGTGCCGGTTGAATAAGCCGCCTGGTCTGAAACAAGATAGAGGACACAGGCGATGGCTTCACCGATACCACGTGATGCGCCGTTAACAACAGCGACCTTTCCAGACATATCAAATAGGTTCATTTTGCTCTCCAGCCCCTTTTACGGGTGGTTATTCCAAAGATTCTTCCCGGATTTGATCCGGGGTTTCAGATGGTCTTTCAGATGGCTCAGGACTATCAGTTCCACTCGTAGAAGCGTCCGCTGTTTCACGGGTGATTTTATTGAACTCCAGCATTTCAATACCCGGTCTGTGCCTTGTGACATCAAGCCCCATGTGTCCCTGGTCAGACAGTAAAACCATCGGTGCACGACTGAAAGAATCCACAATCAGATGCATTGGTACTGAAACCCAGGTATTGGTGTCCACCAGGAACATACCACCGTCTCCAGCCAGCACCAGGTGTTTTCCATCCTCGGTAAATTCAAGATCACAGATGGCGTTGGGCACATCGACCTCACGCATGATCTCGTTCTCATCCACATCCAGAACGGTCACCTTGTTGGACATCGGACCGGGTTTGACATCAACCAGGAACTTACCATCCGGAGAGACCGTGGTGAAGCGGCCGCAGTTAGCCGGATCATGGGTGGAAATACCACCTCCCAGACCGGTAAAAAGAAGACCTGCCTGTAGCGCATATAGTGCGCCGGTACCCACCCATTGAGCGACTTGCTTGTCTTCTTTCAGTTCCTCGACCTCCTCTTCGGTCAGAAACTTCCAGATGGCCACATCGTCACCGGCTATGACGAGTGAACGACGCGAACTCACCACCTCCAGATCAGAAACCTCACTCTCGATTTCCCGCCTGCCGATATGTTTGCGGGTTTCCATATCCCAGATCGTTACCGTTTTGTCATCTCCCGCTGATGCCATGTACTTGCCGTCAGCGCTGAATACCACATCATTCACCCTGCCAACATGAGTGAGCAGATACCTGGGTGCGCTGGCCCTGTTTTCATCGAGTTTGTAGGTCACGATACTGCCATCCCAAGTCCCCAGGGCCAACTGGCGGGTGGCGGGTGAGAAAGCAAGACTGATGGCGTACATACCCTTGCTGGGCGGGTCAATCTGGAGTTGTTTTTGACCGTTTCGAATATCCCAGACCGTGGCTATTCCGCCCATACCAGTGGTTACGATGTGATCCTCGTCAATAAAAGCGAGAGTATCACCCAGACCTGTACGTGGCAGCTTGTAGTTTTTTCCGTTTTGATCAACAGCCCAAAACCATCCTATCTGCCGGCGTTGTTCGATATCAAACAGGACCACGATAAAACGGTTGGCTGCTGCGACTATTTTTCCACTTGGTGAGATGGCAACCGTGGTGTAACCATCCCAGTAGTTGTCGACTTTATCCTCTTGTGGGGCAGTGGCGCAGGACGACATCAGCAAGGCTGCGAGCAAACAGGCTGTTAGCAGGGCTGAATGGTGTTTTCTGGTTTGTTTTCTGTTGTAGGTTGTCATTTATAAGTCTTTTTGTATTGAGGCACTACATTATCAGAATCTATTGCTGTTTGAACACCACATAGCCGAGGGGGTGTGGTCTCTTATTTCAAGACCGTGCGAGACAGGAAGTCGAGAACGCGCCCCCATGGATGGGTTCACGGCATGTCTTGAAATAAGAGACCACACCGCCTTGGCGGCCCAGGCAGATTACGAAACGCAGTGCAAAACTGACACACGCCGCTCCTGCGCATCCCTGCGTCAAACACCGTGCAAAACTGAAAGGCACCGCTCCTGCGCATCCCTGCGTCAAACACCGTGCAAAACTGAAAGGCACCGCTCCTGCGCATCCCTGCGCCCGCGGTGTACCGTTCATCCTGAACATAACCGTTCATCCTGAACATAACCGTTCATCCTGAACATAACCGTTCATCCTGAACATAACCGTTCATCCTGAACATAACCGTTCATCCTGAACATAAAAAAAGG
>Ga0316193_10000155_pt1 | contig 37900 bp, 55 predicted proteins | sample MerIslsedime2_MG_FD_207735 | JGI IMG/M metagenome (GOLD analysis project Ga0316193, IMG submission 207735) | Coastal sediment microbial communities from Maine, United States - Merrow Island sediment 2 | ecosystem: Environmental > Aquatic > Marine > Coastal > Sediment | place: USA: Maine... | reverse complement strand
TTATCAGGGCTTTGGGGAAGGTAACGGTGGATTTGAGATGGAGCCCTTCGATTTCGATGTAGCAGGTGGAATCGAGAACATACCTGCTCAGCAGGTCGACTTCGACAAGGAGGCATACTATCAGTCCATCGTAGCTCCTGCAGAGGCAGCTAGACGGGATGCAACCACCGAAGCGATCCAGTCGGGCAGAGCCCTCTCCGCTCATACAGGCCGCGCGCCAGGAGAACTCGAGTCAGAGATTCTAGCTGGTTCCATCAGACAAGCGGGCGCAACCAGTGCCGCAGCGTCACAGGCAACAGAGGAGGCTGGCCTACAGGTTGAGGCTCTCGAACAGCAGGACCTCCAGAGGCGCACCCAGGCCTCGATTGCACAGGGACAGCTGAGGGAGGGCGCATGGGCAGTGCTCACTAACATCAAAGCTAAGTTTGCTGAGATGAGGGCCAATCATTCCCATCAGGCTAGGCTGCTGACACAGCAGTTGGGACACGACAAGGCTATGGCGGAGATAAACCGTCGGACTGCCTACGATATCGAGATGTTTAAAATCACATCTGGGATGGAGATGCTGAAGTATAAGGAGGACGCGGCTAATCTTAGGGCTGCTGCTGGACTAGAGATGTCCGAGGCCGAATCGCAGAGGAATCAGGCATACCGGATGGAGTACCTCGACAGAATGTCCAAGATCCAGAGTATGTCAGTCATCAAGAACTGGGTAGATCAGTTCGGTAGGATGTCTCAGGTCACACGGGCCAGAGAGCCTCGGCTACCTGCGATGATGGGTGGAGGAGATGCAGAGGACACTTATGGCTACGGACAGAACTGGTGGGACATAGAGCCAGGTGGTGAAGGCTACGATCCCTGGCAGAACCTTACACCGCCATAGGAGGTAGAGATGGATGGAAGAAGTAGATTCTCATATCCCAGCTTTGGTGGCTTCCGTGGATATGGGCCTGATATGGGAGATCCAACTGAGAGCGTAGGTGGACAGGCGCTCGGCCGTATGGCTAGCCCAGGTCCACCACAGAGGGCTCAGTCCGATCCGCTATGGGACGAGATACAGGGTACGTTCAACGATATCCTAGGCGAGTATGCCAACATGGAGCTCGACATGCCGATCCAGCCTCCTGACATGAGTGACCCACAGGACCAGCTCAGGTATCTCAAGGACCTGGAGGCTCTTGGGATGAGTAGTGCACCCTCCGCGGCCTTGATGGGTAGGCAGGGGATGGATCTGAAACAGTCACTCGAGCTGCTGAAGTTCCAGCATAAGATGCAGCAGGACAAGTCTAACATGCTCATGAAGTTGATCCCTGCACTGGAGGGTAATAAGGAACTGCAGGCTATGTTCTCAGCTGAGCTGCTGAACAGTATGATGCCTGGTCAGTTCGACGTGCAAGACCAGAGTACGTTCGGAGGTTTGTTTGGTGAGACGCCTGGAGTCGAGAGGTTAACTCCCGAGACCGCTAGGGAAGGTATGGTCTATAAAGGTATCTCCGGAGCAGCTCTGCCAGACGTCCTCAAGCTGATGGAGGCTAAGGATCAGGAGGGACTTAACACTTTCCTCGAGGGTCTTATAGAGCAGATGGTCGAAGGTGGTGTTAATCCGGAAGTAGCTGAGGCTATCGCAGATGGAATATACACTGACGCACTTGGGCAGATCAAAGCCAAGGAGCCAGTATATTGAGATACAACCTGTTAGAAGATCTTAAGGTTAAGGAAGATCCTTACGATTGGTTCCAGGCTGTGCCAGAGGCTCACGACCTCAGTGGTGCAGCAGCCGCTCGTTATCTTGGCAAGATCCTTCACGCCCCTGTTGCGTGGATGGATCAGCCCCTCGATGTAGTAGACGTCCCAGAGGCGTTCGGAGCGGAGCCTCATGAGACACCAACGGGGGAGCTGCCTACGTTCAGGGGGATGCTTTCAGGCCTCGGTAGAGTCATGGGCGAGTCTGGATTGTTAGGAGCAGAGGCATCGCCAGAAGATCCCTGGGGAGGGTACGAGCTCACTCCAGAGATATTGCAAGAAGCCCTGCCATTAGCAGTCGAGCTCGCAGCCTACCCGACAGGTGTTAGAGCCATTACAGAAGGTGCAGTTGGGATGGCTCGAGGAGCGGAAGCGATCCTAGCGAGGGCAGCTGCCCCGTATCAACGAGCAGCCGCACGAGTGGCAGAGGCGTATCGGAGGGCCAGACTTCCAGCCCGACTCGCCAAGTCACAAGAGCGCCTGACATCTCTTGGTGAGGAGGCTATGCGAGGAGCTGAGTGGTGGAGAGACGTCAACGAGGCACAGAAGCTAGCCATGCTAGACCGCGCCGAGCAGCAGATATCCCACACACTCGATTGGGTTGAGAGCTCGTTGATTGCAGAAGATGAGATGGCTATGGACCTCGCTACTCGGGCACAGGGTCGTATCCCTACTATGACTGCTCCGGAGCTGAGAGCCCAGGGTAGAGTTCCACCTCCAGCTGAGTCTACACCAGAGGTCCTCGAGAGGATCAGTACCCACGAGCCTCGTTCCATTCCACCGCTCGAGCCTACAGATCCTTACGCCTACATGGGAGAGGAGGCGAGGGACAAGCTCCTCCAGATCGCAGAGAGGAGGAGAGCATCCATCAAGCACGGAATGAATCGCGCTAAGATGCGTGCCACTGCTAGTGAGAAGAGGCTGCTGAATGAGATGGAGGCTGCAGGGGTTGACTATACAGATCCAAGGTTTGACGAGACACTCTCTGTTGAGCCTGACAAGTTCAATCGTGTGAAGAGGAGCTTCGAGGACAACATGAGGCAGGGTATTCCTCCCAAGTTGGTGACGGAGATACATGATAGGAGGATACCCGAACTGATAGGAGACCCACGTTACTCTGCCACTGGTCAGGCTCTCAAGAGACGTCAGTCTATGGCAGCAGCTCTCAATGAGGGTCTACCAAAGGGTCAACACATCACGGCAGAGGAGATCCTTCAGGCCGGCAAAGATCCTAACCTGAGGGAGAAGCTTGCCAAGCTCATGGCAAGGAATATTCGGAACCAGCCTTGGTACAAGAACAGGGAACAGGGGTTTATGGAGATGTCCCTCCTGATGCGGCTGGGTGAGATGGGTCTCGGCGCTGTCACAGGCGCTGCAGTTGATGAGGAGAACCGTCTCCGAGGCGCAGCTGTTGGTGCTCTCGTCGCGTTTACTCTTGGGACTGTCCTCCGGTTTGGGAGGGGACTGGGACAGCGTGGAGCAGTAGGTAGGTTCAAGTTTCCTCATCTCGAGGATCCATCAACTGGTAGACCACTAACCAAATTCAGAGTCAAGGAAGGCGGTAGACATGAGTGGAGCTTCAAGATACCTGTAGGGAGGAGGAGAGCTCGAGATGTTATTGAGACACCTGAGGGAACTAGAATAGAGCCTGGCAAGTTTAGATGGGATTTGGAGGAACAGACGGTGTCTGGCCACATAGTTGAGGGTTACGATCCGACCAAGAAGGAGTGGCTACATGTTGATACTGTTGACTCAGCGATAGAGGCAGAAGAAGCAGTCGCAAGATGGGAAGGGATGCTCCGTGAGGAGAAGAAGAGCCTTATGGGTGTCCTAAGTAACGAGAGAGGCACATGGAACATAAGACAGATGCAAGAGGAAGTAGTCAGGGCCGCTGAGATCGAAGGTCCAGAGGTCATGCGCAAGCCCCTCCATACGAGGGCCGAGACCAAGACCAGGGGAGCTAGGCGAGACCTACAGAAGAAGATGTTTGCCAAGGCAGTTGACTCTGGTATGGGGAGAGATGGGTTGAGGGCTTGGACACTAGACACCTACGGCAAGGGACTCAGTGAAATGACTGAGGCCGAGATGGTAGTCGCCAACCAGGACCTCACCAGGAGGATGGCACTCTCGAAGATGTTCCCTGAGGATCAGCTGGATACTGCTGTCAAGATCAGGAACATCGAAGACCTTTCAATGGAGCTACATGGGAGTAAGGCTCAGAAGAGGATAGACGCTGCAGTCCGTAGAGTGACTGGAGCCCACCGTGATCTTCGAGAGCTTAATAAGCAAGACCTCACATCTGTCCTAGAGGTGTTGCCCAAGAGGTTCCTCCGTACCCGTGGCCTAGGCGCGTTGATTAGGCAGCCCCTCGCTGTTGAGGACGTGATGAATAGGATGGGGACGTGGGGTAAGTACATCACCAGACAGGTCAGGCGGGAGAGGCTCCATACTGATTACCTGTGGTCGAAGTGGTTCACGCCCCTTGCTGAGGATGTTAAGAATCTTACTCCTAGCCAGATGGATGAGATAGTCGCAGCCCTACACCCTATGGAGGCGAATGGCCGTCGGGTGGTTATGCCACAAGATCCCAAGCTACAGGCGATGGCCGTACGTATCAGGCAGGACTTGAACGAGATAGGCACCCTACGTCAGGAGATAGGTGATCCAGTTCGCCTCGCTAACGGTGGTGAGCGGCCGTTCGAGATGATGGATGATTACTACCCACTTCACATCCCACCGGACGAGCTGACTAGCTCTATCCAGATCAAAAGGAGGATCATTGAACACCTCATGGAGACAGGACAGGCCTCAGGGCCCACCGAAGCCCTCACGATATACAATGACTTTATCAGGAAGAACGTCACCAATAAGTTCGGAAACCTTGACTATGCCAGAGAGGCTTGGATTGAGCCTGAGAAGTTCGATCTATTTCGAGACCTCTCTCGGTATTACTATGGCTCAGCCCGTAGAATTTCCCGTCACAAGTTCTATGGCGGGACTGGCTCCACCCAGCTGCCTAAGAAGATGACTACTTGGCTGGATGCACTACGACAGGACGTTGGGCCTGACGAGTATATCTACGCTCATCAGGCAATGACCAGGCATTTTAAGCACGAGGCCGTCGATGATGCTATGAGTGACATGCTCAAACGGATCAGATCGTTCGAGACCGTAGCTCATATGGGACTCGCACAGATCATGAACTCCTCCGAGCCAGTCCACACCGCCGTCTTTGCTGGGTTTCATAACTTTGCTAAGGGATTCGCCAGAGCGATACGTGGCACATCTCGGATGGACGCACGCGAACTTGTAGCTCGTAATGCTGCCGCGGTTGGCTCTACAATTAGGGATCTTTTTGGTGAGGCAGGTGGGGCAGGATCATTGACCTCAAAGTTTCTCAAGTATAGTGGTTTCTCCCCCATCGAGAAGTGGAACCGCAAGCTAGCCTCTCATGTCGGCATCCAGTATATCGAGTCCACTGTTGCAAAGCTTCAGAGGAATCCAACCTCCCCGAGACTCAGGCGGATGCTAGATGAGGTGCTGATCAACGCAGATGATGTGCTGAAGAACGGTCTTTCAGAGGAGAGTCTGATCAAGGGGGCTATGGAACTGTCTAACCGCACCCAGAAGAGGACGGGTGTGATAGACATGCCTATGTTTATGAGTCACCCGATGGGTAGAATCGTCGCTATGTTCAAGACCTTCGCTTACGGGTCTGCCAGGTTGATGACAAGAGACTTCCTGCTAGCCGTTCACCGGAATCCGGAGAGGTTGTTACGACTACTTGTAGCTTTTCCGGTAGTAGGCGAGATAGTTGGAGACGTTCGAAACTTAGCAACGGGTAATATTCGAGACACGGAAGGTCTAGCACGTCTGGCTGAGAACTACGCTTACGTTGGTACATTGGGTATCCTCTATGACTTCTTTCGCTCTGTCCAGTTCGGTGAGGGTTCCATTAAGGGATTTATGGTAGGTCCAGTGGGGTCGGACATCGCAGCTCTGATGGATGGAACTTACGATTGGCTGGCCGAGGGAAAGGGCCGGAAGCTGGGGAAGTTAGGTCTGCGCATGTTGCCTCCTCCAGCTACCCTCCTCCGAGGCGAAGGGGCACAGAGAGCAGTATTCGGAAGAGGGCTCTTCCCCCAGCCAACCAAGAGGTGGCAGATTCCATAAAGGGGGCGTTCAAAATATGAACACCAAGTTGTCGATTACAATATCTTGTAGGATTCTACCTTACACTCTGGGCATCGTACTTTCACTCTTGGTGGGTTCTGCGTATGGACAATATCAATCTGCTGAAGCATTTCTACCTCTTTCTTTGACTCCGCCTTCGCGCACATTGGACAGAGCACACCTGCCCCCTTCCACTTACGTGGCGCTAGCCCATACTTCTCATTCATCTCAGTGTTATGTTCATACAGGGTTTTCATCTTCCTACCTCCTTAGAAGTATAAACAGGTACTCCATCCCTCTCTATTACGGTCACGGTACCCATAATCCGCAAGGTCTCCATTATAGTCTTAAGCCCCTCTATGTCTATGTCCCTCCAGTTCGCCTTCAGCAGTTCCTCAAAACTCATCTCCCTTCGAGTAATCAACTGCTTCATAACCTTCTCAATGACAACAGCCTTATCATACTCCCCAAGACCTCCAAAGGCATCGGTCATGTATGGTTCAAGTTGCTCGATCAGCACCAGTGATTGGCTTACATCCTCCGGCATAATTACTAGACTATCCCGTTTGGCAGCCGACATGATCATAGCACTCTTTAGTACCATAGCTGGCTTCCGCTCAAGATAGCCTTGGAATCGTGGATCGTCGATAGACGGGTTCTCGTCGTCTATTCCTTGGTACCACTCATCGTAATAGGCATAGGCCTCGGGGTCCCAACTGATGGGTCCCGTAAGTGTCGCAATCTTCTCGAGATCCTCAGAGAGCACCCGTGCCATTTGACGTAGTGCTGGCGAATCAGGTGGTATTGTGACTCGTTTATGCTTTTGCCTTCCAACGACAAAGAGAACTCTCGAAGAGTATCCTCCACCGATCGCATCCATCGGTAAGTTTCTTGCAAGCCAGTCAGGAGTGATTGCTCCAATGAAGTTGAGACAGGCGCCTTGTATCTTGTCGGTTCCACTATGTTTCGTGGAGTATTCCCACTCATCGTCACAGTCGTATATGTCGGTTAGGAAGGTTATTAGATGTGTGTTCTTGACTCCCAAGAACGAGCCGAGTTCTTTGGAGACTACACTGACCGAACAGTGCTGCTCCATCATCAGCCCACCGCCATCCTCCTCGTAGGAGAGGTCGTTGCGTGCATTAGCCATCGCACGGATTAGTTGCTCACGAGTAGTGCTATCCGAAGTGACAGTAATCCCAGGTACTTTCTTAAGGAGGTCCACTCCGAGTGAGATAGCTGCACCTTTTCTGCATCGTCCTGGTGAAGAAACAAGGACAATATACAAGTTTGGAAATAGTCTACGTCTTCCGAACTGGAGCCAAACCTTCCTCTGGAGTGCAGACGCAACGACATAGATTCCGGTCCATACATGGTAATGAGGCGGTGGCTCGGTGTCTCTCGTGTACTCTGTGTAGGCAACGATCCAGTTCTGGAAGTGTCTTTCTTCTGACACGTCATGACTCCCTCTCAGTACTCGAGTTTGACTTCCTTCATATCTCCCCACGTAGGTCCAGTCTCGAACTCACGAGGGATGTTCAGCTCTCGTCCTCCAATCATCATAGGGAGGTCTCCGAACTCGTCTATCTTATTGAAGAGGGCCACTTCGTCCCAATCCTCAGGAAACTGAAAGAGAAAACTATCATGCGACTCTTGGAGAATATCCAGACCTTTATGCGTGAACTCGTCGCTGGTTCTCTGGAGTATGGTATGTAAGATAAGGCCAGTTGTACACTGTGGGTTAAACGCCAGTGCCTCACGAAGTAACGCATCATCAGCCCTCCCGAAGAAGACCCTCTTCTTTACCACTCCCCCTACGCTAGGGGTAGTGATAGTTCTCGTCCGTTTCAGATCGTAGTCCACACGGAGATGCCACTGTGGTATGGCAGGTCGCTGGACGCGATAGGTCACGATGATGGACTTACAGGTTTTTTCTGGCAGGTCCAGGCCGTGTGTCAGTAGCGTACCCCTCATAACTCGAGGCCCCATCTTGTAGTGGATGGCATGTGCACACTGTTTGCCAGCGTAGCGGAGATGGTAGTGCTCATCATCCTCGGGGTTGTAGACAGTATCCATCGTGACGTCCTTCATCCCCAGCTCCTGGGCAATCAACTTCGCATTGTGCCAGTGAGTGTCCTCCCCTCGCTGGAACATCTCGATCATTAGGACTTCGTTAGCCATCCATGCGACTAGCATAGCCTCAGCCCGTGCGAGGTCCATGTTAGCCAACCGCTTACCCTCGTCTGCTACAAAGAGTTGTCGTATCTTCCTTCCCTCGGTGGTGCGAACTGGCGCAGTCTGCATAGAGAAGCCACCACCGAAGATGGACTTCCCCATCACCCCTCTCCAAGTTTCAGTCCCTGCCACGGAGTAGGAGAACCTCATCCTCCCGTCCCACGGGTCAACCTTCACATCTGCGTAGCTCTCGATCAGCTTACGCATCTCGCTGACGTTGATCACGTCGGAGATAAGAATCTTCCTTGGATCGCTATCTGGCAAGACGGACTTGATGCGGAGGAGTGCGTCCTTGTTGGTGGTGGGATTTCCAGTGTACTTGTCGAATCGAGCTGGCAGCCCTAACTCAACGTAGAGGAAGTTCTTGAGTTGTGGTGACCTAACGTTTACATGCCGTCCAGCTACGAAGTCGATGCGGGCCTGAGACTCGTCACGAACCTTGCAGTAGTGAGTCGTCAGTTTGTCTTTCTCCTCACCACTACACCTCATGCCTTTGACTATCATCTTCGTTCCAGGGAATTGCAGCCCCATCTGGAAGTCATACCCTTGTCTCACACCCCAGTTCTCGAGCTCGCGCTCCAGCTTCATACCACTCTCAAGGGTAGACACTACATCAGTGCAGTTGTAAGTGCGGAGTTTGGCATCGTTGATCTTGCCCATCCACTCTTTCTTTTCGCCCTTGTAGTAAGGGTGGCGTGTCAGGACTGAGGTTATCGTATCCAGGCCTTTCGGTAGAGCAGGGTAACATTCATGCCACGCAACCATCGTATCTATCCTCGGTAGTGCACAGGCTATCCGGTGCCACCGAGCCAGGACACTTGCGTCATAGATAAAGTTCTGGCCACATATCCCCTCGTGGTTCTGTAGCAGGACTGAGAGGGCTCTCCAGATGGCGGTCTCTTCATCCACGTCCCACCTTGGCTGGCCACCATCAGTGAATGGGATGCACATGGCCTCATTAATCGCACACGCTAGGCCGACAGTTAGTGTCTGCGAGTAGCGTGTCTCAATATCGCAGGAGCACCAATCATTCTCTGAGACATGGCCGATGAAGTCTATCACTTCCCTAAGTGATGGGTTGATATGATAGGTGGGCTTGGGAAGCCGCTTCTCGGGAAAGTCACTGTCAGACTTAGCCCGTCTGAAGTCTGCTTCCACGAGAGGTTGCAGATGAGTAGCCCCTCTCTGAAGATAGGAGGGGTGGTAGGTCGGAATGACTTTAAATCCAGGGACAAAGTAATCCCAGCTAGATAGGATGCTCCCTCGCCACTTGGCAATTCCTTCCAGGCCAGTACACATCCACAAGGCCTCGTTTCCGAGTGGTACAATAACATTTGGCTTCATCCTTGCTATGAGTTGTCGGTTCTCCTCGATCCATTCCTCCAAGATGGGCTTAGGTACTATCTTTGAAGTGCCACGCTCTCCAGGCGCTCGACCCTCGAAGAAGGACCCTATCTTATTGTTGGGTGGCTGGGAGTGTGCCATGTTATCAGTCCAGATCCTGGACCTAAGCACCTTCGCATTGTGTAGTATCTGGTCATACACACGGCCGGCCGGGCCAACGAAGGGTCTCCCCTCAATCATCTCATCCTTTCCAGGGGACTGCCCGAACACGACCATCTTGGCTTCAGGAGACCCCTCTCCAGGAACATTAGCCGCCATCAGTTTTCTCCTTCCTTCGCCAGAAGCCACACCTCCAGTAGTCTGGTAGCGTAGGCATCATAGGTATCTGACCGAGCGAGCAGGCCTCATAGTTGAAGTGCCTTTTTCTTTCTTCCCGTAGTAGAGCGTGTCTACAGCTCCGGCAAGACTTCAATAACTTTCTCGGGCTTGACTGGGTAGCTGAAGTTTCTTGGCCGTCCATCTGGATTGTGCCTCTTGTTCCAGCCGAAGTTCTTATCATCTGGGTCCACTAGCAGCTTGCTATACTGCATGTTTATCTCGATGATGGTGCCAGTCTGCTCCTCGTCAGTCTGGGTCAGCCACTTGATACGCTGGCCTATTTCGTAGACTGACTCCACCACCCTGGCGACCTCGTCATAATGCGTGAGGCTGAATCCAGGCGTTGTGACAAGGTTCCGTGCATGAGCCAGAGCCTTAAGAAGCGACCTATCTCTCTTTTCTTTAGACAGTTCCCAACCAAAGAACTTAGTGGTACCAAGTCCCATGAGGGCTCTAAACGTCGACCCGCTACCGAACATGGGATCAAGAACACACGCTCCAGGCCAGTACGATCGTCTAAGAATGTTGTCGAGTAGCAGGAGTGGCTTCTCAGTCTCATGTATCTTATCCTGCGAAGGGATAACCGGTGCCTCGATGACGTTCGGAAGCCCTCGCCTCGCAAGCGTCTGCTCGCCTTTCCACGCAAACATGAAGGTTTCATATACCCTCCCCGCGTAGTAGTTGGGGTTGTTAGTCTGTCCAGAGGAGCCCTGCTTATGCCAGATGTAGGGGATCTTATCATAGCGAAAGCCCTTGTCGTGTAGCTGCTGTGCGATGAAGGGATACCACTCAACTCCGAAGAATACCCAGAGGTGGGAGTTGGGAGCCATGAGGCGGTATATTTCCTCGATCCACTGTGGAAAGAGCTCTACGAACGCCTCACGTGAGTCCTTATATATACCTTCGGAACGCTGGCTAGCTGTCGCGGAGTAGTCCTTTTGTTTAGTATCTTGTAGCTCGATTCCAAAAGGAGGGTCAAACAAGACAATGTCAGCGCTACCCTCAGGGTATTGTTTGGAGTCGATTCCGAAAGTTCCGTTAAGCATCTTTCCCTCAAATATTGATAGGTCGAGTTCATCAGACTTCTTGATCTCTCCATCAGCCTTCTCCTTCTCACGCCTCATCTGTTCTTCGATGAGCTCTTGGTGCATGAGGTTCTTGAGGGTTTTTGCAGCTTCATGACGGGACTTACACTGCTTAAGTTGAGGAAAGACCTCCACCGCATCTGCCATAGCCACACGATCTGAAAGTCCTCCAGCAGACGACTCCATAGTAGTGGCGACGGACCGAAGTGATATTCCCTGGTCGGCTGCAATAAGAACGAGTCTTTTTTCCGCAGCGTCCCTCTCATGCCAACTGAGTTGTTTTCGTCTGATGTTTTCATCTAACTCTATCCTCCCCCTCTCGAACTCCGTCAGCTCGTGCCAGTAGACAGCGGAGACATATATCTCCAGCTCTCGACAGGCCTCTAACCTTCTCTGTCCTGCGACCAGTTGGAAGTACTGACTGCCATCCTCAGCGACCATGACCTCGACTACGATGGGCTGGATTTGGCCTACCTCGGAGATGGAATCCTTCAGTTCGGAGAGGTCGCCTAGGTCCTGGCGTTGTCTGTCCTGAGGGATGTGAACTGAGGTGGGTACGATAACGTGGATCTTCTCGTCAACCTTCATTCTATAACCTCCGCGAGTAGGTCAACCAGAGTGTCGGCGTCCACCCCAAGCTGGTTGCATAGATCAGTGAATCCCTTGGCCTCCTTACCACCCGAGGCCATACTCTTAGCCTTCTTACCGTGTCTGCCAGAGACGAATGCGTCTCCCCGCAGCTTGCGCACGTTGCGTATGTGTTCGGCGAGTTCATCGTCGTCCATCTCATGGGGAGCCTTCCCCAGTAGGATCTTGACTACGTTGCTCATATCCTCCCCCTGTCTATGTCCTCATTAACTATATCAGTGGTTATATCTATCTCAGCCTTACCCAAACCGATAGTCCCTTCAGCCTCAACGCGCTGGACAACTCGGTGGATTACCTTTCTTAGAAATCGGGATACGTCTCCGTGACCGGAGTAGATACGTCGGAACTTCTCGTACAGGGTGGGGTCGCACTCGAAGGCGACCTTGATAGGTTTCATCTTAGCTCCTTACAGCTCACAACACTCTATTATCCTAACCCTCTTCATGTATCTTACAGACCTGCCATCCAACCGGAAGATAACCTCAAGCTTTAAGTCTCCATGATGCCATATCTTCTTCATCACCCACCTGGCGGTAGTCGTCTTTCCAGTCTCATCCCTGAAGGGGACTAGATAAGCCTTGCCGCGTACGGTCTCCAGCGGTAGCCTTACCCATCTAGGTAGCTCTGTGGTATGCAGTTCCATAAGCAGTCTCGAGGAACCCACCACCTCGCGGTGAAGGGCTCCAGGTGAATGCCTACTTGGCTGGCTTGTACTCAACGATCCGGTTGACAGGCCGGCCATTCTGATCCTTGTCTGGACGGATGAGGGCCTTGCACACAGCGCCTCCGAGCTTCTTCAGGTCGATGATGCCCTTCTTCCCGTAGTCATAGCCGAGGGCTTTGAGGATCTGCTGGATGGAGAACAGCTTGCCTTCCTTCGCGGTCCTGCCATCGCTCCAGTAGTCGCTCTCGTCCCCGGGCTTCGGTAGCGCAGTCCAGTCCGTGATACCCCTGCCGTCGATGGGCCTACCATCTGCATCCTTCTTTCCGGTTCCGTGGATTTCCCAGTTCCAGACGAAGTTGAATCCATCCCCCGCCTTGTTGGGCTCTCTGACTACCTTCTTCAGTCGAAGAGGATAGAGAGACTCAACGAGAGGGGGCACTAGACTGGCGTCCCCCAGCTCCTCGCCCAAAGTGATAACGGTTTCTTCTACCATAGTCTTGCTCCTTTCTGTGAGTTGGTGTTCAAAATTTGAACGGAAGTTGGTTAAGGCATCGCCCTGTCTGAATGTGTCAGCCTCATGAACTTCTCCAGCTCCCGCAGCGCATCCGACAGCCTGTCGCGGGTTTGCTCCAGTTCCGAGTCGAACTGCTCGAAGTGAACATCGAACTCGGTACCGACGTCGATGCGGAGACTCTCGAATGTGCGTTCGCCGAGGCTAATCGTCTTCCCCATCTGGAGCTTTAGCTTCATCCTCCGTCACCTCCTTTCTGAAGTCCTCCTTAAGCTTTCCGAAGATCTCGAGGTAAACGTCATAGCCGAGTATCTTCCACGATCCATCTGGCTGCGGCCGTGCGGCATGTGCACGTGCCTGAGTACCCCACAGCTCACCAGCAATGTGCGCCAGGGTCAAGTAAACCTCACTTCTCATCTTACTATCCTCCTCTGTATGCTTCTATCTTTCTGATTAGGTGTTCGAAGTCTGGAATCTCGATGTCGTCGAAGATGTGCACTCCGCCTACCGTATCGTACCCCAAGGTCGTATGTGCGTTGATGTGGTCTGCACGGTGGGTATGCATCCTGTGGACCTGGACTCCATCTTCGGTCTCGGTGAACAAGTGGTACCACTCGCCAAACTCTTTCTGCATCCTGAACCTAGTCTTCCCTACCATGAGTGGATAGTGGCGTACGTCTACCACTGTCTCATTCTTTACAATCTCAAGTATCTCAAAGTGGAAGGTCATAATCCTAGAGCCTGGTAGACTCTTGAACTTATCCAGGATCTGCATCGTTCTAGTCATAGAGTATGCATAGTGGTGCTTAGCCATCCCATCTGCTGGCGACTTCTTCCTTGAGTCATCGACTAGAGATTGATATCCAGATGTTTTCTCTAGGCCAGTAACAGAGTCGATTATCCAGACATCAGGCGTTACTGGTACCACTCCATCAGAGTGAGCATCGAGTGCCCAGTCCATATCGTTGAAGAACTCTCCAGTGCTCTCATTCATATAGATAGTTCCGTTGTTGGAGATGGCTGTGTCGAGAAGGCGCTTGCACATCACGTGTCCACGTGGGTTATCCTCTTCGTCTAGAAAGGTGTGGTAGTAGGTGTCACTTCCCTCGTAAGCCGCCATCTTATCGTCAAAGTCGAATACAAACTTTGTACCAGGGAAGCCAGCTGCCATAGTGCTCTTACCTGCACCCGCTGCGGACACTAGACCCACGTTCCAGTTCATGTTCCTGATGTTGAAGTCACTCATCCGAGGCATCTAGTATCTCCTTATGTTCTGCTAGATGTACCGCTAGAGCCGCCGCCGTCCTCTTCTCTGTCTCCGCAAAGTCGACGTTTATGACCTCGGAGACCTCCCCGGCTGTCATCAAGCCATAGAGCATAGCAGCCTTCTCGTTCAGAGATGGATAGACTCTGGACCTTACCTTAGACGCCTCCCCGAGGGTATCAAGGAGCATAGAGTAGTCCGAGTTATCCATCTCAATTGTCACTACCCTCTTCGTCTTGACTCTCATCATGCCCTCCCTTCTTTGAGATCCTCTACCGTCGTTGTGATCGCTCCAGTATCCCAAGGCTCCCATCTGTTCTCGATATAGCCGCCGGGGATGGGCTGTCTGTCGCATTGTTCAACTGTCATGTAATCGTGGGAGACACAGAGTGATCTGAACTGGCACGCACCCCAATGAGTGCAGTAGCCGCCATAGCCGCCTTTGTCTCTAGGCCACCTCCACTTCTCGAACCTCTCCAGGATTTCCGAGACCCAGTCAACAGCGTCACTGTACCACGCCTCGATGTGGTCGTCAGTCCTCGGTTCGATAAACCTCTCCAACCCATGCTTGGTCTTGGCAGTCTGCAACACGTTGACGCAGATAGCCCCAACTCTATCCCAATGATGGCGGGCTGCCCCGAGGTAGCCGTCACCCTGGAAGAAGGGGTTGAACTCGAGGAACTTGCTCTTTCCGAGATTGCGAGAGGTTTTGTGGTCGATAGGGACCTTGCCGTAGGGTGGCCAGTCTACCACCATGTCAATCCTGCCGAAGTAGTAGATGTCCCCGAATAAATGGTAGGTGAAGCCGACTTCGAGATAGTTCTCGCGTGGCTCCATAAGTGTGAATGGTTCTGTCAGGTAGTAACCCCTATAACGATTGATGAGTACGTCCGCAGTGTTCCTGTTGCGGATCGCATCTCCCTCCATATCCTGCCACGCCCAGTCAAACGCAATCATACACGCAGCGTGGATAGGCTCCGATGAGTTCATGATTTCCTGGAAGGCTTCTCGGATGGTGGAATAGGCGATTTTTTCATCCCTGGTAGGTGGCATCATGATTGTAAGTGCGTGCATTATCTCCTCTACGGTGAGACTCTTGTCGTGGAGGAGGTAGTGCATCTGTAATGCCGAGTGGATGGATGTACCGAAGTGGGGTGCAACGGAGGGAGTGTCGATCTCTGCCCCTCTCACGTGACGCCAGTAGTAGTACCGTGGGCAGGACTGGTTGTCACCTATGATTGAGGAGTCAAAGATGTCAGGGACTACCACGAGGCCAAAAGGTCTTTCGATCTCCATGCCAGCCGCCTTTCGTCAAGGGCGACGCCGGAGGGGGGAGTCGACACCCTCCATTGTCCCCAAGTGATCAAATAAAAAGACTCCCACCACCCACCGAGTGGGAGCCTACCCTTTTGCCTGAGCGTCTCTTCGTTCCCGCGTTCCATTCGATGTGGGCTAGAGAGGAGGAGGGAGCCTACCACCAACCTCTCATATTCTACCCTCATTGTAGGGGATTTGAGGGGAGTTGTCAACCGAAATCGCACCGCCTCACCCAATGTTTACAAGGACCTTATCTCTACCAGGTCCGTTCTGTGTTCTCCAGATAATCTCTAGACATGGGCGTTTCTTCCAGCAATCCCACCAGACTACGTGTAGGGCACCCAGGAGGACGCCCCAGCGCTTCCATGTTATCTTCACGACTCCCTCCTCATCTGCAAGAGTTGCAAGACTCATCATACAGAAACGGTCCCTCAGCTGGCAGGTTGATGTAGATCTTAAACCCACGAGCCAGCCTGCCGCACCGCCTACAGGTTACGTCACCAAGTCTAGCGTCGACAGGCAGCTTCGCCTCACGGTAGAGCTCCTCCATGACAGTGACTGCGTTCGAGTCATACTCTACGATCTCCTCTCTCTGTTTGTCAGTTAGATTCTCCAACCCAAGGCCCTCGTTGCACAACCGTATCTCCAGCACACAATGCTCGAATACGAACAGATTCGCCCCCTCCACTTCGTCAACTGCCTGTAGATAGTGCGGACGGTAGAGCTCCCAGAGTTCTTTCCTCTTAGCCTCCCATTGTTCGTACTCCTCACCGGGTGCAGGTCCAATGATGTTTATCTTCGTCATATCTCATCCTCCTGGCTCTCCGCTATTCTCGCGTCGATACGAGCCTCCATTACTCCATCCCAGTAGGCATCCTCTGCCCTATCTCTCTCATCTGCTATGAACTGCAGACAGGCCTCCTCCAGTTCGAGGAGAAAGCCCTTGCTCTCCATCATGGCCTCGATAGCAACCATTAGCATCTCTGCGTGCAGCTCGTTCTTCGCACCGGATTTGTAGACCACACTGTGTATATTTACCTCCTCAGGCTCCGGTGGCTGAGCGCGATCAGGCGGATTCATCACTCCAGGGAATCCTTTGTGATAGTAGAAAAGGACATCTACCAGTACCTCCTCATTACCTATCTCGATTGGATAGTCTGGCATTGTGTCAAGTCCCATAGGGTTACCTCCTTTCTACCACCTTCCAGTGGCTATCTTAAGTCCAGGTAGGTGTTCATAGCCAAGGGTGCCAGTGGCCGAGTTGTGCCTTGTCCCATCTTTCATACTGCCGCCGTATCCCAGCCTGGTCAGTCTATCCCAGATTTCCTGCGCTATGTCAGATAGCTCGTCTGGGTCTCCACTTGATAGGATGAGGATATGGACATAGCTGTCGTCACCCAACTCCCTCCTCCATTTGTGTACCTCAGGTATCATTCGTGTCACCTCCTTGTAAACCACCATAGCCAGAACTTGGTGGCTAGTATAGCTGCAACTGCCGTGATTAGTCCCGATAGCAGCATGATTGCGATAATCTCTCCAGTCACCGGATCACCTCCTCTTTATCTCCGTGGTGTCTGAGATATCTATAACTCCACGTCGTTTGGCCTCATACATCGTCTGCTTGGCGAGCTTCACCACCAGGCTTATGAGTTGTCCCCTCGATAGCCTCCTCAACCTGGGTGGACAGACTGGACAGGTCTGTCTGTGCGTGGTGGACTCGAATGATGTAAAGGCAGGTTTATCTCCGTTATCGGAGACGAGTTGCGTGTGCTTGACCTCTCCAAGTTTGCTAATCTCAGTTACTTCCTTCGCCATGTGGACTCTCTTGATAGAGTCACCACAGAGGAGGCACACGATGGTCTGATGGACCTCGACCTCCTCCTCGTCACCGATCCTCGTCGTTTCCGCTAGAAGGTCCAGCACTAGCTGCATCTCTTCTAGACTCAGCTCGTCGAGTATCGTCATGGCTCCCTCCAAATATCTCGTCGACCGTTAGATGTTCCTCAGTTCCCTCCACCATTTCCAGGGCCTTGCGGGCTAGCTCTTGCTGTTCAGGCGACAGGTCGGGCAGGTCCGCCAGGTCCTCGAACTGTTCATCCCTCAGCACACTGATAGACTTGCCCGAGATTGTGATAGGGTGGGCGTCTACCACCCGTCGGGTGGGTCTGAGGATGAGTGTGTGACCGTCCAGCACCTCGATGCGGAAGGCGTGGCCCACGATCTTCTGGTACTCGTAGCACCGGCGTCTCCAGATGCTGAGTGCCCTGTGGTTTACGAACTTAACCTCTACCTCTCCACTAAGGGTCAGTTCCGCGACTGCATCTATCACACTCTTGTACAGGGCCCTGAACTTTGGGCTTTGGGTATCCATCTCTACGTTTCTGTAACTCACCAGTTATCACCTCCCCTCGTAGTTTGGATATCTCACTCATTATGAGGAAGTCCCACGTCCTCGGAAGAGTACGGGCGTGGGCATACTTGTGTATCAGTTCTCGGAACTCTTCGCAGAACTCAGGCGTCAGCTCGTTCATTGATGCTCCAGTTGGTGTTCAAATTTCGAACGCCGAGTGGGTTACGGCAACCGCCTCTCATATCTCTCCCAGACAGTGAGGGTCTCAATGCCTGTATTATCCGCCCAGATCACCACCACTGGATGGATGAACCGCACCACTCCCCTCGGAGCAGGTGCGTGGGCGACAGTTGGTAGCGAGATGAGTGCTAGTGTCAGCAGCACACCTCGCGTAGCGAATCGCAGGAGGTTCATGCCTAATCACCTCCTTTCAGCCTCCAATATACCGTCGATCCTACTGTGTAGTCTGGTATTATCAACAGCAGTAGTCTAATGCCCTTACACAACTCTATTTCCACCTCAGAGTTGTACTCATTACTGGCGCAGAATACCAAATCAGGAGCCGCCAACTCGAGGTCCTCCCTTTCTACTAATCTAGCTTTCATCCCGTATCACCTCCTTTCAGCTTACACGCCAGCCTCACCCGCTCAATCGGACTTTGCCACCCGAATGAAACTCGGCAGGTGTACGGCCGTGCGTCGTATATCTTGCAGCCGAGTGCGGTCAGCATCGGACATGCCTCTTCGATCTCGATGTACATCACGCCGTCGGCAACCAGAACTGTGTGTCCTCGTGTCTCGTAGAAGAATATCATATAGTCGGTAGGTTTGAAGATAGTGGGTATATGTAAGACCTTGCAACAGGCCATACATGATAGGCAAGTTTGTTGTTGTGATCGTTCGTCCATCAGCCTCTCCAGCCTAGCTTTGGAATACACTTGGAGCATGTCCAGAATACCTTGCCAGTTTTAGAGACCCAACGAAGGCCTGGTCGTCTCCTACTGTGCTTTCCACACTTACAGCACCTCACGGAAATCACCTCCTCTCATTGTCCCTAGATCATATCATGGATGGATCGAGTTGTCAAGCAAAAAGCAAATCAACTCCTCCCAATTTGCATGGGTTGGCCCTCCCCCATTTTTCCGTACCCCCCGCCCTAGTGCCTATTCCCCTCATAGTGGGTGGTGTTCTATCTTTATTAAAAAAAAAGATAATAAAAAAAGAAAGGATAGGACCCACCCAGGCGCAGACCCCACCGAGGGGGGAGGGGTGGTCGGAAATTGGGGGGAGGGTGACCCCCTGCAAATTGGGAGTACATGATTCGCAATTTGCCGATGACTCTCGACAACTGTGGAAGGGTGTGGATGGTGGTTGGAGGGGAGAGGGGTTTTACGCTTTAGCCGCCTTTTCAGCAGCCGCCTTTGCGAGTTTCTCCAGCATCTTCGGATCACTGGCCAGCATCTCGATAGCCGCAGCAATCTTCTCACGCTGACCCTCATCCATCTCTTTCAGCCGCTTGGTAGTGGCTCTGATGGACGCGGGCTGGATCTCCCTGACACCAGGTTTGTAGGCGTCAACGATTTCCTGGAGGGCACCAACGTCATTGATACCATCCTTGGTCTTTGTGCCCTTACGGGCAGTTCGAACGACATTCTGTACGTTTACCACGATCTGGCGGAGGGCGAACGACAGAGCATCGACCCCAAACCTCTCCTGGAACTCATCGAGGGTGGTGGGCTGGTCGATGGTGAAGTCGGCCTTCCATTCCATAGCCGGGACTGCACAAGTGAAACTGTGTTTTTCCATATCGGAGATCTCCTGTTCTGGTCGCTACTATCGCGTAGCGAAACGAGTTGGATTTCTCCCCTCCAACCATGTCTCCATTATCCACATCCCTCCACAGTTGTCAAGAGTTTTCTTTCATGCCTTCCTGTGGCGACATCCCTGGTTTGTCAAAAGATGTTATCTGCTACATCACTGATGTGCAGCCCTATCATATCTTCACCGTCCTTACCGTTCCTAATGTACCAATCAGTTCCTGTGTACTCGTCCTCCATATCGTATCCGTCGTGGTCCTCAACCCTGACGCCGTACTTAGCGCACAGGGCCTGTAGTTCCCTCATAAACTGTCTCTCCGCCTCGGTCATGGCTTCGCCACCTCCCTTCGACTCTCAATCCACCTGCCGACATCACCACCTGCATGGTGAAGCCTAATCAGTTCCTCTTCTTCTTCGGCTGTCAGTATCCGTCCGATTACCCCTAGCAAGAGTGCGCTTTCGAGTAGGAGCAACTCTAGTCGTAGCATTTCACCCTCACCACATTCTGGACACAGTACGAACCCATCACGAGGGCTGTACTGCTTGACTGCTTGGCGTGCGTACCAACTCTGCTCTATGTCGCAACTAAGGCACACATACCTGTACCTGTTCCGCATGGCTATCCTCCTTGTCGTTCAAATTTTGAACGCACCCTCGTTGGGGTGGTGAAGGGGATGCCACCAAAGGAAGGCATGAATCTACCCGTGTATTCCAGCATGGGCACTGTTAGGTGTTAATAGAAACTGATCCTGAATCCATCTTGTGCAAGGTTGATTGCTACTGTCATACCTTCGCTCACGTAGATGTGCTCAACTGATCCACGGTGTTCGCCTATCTCAACGTGGATAGAATCTTCACCTGTGCTCTTGCTTACAGTGATGTTAGAGTCTTCATTCACTATTACTACCATGGGCTCCTCCTCACATAATTCTTGGATAAGTGTACATAAACCACAACAACACTGCTATTCCGATCACTAGCACTACGTCTATGATCCAAATGGCCACTGTCATGATGTACCTCTCCATCTGTGCCCATGATGGAACACACGAGTCCATCCTCTCAATCCGGCTATACCATCGCCGTCTGGCCCAAAGGGCTTCAGCAAAGGAGCAAGATGGTTATGTCAAAGAACGCGGTATTCTTCCTCTCACAGTCGTGCTTTCTGTCACACTCTGGCCGGTATGTTTGCTACTGGTTAGCTAGATTTGCGTAGCTTTGTCTCCGGCTTGTCATTGTCCCTGACGAACTTGGCGATATCATCAGCCAGCATCATGGCTGTTCTCGCCTTGTTCACACTCATGCTGTACGGCTTGTGGGTTCTGCCTGTGAGTTCGATCTGGAGGCCATACTTTTCGTGGGTTCTCACCACCGAGAACACACCACTCTGTACGGCTCTGATCTCACGGATCAGTTCCTCCGTCGTCATGCCAGACTCTTCCACCGTCTTGGCCAGTTCCTGCAACTCTTTCTGTGTCGCCATGTTAGTTCTCTCTTTCTGGCCAGAGCATGACAGAGAACACGACTGCTTTGCCGCTTTACGGCTGGGTATCCTGTACCCGTCCCCATGTGGGCATGATGCCACGTGTGCATGGGTATGTACGCCCATGTGTGGGTACGTCACGTGTGTGTGACGTGGGCGACGCGATTGCGATTCAAAACATCACGATGCAATCCGCGTGCCAAGTGACCCAAGTTGTTGATATTGCTCGAGATTGTGCATTTGGCATGGATCTTGCTTGCATCCCAATTTGTGCACAAAAGGTGACACGCATGGTACACTTTTTCATACCACGCCCGCACGATCGTTCTGTACCACTTTGTGGTAGTGATCGAGGTGTGAAAGGGTTCACAAGCACCCAGTCCATGTCAACCAGGGCCGGCCCACACCCCCCGGGGGCTAGGACGCCCAGGCCCGATCACGCCATGTGAAAAATCAGGTGCCCGCCAATTGCTACTCAGTTTTCTGAATCACCCCTAGTCGGTTCGTTCTCATAGATGCCGTTCATAATTTGAACGCTAGTGGGATTTGGACTGAGAGACGGGCGGTCGAAACAATCTTTCATCTCAAACACGTCGGAGTCCCACATCCTACTCGAGGATATAGTAGGATTTGTGAACTGACTTAGAGGGGAACGCCTCCAATAGCCTCGAGAAAATCCAGGTTTCATTTGACAACTCGAGTCGTGGCCATTACAATGGTGGTGTGTGGAGAGAACTATTCGAAGAGGAGACTACAAGATGGGAAGGCCGTCACAGATAGTTCCGGCACCTAACCACTCATTGGACGCACCGTTGAAGAGGTTCAAGCTCCAGCCCTACCACAGGAGGATTATCCAACTGATGGTAGCAGGGGAGAAGCAGTCAGAGATCTCTAGGCGGGTCGGGGTTACTGAGGTTACGATCTCAAGGATTAAGGACAATCCACTATTCATTGCCGAATATGAGAGGTTGGCCCAGGAGGCTGACTTTCTGGCAGTTGACGTTGTGGACCGCGTGAGGGCAGTCGTCCCTCGGGCACTGGAGATCATCGAGGACGTTCTAGGAAAGGACTCTGAGGATGTAGACCCTTTCAAGCATTTCGACAGGGCAGTTGAAGTCCTCAAGATGTCCCATGCTGAACTGCGTGGACAGAAGGCGCAGGGTGGAATCCACGTCCGCGGTGAGAATATCCAGTTTAATGTGGGAGATCCTAGGGAGCTGGATGATGAACAGTTGGATCGTGCACTGGAGGAGCAGCTAAAGGAGCTCACCGAAGATGTCTAGAGCAAAAGTAGACTTAACTTTCGATGAAGCAACTTATGCGGTCAAGGTAATAGCTTATCCACATCACGAGATCCATGGTGGAAGTGCGTTTGCTGCAAGTAAGGCATTTACCCACGGTGCGGGAGCTAGCCCAAACGTGCTAATCGTAACGCCAGATACCACCAAGTGGCCGCATTTCCTATTCTCTATAGTAAGTGACGATGTAGTCACTGTGACACTCTATGAGACGTCCGATTACACTGGAGGTGATGCGCTAACCGCGTTCAATAGAGATAGGAACTCCTCCAATACGTCGGGACTGACTCTTACCACGGATGCCACAGACGGAGGTAGTGGTAAAGGCACACCTATTTGGACGTTCAAAGCAGGAGCAAATAAGGTAGTTACTGCTACAACTGGAGCGGATCGTCACGAGTTCATACTGAAGCAAAACACTAAGTACCTTATTGAGGCTGTGGGAGCTAATGGGGACTTAATCACAGCTCTACTTGACTGGTACGAACATACGAATAAGGCGTAATATGAGGTAAGGATGCCTAAGTTCTCCAGAAGGTCGAAGGAGATTCTCCTCACTTGCGACGAGGATCTCCAGGTTGTGATGAACGATGTTATTAGGATCACTGACATTAAGATCATCAGTGGGCTGAGGGGTGAGGTAGAGCAGAACTATCTGTTCCGAACTGGCCTCTCGAAGAAGATGTTTCCGAACTCGAAGCATAACTCTGAGGTCGAGGATGCACTCTCGGAGGCAGTTGACATCGCCCCCTACCCTATCAACTGGCATGACGATGAGAGGTTCTACTATACCGCTGGGATAGTGATGGGTGTCGCAGGGATGCTTGGTATAGAGTTGAGATGGGGCGGAGACTGGGATATGGACGATGATCTCCACGATCAGACATTCATGGACCTGGGACATTTTGAGTTGGTGAGGTGATGGATGAAAAAGAGATATATCTATCGGAGAACCTGTTTGGGCTTGTCCCGACTCATATGCGCGGCTACGTTTTTGTCTATTCTCCTCCTGTTTATACCTACAGTTGTAAGTGGACAGAGTGTGATCTCCTCTATGACTGGAACAGAATATATAGTTTCAGGTGCAGAGGTTACGATTCAGTGGGATACTGTTTCAAATGCCCTCGCATACGAAGCAAGGCTGCTCATGCTATATCAAGAGCCCGTTACATACTTCGCTCTTGCGAGAATTCCGGCAAGTGAGGTATCCGTTACGTTCAAGCAGCCGAGGGCAGGCCACTTTGAAGCTCAGGTCAGGACTTGTAAGTACGCTGACTGTCATATAGAAGATCCAGCGAAGCCAGAGGAGTCCGTCTCTGGATGGTCTGTTAGCACAGATATAGACGTAGCCACAGTGGATGGTGTACCGATGGCTTGGTGGATATACTGGAGGCTGGCTCCAGTCACTGGTCCAGTTATAAGTAAGAAGGAGGTTGGTGATGGCGGAAGTAGTTAAGAAGTACTTTAGTTGGATACCCTCGGTTTCAGAAGACGTTGTGGCTGCAGAGATCTACGTCTCAGAACCAGGTGGCAACGTGACTCTGGCGTCAATGAAGTGGCGGTTTGAATCAGACAGCCCACAGTTTCAGAACAACGAGGTCACGATCCCTGATGATCTCCCAGGCTTTCCACAGGTTGAAGCCATTTACGAACTGGGTATTATGGCTATCGACGATGCTGGAAACAAGGCGGATATGGCGGTTGTGTCTGGCCCTTTCGACTTCGACGCCCCTGCTCCCATGACTGGCCTGAAGTTGTCGGACGAGTCATATGTTGTATCCTAAAGGAGCTTGGGTTGTGTAGGAAGGAGGAGTCATGAGCTTTTTTGGTGTAGTGGTAGTAGCTGTAGTATCTTGGGTGTGTGGGTGGCTAACCTGTTACTTCTGGGGTAAGCCAGCCAAGGAGCTAAAGAAGCTACAGGATAAGATGGAGTAGGCAATGGGTTTCTTCGGCTGGATAAAGGGCCTGACCTCCGCTGCTGCTGTGGTAGAGGCTAATGCCGATATCCCTAGGATGGCAACTAAGGGACTGTTCGATGCGGTTGACGCGTTGGTATTTACTGAGGAGGAGCGAGTACACGAGAACCAGAAGTCGATGGAACTCACCCGTAAGTTTTGGGAGCAGTTCGCACATGAGAACTCAGAGCAGAGCAAGGCTAGGCGTGAACTGGCTTTTATGATTATGAAGTCGTTCTTCCTGATGCTCTTCATGGCTATAGCTGCGAGAGGGTTTGAGATAGGCTTTGGTGTGGTCAACCATCCTCTTAGCACCTTCATTATAGAGGTAGTCAAGGTGTATGTGTTCCTGGTCACTGCTATCGGCCTGACATACTTCGTCCCTCATCAGGTTAGTAAGGTCTTCACGTATAAGAAGGAGAATAAGGGCTGACGAGGAGGTAGCTATGCCCTACAACCGAGCGAGACGGATATTGTCGAACTTTACACCTCCTATCATGCCGGGAGGTCAGTTCGGAACTGCACTGGGCGTCGGTCAGGACTTCTACTCTCCAGCGGAGAACTGGTCGTATCCTTCAACGCAGACGGGTGACCCTGCGCGAACCCAACCTTCTCAGCCGCCTGAAGGTGCTGCATCGGCTGGCCGGACCGATGTCCAGCAAGGCGCAGGCCCCACACCTCCGTCCCCTCAAGGCGAGGCCCCCTCGTCAGCCAATGCACAAAGTTTTGGTAGAGAGATTCTGAGGATAAATCCAACTGCGCAGGGTACTCAACAGATGGGGGTCAGGAGACCTCTTAGTCAAGCGAGGAGGTTCGGAGTCTAATGCCTTTGCTATATGGTGATTCAGGTATCATATCAGCCAGATATAGGCAGGGAGATGTAGGGGCTGGATATAAGCCACGTGTGATCTCTCCTAGTATGGGCAGGTTAAGCCCTTATTCTGGCTACTCATTCGGTGCTGTCAGATCTCTCTTTGGAGGAGGTAGAGAGAGGGAGCGACAGCCTATGCAGGGTCCTGTGAGGCAGCCCTTTGGCAGTAGGATGAGTAGTGGATTTATGAGGGGTCCCGTTGCGTCGCAGGCTACCGCTTACGCCCCAAAGAGGTTGTGGAACTACTCGTTCGCTGGGTTAGCCCCTGCACATACCACTCTTGGCAGGATGAGGGCAGCTAGTGGTATGGGTATGATGAGATCGAGTATGCCCAAGTATACGACATGGACCTAACTCCCCCAATGATCCCACGTGACCTCGATGCAGAGGAAGTGGGAAAGATTAAAGAAGAGGTTCGTAGGGAGAACCTGGAGTGGCGGTATAAGTTGCTGAGGGCATGTAGACGCGATCATGACATACGAACTCTTGTAAGGGAGAAGTTTCACCGTGACTGGATGTTTGCCATCAACGGATTTTTCTGGACGTACGAGAGGGTACACGGCAAGGAGAACGTCTTTAAGCACTCCCCTACAATTCTTTGGCCCGTCCAAGTACGTCACACAGAGGTGCTTGTGGAGAGTATTGATTCTGGGCACGACGTCCTTACGGACAAAAGTCGTGACATGGGAGCGACGTGGGATCACATACAACTCTACGTCTGGTATTGGCTGAAACCAGAGCCCGGCAACGACTTTCTGCTTGGGAGTAGGAAAGAGGATTATGTCGACTTTAAGCGATCAATGGGTACACTATTTGGGAAGGCACGATATGCTATTAAGCGACTTCCCAAGTTTCTTGCTCCTCCTGGATTTAACTGGCGGCTCCACAGTTCCCGCCTCTATCTCGAGAATCCACACTCCGGCAGTACTATCACTGGGGAGTCCTGTAACGCCGACTTCGGTAGTGGTGATAGGCGGAAGGCTGTCTTGCTCGATGAGTTTGCAAAGTGGGAGAGAGGGCTCGATAGGCAGGCATGGTCGGCTGTTGGCGACGTTGCCAGAGCTCGTCATGCTCTATCAACCCCGAAGGGAGTAGGGAATGAATTCGAGCGACTCCGGTTCTCTGGACAGACCAAGCACTTCGAGATGCCTTGGTGGGAACACCCTGACAAGGCGGGAGGACGATACGTCCAGTCAGTTCCACTCTACGACGATAAGGGACAGATCAAAACGCATAAGGAGAAAATCCGCTCGCCCTGGTACGATGTCGAGGTCGAGAGGAGGAGTCCACACGAGGTTGCCCAGGAAATTGACATCTCGTACCTTACAACTGGCTCGCCCGCGTTCGACAGGGAGATCCTCAAGGCCCATATGGATACCCTCAGGGCGGAACCGATAGTACCACTGTTCAAGGGTGGTATCGTCTTGAAGAGGGAAGGCAGTATCGAGGAGGAGATCATCTCCCTCGAGCCGATCCTCACACCTAGCGACTTTGGGCCGTTGGTGATATGGGAGGAGCCTGAGGATTGGGACGAGTACATCCTCGGAGTCGACAGCACAGAGGGGAGAGAGGATGGGGACTTCTGCTACATTCCAGTTATCAATCGCAGGACGCGTAATCTGGCAGCAGAGTTTCATGGTATCTTCAAGGAGCACGAACTTGCTACGGCTGCTGTTGCTCTTGGCCTTTACTACAAGACGCGTTCTGGGCAGGCTTGGATTGTCCCAGAAGCTAACAGTATGGGCAGAGCAGTCATACAGTACATGATCGAGACACTACAGTATGCACGAGTATATCGAAGACGTATTACGAGTACCGTTACCAAGAAGTGGACACTCGAGTGGGGCTGGAAGACTACAACCCAGACGTGGGGACTTGTTAGGGCAGCCATCAACAATCATCTCGACTTCTCCGGAGGCAAGATTCCATCCATCGAGCTTCTCGAGGAACTCTACTACACAGAGGTGAGGCCAAGTGGAAAACTCCAAGGGGCGTCGGGTCACAACGATGACAGAATGGCAGGCTTTGGAATCGCTCTTGCTGGCCATTCTCAACTGCCTTATGGTTGGAACATCGAAGCTGATCTTATGTCTAAGGAGGAGAGGGAGAAAGAGGAGAGGGAGAGGATTAAGCATATGGACCCAGATGTGGTGTTCATGGACGAGTATCGTAACAGGATACTTGAGGACGCGTCTAGAGTACCCATCTTTGGAGGGAGTGCGGACAGAGGAAACGTCCCGATATAAGGAGAGTTAAAATGCCACTATTGTATGGAGCCAGTAGATTTGGTGGATCTCCCTGGAGCTTCTCCCCTAGGCCTCAACCTGGGACATGGCTCAGTAGGGCTAGAGACATCGGAGCACGTGAGATGGGAGCTAGGCCTTCGATGACTGGTATGGAGTTTGGGACATGGAGGTCAGGCGCTAACCTATCTAGGGATATAGCCAGTGCTAGGACGCTCCCTGGCATACAGTCTGAGCGTGATCAGCTCCTGTCCAATCTCATGAGGGTGAACGCGCTGTCTAGGGCTAGGAGAATGTACGGTGGAGGATATGGTGGTGCTTACGCCAGAGAACCTTACCAGTACTAGAGATAGGGTGGACTCTCATGGCTATGAGGTTGAGGACAGCTAGGACGGCTACTGGGCCTAGGCAGATCATGCTAGATGAAGAGACCCCTACACAGAGGCTCTTCAACTGGAGTAAGGATGCTTTTGATAGGCCTGTGTCTATTGGACTGCCCGGTATGTATTTCACGCCTGGTGAGGATGAACTGGGGAGGAGTAGAATTCTCCAGACGGCTGAGCCCCCAAAAGGAGCCAGCACGTTCGATCCACTGATGGAGCTTACCACTACCACAGGGCTTAGGAAGATACTCCGTGGTGCTGTCAAGATGAGGGCTAAGAGGTTCAAGTTTACTCCAGAGAAGCTTGCGAGTGAGCTTGGTCAGGTAGATCAGTTAGTAGAGGAGACGCCGCCTGGTCTCGCGGAGTGGCTTAGGAGCTTCAAACTTAAATCAAAGATTCCAGGGGCTCAGGAGGGGCATGGATACTACTTTCCGAAGAAGAGGCAAGCATATGCAGATCCGTACTCTCTGAAGTATGAAGTCGGTCCTCTAGCTGCACACGAGATACATGGCCACGCTACGCAGGATATATTCCGTCATAGGGCTCCTGTCGGCGGTGCTCTAGGGAAGGTCCAGCTTAAGGTGGATGAGGCGGTAGTTGGAATTCATCAGATGCGCGCTCAGCTCGATTATATGGAGCGGCTTGGTGCCATAAGTGGAAATCTGGCTAAGGAACATAGGGCAGCTTCTATTGAGAAGATACTGGAGGCTGCCGACCCTGGTGAGAGGATAGCCAACTCTATAGAGACAGCGTTGGGTAAGGGGGTTAACTATAGGGACGCTGTTAAGGCTGCGTATAGAGAGGCTAAGGATTATATTCCTTCTGATCTAAGGCAGCTGAGAAACGCAGCCAAACAGGTTGAGGACATGATGTTGGAGGCTGGCGAGGTGTTCTTTCAACCATTCTAGGTGGCGTTCAAATTTTGAACAGAAAGGCGGTATCGGCAATGAGTGAGAAACAGGCAAAGGCTGCTAGGAAGCAGGAGGCTGTTGACGAGGCTTGGTATGACATCATTATTAGTGTTAAGAAGAATGGTGGCTTCCAGATGGAGGTTCCGAAGGGGTCTCCCATCCCAATGACTCTTGACGTTCTGATGAGGTGCCAGAAGCAGGTGTGGGATACCTTCTTGAGTACGCTGCAGGCTCAGCAGGCCAAGCAGCAGTTGGTGAAGCCAGTCGGCGGCATACCCGAGGGATTGTTGAGGAGGCCGGCATGAGTGGAATCATTACTGGACTTGTGATAGTGGTTGCTATGTCACTTACTGCGAATGGCTTCCTGATCTGGATGCTTAGACAGGACTTCGGCTCGGATGACTACTTGATAGAGGAACTTCGAGGAGCGAATGAGACCCTGAGGGCTGAAAACAAACAACTTTATGGGCGGATTGAACAGATGGCAGCTAGCGTACCTCATATCAGGATAGTCGGACAAGATGAGGAGAAGATAGAAGCGCAGAGTAACTTGCTCGAGTATGACGATGATGATAACGTAATAGGACATAAGGGAGCTGGTGTAGTATGACATACTCTAATCTAGCCTATCAGAGATACTACAGTCCTCCAACCGGTAAGACTTATATGCCTACGATGGCAGAGGATTGGGTAATCAGTGATGTGAACCAGACCTTCGACGACAGTGCCCATCCCGCACTGCAGATCCTCCACAACGAGTGGTTCGAGTTCATCCTTTACTATCTTGGAGAGCAGTGGATCTCATTCGAGAAGGCTGCTGGTACCTACCGTAGAGTCTCCAAAGAGGACTGGATACCTACACCAGTTGACAATCATGTCCAAACTGCAGTTGAGGTCGCCCACTCTAACATGTTGTCGTCCAAGCTCGTCCCTGTAGTCAAACCCAACTCAAATTTACCCGATGATAGGTTTGCTTCAAAGGTAGGCGAGCTTATTCTCCGAAACCTTGATGGTGATCTACTGTCTCCTTGGTTCACTGAGAAGGAGTGGGCGTATCTCTGGGCGTGTATCGTTGGGACTGGATTTTTGAGGCCTGAGGTCATGTACCTGAGGAACAAAGCCATCAAGCTGCCAGTTAAGACCACTCGAAGATCTGGTGCTTTGATGGACGAGGAGATCGACTTTGGCTCAGAGTTCGAGACGGTAGCGAACGACGTCATGATTGACACTCGACACCTTAATCCATTTTGGGTGAGGGTGTCTGAGCTTGCTACCGATCTACACCCAGCGAGGTGTCCGTGGTGGGGCTTTCAGGAGATTAAATCACTAGATTGGATTAGGGAGAACTTTCCGGATAAGGCTGACTTCGTGGCTGCCGATGCTATCGAGGGGAGCTCTGTGCGCTATCAGGCTAAGCTGGCGGAGCTCGTTGGCAGTGCATCTACTCGTGTATTTTCGTCAACTTATGGAACAAGGGGCACTCTCTATGGGAGGCTCGATAGGCATACTATTGTTAAAACTAAGGAATGGGCACCAACTCTTGATTACCCAAGAGGAAGGTGCGCTGTTGTCGCAACTAACGTCCTCCTCTATGATGGTCCACTCCCTATATCTGACGATGAGGGACTGGCCGAATATGGCGGAGTTGCTTTCCACTATCGAAGAGTACCTGGAAGATTTTGGTCTAAAGGTATTGTCAAAGACATCCTTTCCCCACAAGACAGGATCAACGGTGTGGATGCTCAAGTTGTACTCAATAGAAAAACGTGCATCAACCCTCAAAAGCTTATTCCTGCGGGGTCTGGCATTACGAGCTGGACAGGTGAGCCAGGGCTCGAGGTTAGATGGAACCCAACACAGACGATGGGACATGAGCCTAAGATCATGCCAGGAGTCCCACTTGCGCCACAAATTTGGAACGAAAGGGTGGGGATGGCAGATGCCATCAAAGAGTCCTCAGGTTCAGAAGATATCCTCAAAGGAAAGGCACCACAGGGAGTTAGGGCTGGCATAGCGCTCGATATGCTCGAGGAGAAGGCTGCATCTAGGCACTTCCATCGGGACGAGAGGATGGCTAACGCTCTCGGTCAGATTTACCGACTCAGGCTCATCATGGTACAGAAGGAGTACAAGGTACCTAAGCTGCTCAAGATGGTAGGTGAGGATAACCAGTGGGAGGTCCTCCAATACACTGGAGCTGAGCTGAGGGGTAATAACGACGTGGCTATGGAGCCTGACAGCGGTATCGCACGGACTAGTGCTGGTAGGACTTATCTCATGATGCAGTTGGCTCAAAGTGGCATGGTGAACGTGGGCAACCCCATCGAGAGGGCTGAGATCTTTCGTAGGCTTGGGATGAAGAACTTTCGAACAGAGGTAAGTCAGGACGTTGAGAGGGCTCATAGGGAGAACTCGATGTTGTCAGCTGGCCAGGGTGAGTTATTTGAAGAGGAAGCTGTCTTTATGCTAGACGATCATCATATCCATCTGGCTATCCATACCGACTACATGAAACAGTCCAACTTCCCACAGCTACCACCTCAGGTTCAGGAGGAGTTCGTATCTCACGTTGGTGCCCATATCGAGGCTATGATGAACTCACAGGCTGGGGCAGAGCCAGTTGAGATGCCACCTGGGCAAGAGCAGCAGGCTCAGAGCGGTAGCCAAGTGGCAGTAGGAGGTGGAGGTGCCAGCAGCATTTGATAAGTGTGTGAAGGCTGGTGGTCGGGTTAGGAGGATCACTAAAGGCAATACATACTTCAACGTCTGTTTCCCCAAGAGTGGAGGTCCCTCTGTGAAGGGCCACACAAAGAAGAAGAAGGGGAGCCTTAGAGAGGCGAGGAGGAAGCATGAAGGCTCATGAGGGAACTTTAAGACATATGGAGCGTGAGGCACTCGAGAGGGGAGAGGGTGACATTGAGGTTACCAAGAACCCTGGGGAAGTGCAGTACTACATCAAGAAGAGTTATGGGAAGTCTCATAGGTACTACAAGGTTGATGTAAAGCCTGAGGTGCCGAAGACTTTGAGTTTAACCGAGTGGAACAGGCAGCGTGAGGAGTTCCATCTAACCGATAGGAACACTGGTTGCTCGGCCAGAGTGTTCTGTCCATCCTGCGAGATCAATGGGAATGGAGAGGTACTCATGGTCTATGCGACTGAGAGTATCCTATCGAACGCTGGTAACATGCCGGCCAAGAGGCAAGTCCAGTGCCCAGAGTGTTCGCGTACTGGAGTCATGTTACTGTAAGAAAGGAATGATCTTATGAGTTCAGGACAGAATCTACCCATTCCGGGTGCCACGATAGCTCCCCTCAACCCTGGCGAGGGTGAGGGCACCGTAGCTGGCGACGTACAGCCAGGGGAAGGCACTCCGGGAGTAGTAGCACCTGAGGGTAGCGTGGCCCAGCCTGGTGCGGGTACACCAGGTGAACCGGTGGCGCAGCCGGTTGAGGGTGAAGGTGGAACCCCACCCGCCAGTGGGGAGCCGAGGCCAGGACAAAGTGCCGAGGAGAGAATCCAAGGGCTAGTGTCTGAGGTTGCGACACTCAAAACACAGCTAGCAGACCTGGATGATGTACGGGATCTTGCCGATGAACTCGATGAGGTTCTCGTTGCATTGAGAGGTGTGCAGCCAGTAACACAGCAGCCAGAGATACCGCCCGCAGCAGTACCGACAGGTCAGCCGGCGCGGCCTGCTCCTCCATCTGGGGTGGAGGGACAGATTGCCCAGCTGACCCAGACGGTACAGGGACTCCAAAACCTTGTCCAGGGTATAGTTACTCAGCCTAGTGAGGCAGCAGCGTACAAGGCTTATGCCGCAGTCGAGGACAAGATCCTCTCCGACGCTGGGATCACCAATGAGAAGGAGGTGGTCCGTGTCAAGGAGATGATCAATAGGGAGATGGATGCTGGTAAGCACGACTGGACTCGTCCACGAGTTGCTAAGAGAGTGATACGTGGACAGGTCTCGGAGTTTCAGAAGCTTAAGGCTGATCTGTTAACTTCGAGTGTTGGACCGGCACCGACTCCGACTGCTCCTTCGACTCCCCCAGGTACGCCAAGTCCAGATGCTGTCCACGTGGCTGCACCTGAGAGTGACAGCATTGACCCTCTAGACCAGGCTCATGCTGAACTCGGACCCCTTCTCGAACAGATGATGAAGAAGGGGGGAGGAGTCATATAGTATGACCACTACCTATGCTGATCTGACCAACCTCACCGACATCCTCAAGCAGGTGTATGGACCTCGGATTGAGCAGCAGCAGAGGCGGGAGGCTATGACTTACATGGAGCTACCGATATCGAGTCGGAAGCCTGGAGGTCTTGGCTACATCTTCCCCGTCCATATTGGCTCTAACCAGGCCATCGGTGCGAAGTTGGAAAGTGAAGCGCTGCCGACTCCCCAGAGGCAGCGTTACGATAAGGTTACCATCACACCCAAGTATGTGTATGGTACAATCAGGGTCACTGGCCCTGCAATTGCGGCTGCGAAGGCGAACGTCATGGCCTTTGCGGACAGTCTCGCTTCGGAGATTTCCAACGCTTTCATTGACGTGAGGACTGATCTCGGGAGAATGACCTTTGGTGATGGATGGGGTAAGCTCGCTACACTCAGTGCGGCTGCCACTCCATCCGCCGTCGCTACGTGGACCTTCACGTGTGACAACACCACAGGTGTTCATTATCTTCGGGAGGGGATGATTGTGGACTTCTATGAGTCCAACACCCTCGATGCGGATAATGACGTGTCCGAGATCACCTCAATCGACCCGTCCACGAAGATAGTCACCTGTGCCGCCAATGCCACCGCCTCTGGCACCGTAGCAAGTGCCGCTGAGGTTGTGAGGACTGCTACCCGTGAGGCGACTCATGATACCTCCTCTGACACTTCGAGGGAGATTATGGGCTTCTTGGGTATCATCGACGACGGTACCAATGTGGCGACCTTCCAGGACATCGACCGTACTGCCGCTGGTAAGAGGCTGTGGAAGGCCAATTACCTGGCTAACTCCAGTGTGGATCGGGAGTTGACCCTTGACCTGATGCAGAGGGCGATTGACCTCGCTCGTTACAGTGGTGGCTCAACCATCAACGACATCAGGATGGGTCTTGGCCAGCGCCGGAAGTACGTGGCACTGTTGCAGCCTGACATTCGTTACACCCCGATGCAGTTGGAGGGTGGGTTTGAGAGGCTGACATATGCTGGTGGCGATGCGAGGATTCGTATCTCCGTTGATCCTGACTGTGTACCTGGTAAGATATTCTTCCAAACCAAGGGAACCATTAAGCGATATGAGTTGAAGTCGCTTGGGTGGGCTGACCTTGACGGGAATATCCTCAACAGGCGCTCAGGTTACGATGAGTGGAATGCGTTCCTGTGCATCTATACTAACCTCGGCTCCACGAAGTGCAACGCGAATACTCAGTTGCTCGACCTCGTTGAGCCGGCGCTGTACTAACCCTTGACCCAGTATCCCCTGCCCTCGTGAGAGGGCTAGGGGGGTAAACTATGAATGGAGGTCAAGCATGATTAAGATGAGAAATCTGGATGTTAGTCTCCAGAATGAGATCTACGCTGGTGGAGCACTTGGCTTCGAGCAGCTCCTCACCCAGAGGAACAACTACTCCAAGTCCAAGATTTACTACGTGGATGCTAACAACGGTTCGGACAACGACGTTGGTGATACCCCTGGAACTGCGCTCGCTTCGATTGAGCAGGCAACCACTCTCGCCAACGCAAGGATTGACTGGGCCGAGTCACCGTGGGCTAGGCAGGATACTATCGTTGTGTTTCCTGGAACCTACGCTGAGAACCTGACAGCGCTGCCATATGGCTGTAACGTCATCGGAATCGGTCACGACATCCGAGATGCTCAGAATGGTGTCAAGATCAAGCCTGCCTCTGGTGCTCCCGTGGTCGTGACCTCAACCATCAACACCCTGTTCCGGAACATCAACTTCGAGTCTCCGGATACGACAGCTGCGTTTACGAGCGCCAACCTGAACAACTGCCTGTTCGAGAACTGCATGTTCACTGGTCCAGCTGAGACAGCTACCATGACAGGTGCTCTGGTGTGCAGTGACCTGACCAAGACCACGTTCAGAAACTGCTGGTTCGCTAACGCTGACAAGGGATTCGACATCAACTACGTCGATGGTGGTGACAAGTTGGCGTATCTGTTGATGGAGAACTGCTGGTTCACTGGCATTGATACCGCGGGTATGGAGATCAGTGCCGATCTGGTTGGCGTTCACAACATGGTGAACTTCTGTTTCTTCCTCGGTGCTAGTCAGACAATGGCAACTGGTATCCTGGACAACATCGCCACCATCAACGCCAACGGGTGTTACTTCGACTGCACAGATGATGTCAACGGAGTCCTGTCTGCGAACGGATGCTACGCAGCTAACGCCTTAGTCACCTAGGAGGTGATCTATGGCAACCTATGAAGTCACTACGAAGTGTGGGAAGTGCAAGGGGACTGGTACCTACAGCTCCTACTATGGAGGGTCCCAGGACTGCCCACTCTGTGGTGGTGACGGTAAACTAGCCATTGGTGAAGTTGTCCTTGATGACATTGAGGACTCGATTAGCGACATCATGGACAAGTGCAACGACATTAAGGAGGTCGTTGACGAGCTTTAACTCTAACCAAACATCCGACTTGTGTTCGAATTTTGAACGGCACCTGTCGGGTGTTTGACTGAGGGTTAAACACAAACAACAGGAGGTAACTATGCCCCATACCAGAGACATTATCATGGTGAGGATGGTGGACAATGATGATAGGTTTGTGACTCATCCAGTGATGATTCCAGTCCACGCCATCGACATCGCAGCCATAGTTCCGGACTTGCAGAACGCAAGTTTGGTAAACATCGACACGTCTCCACACCCACACGTCTTCAACTATCCAGCCCCTAACTACTACAGGGTCAAGCCTGCAGGAAACAAATCCTGGACTCATAAGTTTCCACAGTCCTATGGATATGCCCACGGTGGCATCCTGGCTGAGTGGAGGTTTGACGATGCGGATGGGACAACTGCCACTGACGAGGTTAGTGGCTACGTTCTCACTGAGCAGGGTGATCCGACGTGGCAGAGCTCTGCAGCTACTGCAGGGCTGGGGAGTGGAGTCGCATTTGATGGTACTGGTGACATACTAGACGTCGCCATTGCATCTGCTCCTAACCTTGACATAACCACAGGTGATTTCTCTGTCGAGCTGGTATGTGAGCTGACTACTGGAATCGGTGAGACGACCCTAGTAGAGCACCGAGGTGCGACGGACGGGGTGGGGTGGACCATCGGGACGGATGCCAGCGACCAGCTAGAGGCGAAGGTTGAGGACTCCTCAGGTGAGACTGCTCTGACAGGCGAGACGGACATCGCAGATGGGACTATCAAACACATAGTCGTCACGTTCGATAGGGACGGTAACATGACTCCCTATATCAACGGTGTAGCTGGTACGGCAGTCTCCATCGCTACCAGGGCATTGACGCTCACGAATACTGGCAGGTTCGCAGTCGGTGGTGATAGTGACCGTTCGGCTGGCAGTCTGACGACAGGTACATTCTACTTCCTCCGAGTCTACAACAGAGCGATGACAGCTGATGAGGTCCTCCAGAACTACCGCATCTTGATTGGGAATGAGTGGCCTGGCTGGACTCGTGTAGTCGACCAGACTGATGGCGCAGATGCTGATGTGGTAGCCAGTGGACAAGACCCTGCGTCTGTTGACGTAACTCAGTGGATGAAGGGCTTTCGAGGTAGCTATGCTCGTATCGCTATGGCTACTGAACAGACCACTTCACGTACCTACGACTTCGGGTGGATCTTCTCAGGAGTGACCTAATGTCAACTAAGTTGCGCTACTCACTAGCGATGATTCGAACAGACCCTCCCAGGAAGCAAGCTGGAGAGACGCTCCCAGTCCTTCACCTGAGGGCAGAACTTCCCATAGACAGGCTCCGTGAGTTGGTGCTTGAGGCGCTGGAGCTGCCTCCTAAGAAGAAGAGGTGGTTCCAGCGCAACTCGTCTGGTTATACTGAGGAGGAGGTGAGGAAGGCAGTTCGAGTCGCATCTGCCATTGCGGTATCCAAGGCCATGTCCCAACTGATGAACAAGAGGGAGAGACAAAGTGTCGGTACTACCACAGGACGAGACTGGTAAGGCTGAGTATGGATATAGCTACGACTTCGATATGCAAGAAGTCGCTATCTATATTGATAACGGTGCTGGTGGTGTCGAGCTTTGGGATGGACTCGTGTCCTTCTCGGGTGATGTACAGGTTGATACAGATGATCTGGAGCAGTTGGTAGAAGACTCTCTTGATACGTATAAGATGGATGACTTCGATGTTAGTGGTGATCCTAAATACGTCGGATTCCAGGACAAGGATGGTAACTACTATATCGCTAGGTATAATATAGGAACCCCCGCTGTTGACTATACGGCTGGGAGTAGTGGTTACGCTGCTGCATGGACAAATAGGGCATCTGAGTCATACGACTCATTCGCCAACACCTTTTAGTCGAGGCTATCTATGGAGGTCACAGAACTATCTAGAGGCCAGAGGGGTAATCGTTACTGGGTCACAGTGCGTTTTGTGCATACTGCATCTGGTGTGGAGAGTGTTCATACCTTTTGGTCAGACAGCCCTATTGATGCGCCTACCCTATCTAGCCTAACTGATGCCAAAACTACCAGGCTTAATCTTAAGAGGTCGTTGCTAAACTCATTTACCCTTTGCTCTGTTGAGAGTAAGGAAATCATAGACAAATTGATCGTCGCAGTTAGAAATCAGCCAGCCCTCACCAAAGCACAGGCAATCAGCTGGTATGATAACAACTATCCAGACGCACTTTGGCGTGGTGAGCAGCTTCTAGATGCTGGACGCATATGGCTGAGGGATGAGCTCGGTTATGTGCCTTCCTGGGAACAGCTTAAAACCTACATAATCAATAATACTTTCGAGGGTATAGATGGCTGATACATACTTAGATGAGGGTGCATCTGGCGCGAATGATGGTAGCAGCCCAACTGATGCTTGGGAGTCATGGGCCGATGCTGTCGCTGCTCATGCGACTCCAGATACATGCTGGATAAGACGGACTACGGCAACAGTAGTAGGTGCTGACCTAGCTCCTGGTATTGGTACTATCAGTGCTCCTATAAAGTGGATAGGCTGGCCTAGGGCATCTAAGACAATCAACTGTGATTG
>Ga0316193_10000154_pt1 | contig 37962 bp, 40 predicted proteins | sample MerIslsedime2_MG_FD_207735 | JGI IMG/M metagenome (GOLD analysis project Ga0316193, IMG submission 207735) | Coastal sediment microbial communities from Maine, United States - Merrow Island sediment 2 | ecosystem: Environmental > Aquatic > Marine > Coastal > Sediment | place: USA: Maine... | reverse complement strand
TGAGTTGCGACTGCTCTGCGTCGTTGGCCAGTGGCGAACCACCAATTGAACCGGCAGCACTGACCACGGCGGCGACGCGGTTGTGGATTTCCGGGTAATTCACAACGGCCTCAAGGATGTCCGGTGCCCCCTTTGAATAGCCGACCAGCACCAGATCAGGCTGTATGCCCTCGTGCGGCATCGCCATGATGGCATCGCGGATCATCTGTGCATTTTTTTCGTTGCTGGACAGGCCGGCAACGTCCAGTGTCGTCATGTCGTAGCCAAATTGACGAAGATGCACAGGAATCGTGTTCTGCATGTCCAGCCACTCCGAGAAACAGTCCCAGCCCACCCCGGGCACGAAGAAGGTGACCAGTCGGCGTTGCGACTGACCCAGGTTGACGGGTTTGCCGTTGCCCGGGGGTTCATGGCCAACAGTTGTCAGAGCCTCGTCGCAGGGGCGGTAGTCCGGCACGCTGCCTTCACGTGCCTCAAGTACCTCGCAGAAGATCTCACGGAAGCGTCCGCGCTTGTCCTGGTCGCCGGACTGTACCGCCGGCACCAGTACCAGGGGCGTTGAGTCAGTGGTAAAGGGCATTAATGGCTTTGACGCGCAGCCACCCAGGGTAAGGATTAAGCCAGCCAGCAGGGCAGGTGATTGCAGGTGTTGCCATGCAGGCATGAATGATCTCCCGTCAGCTGCGCCGTATGTGATTAATTCTGTTCTTTCGGAACAACTTCGAAGATTACATCCATCACGCGCTGCATGCCACCGCGGGCGGGCTGGGTATGTACCGTTTCATCGCTGTTGACCCAGTAGGGCTTACCTTCATCATTCAGCAAGACTTGCCAGGCATTCACCGGCTGCATATCGCGTTCCATCAGTTGCGCCAGCGCCTCACCGAGCCCCGGGCTGTCTACAAAGGCGCCGGCCTCGGTATTGATGTTTGCCGAACGCGGGTCGAGGTTCATGGAACCGATGAATGCGTGTTGCCGGTCGACCACGATGGCCTTGGTGTGCAGGCCGGTAAAATTAGACTGTGCAGGTGGCACGTCTACAATGGCCTGAATGTCGGCATCGGCACGCAATTCATAGAGTTCTGCACCGGCAATGATAAAGTCATCGCGCCAGTACTTGTAATGGCTGTTGACGGCAGGTACATCGTGAGAGGCCAGCGAGTTTGTGAGGATGCGTGTCTTCACGCCCCGGTCCGTCAGTTGCTGTACAAAGTCAATACCCGGTTGCCCGGGGATAATATAGGCATTGGTGATCAGCAGTTCTTTCTCGGCCTGGTTCATAAAGGCAAACATAGCCTGCATCATGGTCTGCGAGATGGCTTCTTTCTCCGTGGCCTCGTCGTAGATGAGATAACTGGTCCCCGGGTACCATTCCTTTGCAACGGCAGCCAGCTCTGTGCCCCAGTCTTTCGGTTCGCGCGGGAAGGCCTGCAGCTCCGGCGCCGCACGGTTTTTGTCCTGGAGCTCTTTCCACCTCGCCTTTGAAAACTCAGGATCGGGTTCGATGGCCAGGTTGACGGCAGAGACCACCCATTCGCTGTTCCAGAAGTGATCGAACATGCCATTGGCCTGGCGGGCAATATGTCCAAAACCCAGCAGGTCAAGGTCATGGAAATTATAGGCGTTGCTGAGGCCGAAATAATGGTCACCAATGTTACGGCCACCAACCACGGCGGCATTGCCATCCACGATGATCAGCTTGTCATGCATGCGGCTGTTCAGCCGTTCCATCTCCGCAATCATTTCAGCGCCACGTGATCCCATGTCGCGGCCCTTCCACGGGTTGAACAGCCGGAACTCAATATTGGGATGGTCTTCCAGTTGCCGGATAGTCTGGTCCAGGCCGATGGTGAGCAGGTCGTCCACAATCATGCGCACGTGTACGCCCCGTTGCGCAGCCACTACGGCACGCTCGAGGATGTACCGGCCAGCATTGTCCGGGTACCAGAGATAGGTCTGGATGTCGATTGAAGAGACTGCCGAATCGATCAGTGCTATCCGCCACTGCAAGGCGTCGAGGCTGCTGTCGAGCAGCTTGAAGCCGGAGTGTTCCGGACCGTGCTCGGTGAATATGCTGTTTGCCATGTCGGCCAGGATGCCTTCGGTTGCCGGCGGCCTGGCGTACCCGGGTTCTGAACGAATAATTTCATCCTTCATCTTGGGGCCGGCGCATCCCGCCAGCAGTAGCAGTGCCAGCAGGCCCGTGAGTAGTGTTCTAGCAATAGACTGGCTGGATAAGGCAAGCGACTGTGATTGCATGCGGTTACTCATCGGGGTTATTTATCTGTATTTTTTTCAGTGGCCTCGGCTTCCAGTTGTTGCAAGACGGGTACCCAATCGAGGAACTCGATATCGGAAATGGCCAGCGGGCGCGTCACAAAGAAGAGTACTGCACGCAGGCCGTCGGTATGGTAGCGGCTGTTACTGTCCGCATTTTCCGACAGTGTTTCGGGCACCGTGCCGACACCGCCGACAAACCCCAGTTGAGCCAGGCCACCTGAATACACCAGGTCCTGAATCAGCAGGTCCCTTGATTCGTCGATGTCTGGATGTAGTTGTGGTTTGTTTGAACTGGCGAGAGCAAAGCGCCCGCCGATCGGGCGTCCGGTTTGTGCAAGCACCACCGGCTGATCCTGGTAACGCAGTGTTGAGGCCCACATGCGCATCCAGTTTGCTGTGACACCATCACCGCTTTTACGTACGACAATATCCGGTGGCCGTTCAAAGAGCTGTTGCCTGTCATCATTCTCTATGTAGAGCGCACGGTAACCTCGACGTACGAAGGCGGCGCCCAGATCATCTATTTCGCCGACCAGGACCAGGTTAACAGGGTCGCCACCGCTTGTGCAGCAGGGCAGTTGCTCGAGTGCTGCGCGGAAGGTATCCGCATCCTGGTAATTTGTATAACTCGTTGTCGACTGACGTCGCATGGCGATTGCTACCCGCTCGTCGAATTCGCCAGGGATCGGCAGAAACAATGTAAACGGGAAGAAGGTCTGTTGACCGAGGAGGTCAACATTCAGCACATGTGTTCCCCTGTGGGGGTTGGTGAAGAGGATGCCGCTGTGTGTGACGCCCGGTGGAACCGGGTTCTCGAAACTGCGTGAATCGAAGTACTCGTCGATTTCGTCATTGCCTTTCTTGTCGAACCTGGCATGCAGTGGCCAGGCCACCTCCAGGGGTGAATAGTAGTTGGGGTCGGTACCTGCCCGTAACAGCCACAGGGTATGGGTGGAGTTGTTTTGTACCTCGATCCAGACCGGCTGCACCCCGTTACCGTTGAGGTCGGTGGCGAATAACTGCTGACTGTCCTCGCTGCTGAGCACGCTGGCGCTAAGGGTGACATCCATGACGGTTTCCGAGACAGCGCGAGTGCGCAGTGCAGAATCGTCCAACGTCTCCGGCGCCTGCCAGGTGGCACAACCACCCAGGTAGAGCAGGACAATGATGATCGCTCCTTTGATCCCCGGTGCCTGCCGACCTCCGAAGAGGGTAATGGGTGCCGCCGCTGGAAGCCTCATTGCTGATTCCTCTTTATGGATTCGTTGACCATGCCGCCTTCCCGACCTTCCCAGGGCAGAAACCCGATATCGCCCAGTGAGGTGGGTGTGGTATCGAAGATTAATACCCCGCGCAGACCGTTGGTGAAGTAAGGGTCCGTGGTCAGGTTTTGACGTGGTGCCTCCCTGGTGGCGGCCCCTACACCCTTGGCCAGTCCGATTTTTGAGAGGTTCTGAGAGTAGGCGACGTCCTCGATCAATGCGACCAGTGCCTCGTCGATATCCGGGTCGATCTTGTGGGTGGTCAGGTAGGGTGAGTGGATGGTCAGGCGGGTACCGATGTCGCGGCTGATCTGTCCAACCCACACGGGTTTGCCGTGGTATTGCATCGGGCTCATCCAGAGTCGCAGGTGGTTGCGCTGGTGGATGTTGTCGCGTGCCTTCTGCAGAGCGATGTCCTGGGAGCGCTCGTACAGGTACAGGGGGCTGACCGGCGAGTATCGGTAACGCTCTCCTGACAGCACCGAGTTCATCATTTTCTTGATTGAGCCGGCGTAAGTGGCTTCTGTCATGTGCCAGCCGCGCCGTACCAGTGATGAAAAGATTACATCGCTATCACCGATTATGACCAGGTTAAGGGGGTCGCCGTGACGTGTACCCTTCTTGTTGGTGACGCAGCAGGGCAGGGCCTCCAGGGCAGCACGGAAAGCGGCATCATCTGTATAGTTGGTCACCTCACCGGGTGTGTAGAATTCCCGGTTTTGTATGTCGCGGTCATGGAAATCGGCGCGAAACCCGGGCACGTGGCTGATGGCTGAAAAGGACTTCAGCTGATCGCTTGCCATCAGGTCCAGTTCGACCATCTTCACGCCTTCATCGCGATTGGTGAGTACAAAACCGGACACGGTGTTGCCGGGTGGGATCGGGTTTCGAAAGGCCAGTTGTGCAAAGTGCCGTGAAAGGGCCGGGCTGGTCTGGCCGCCAGCCCCGGCAAAGGCCTCGGCTGCCTCGGATGCCGGAAAGAAGTTGGGATCCAGTCCCGGTGACAGCAGCCAGTAGGCAACGTCGTCGTTATTTTCTACCTCGATCCAGACGGGCTGGATACCTTTCTTTGCCAGGGGTACACCATAGACGGATTCGGACTCGGCATCTGACAACACACTGATTGATACCCGCAGGCCACCATTTATCCGTGTCTCCAGCCGTTCTGTATAAGGCTTCTTCTCAAGCTCGGAGGGTTGTCCAGTCGATGCACAGCCTGAAATCAGAATTACAAGCGATGCAACTGTGAGCAGGTATCTTGCGGCGCATCTTGTCCCCATGCAGTTTTACTCCTTGTAAATAACTGATTACCTTGTAGAAGGATCGCCCATGATCTCAATTATATCGGAAATCACTCAGATCCTGATTTTTCGAATTTACCAAAATACAAAAAGTAGATCGTCTGTCCAATCACATTTTCGTTGCGCATGATGAACGGGTGAGCGTGAGGGACGACAAGGAAGTCTGTCATGCCCTTGAGTCTGGCGCTTTCGACGGTTACCTTGCCGTCATTCGGGGCCTCGAGATAGGCAGACATCACCGGGTTGACGGTGTGGTCACCGGTGATGATGCCGACCTCATAGTTTGCAGGCCCAAGCATCAGGGGAATGCTCGCTTCATTCGTGCCCAGCTGATATCCGGCGGGTCCGATAATATCCGCCAGCTCGGGAAATGGCGCCATCAGGTCAATCAGGGCGCTTCCCTGGTTGGGTGGTGCCAGCATGACGACCCGGCCCAGTTCAGGAATAGACTTTTTCGAGAGGTAATAGCGCACCAGAATCCCACCGAGAGAGTGAGTCACAAAGTGCACCCGTTGCGCGCCTTGATTGCGACAGCGCTCCAGACCATTATTGACGGCAAGCTCAGATAATTCCTCGATGGGGTATTGGCGGGACGGGTAATCCTGATTGACGACGATAAAGCCCTCTTCTTGCAGGGCATCGGCGATGGGGGTCATGGCGGACGAAGTGCGTATCAGTCCGTGCAGCAGGATGACGCACTCCGGCTTCTGTTGTCTGACTGAGGCTTCCCCGTGGAAAGGTATGGTCGCCAGTATGGACAGTAACGTCACAAAATATATAAAGGTTCGCATCGTCGAATTTTCGTTTAATAATGGTGCCTTCCAGGTCTTGCTATTGTCGTGAGACTGTAGAAAAAAGTACCTTGCACTCAGTCAACACATTGTATTTGTAAGTTTACCTAAGCTGTTGCTCGTTTGCTGAATGATATTCTTCGTGTGCAGAGAGCCCGGGCTGCCGGTTACTTGGATTCTAGTGGTTGAATGGAGGTTTGCAGAAAACAATGAATATATCCGAATATTTATAATCTTGATTGATAAATATGGTAATCATCCCTTTTATAGCTGACGCTAAAAGTAGAGATCATGCTGCTGCCAGCGTTTCATGTCCGGCTTTATCGGCATCCTGCCGATAGAATCGCAATTGTAAGTTCAAGGGCTGATCTGCTTGCTAAAATAATTCCGACACTGTACAAAAAAACAGAGAAATGTCATCGATGGAGAGTTGAATATGGAAAGTATCAGGGTACTAGTCGCCTGTTCAATATTCTTTATGTCTGTACAGGCAGTCGGGCAAGAGTATCTTCCAGATAAAGATGCCGTAGCCAGCGTGATGACAACACAGGAACGTGCTTACACATCACCGATTTGGTATACGCCCAAATCCTGGTGTATTCGGGGTCAGAGTAAGAATGGGTTTTTACTCTGACCCCGAACCTCTGCTATCCGAACCCGTCCTGCACATTGTCACGACCCTGCTCCAATATTAATCACCGGCATCGGGGCCGGGCTGCCTGTCTCGGCCGGTTAGGGGGTGTGTTTCAAGGCTCGATGATCTCCAGTCTGACCTTGCCGTGACCCGCATCGATCAAACCGAGTTGTTTAGCGGCGGCACCTGACAGATCAATGATCCGGCCCTTTGCATGGGGACCACGGTCGTTGATTACGACTTCGACTGACTGCCCGGTTTTCAGGTAGGTAACCCTGACTCTCGTTCCGAAGGCTAGTGTGCGATGCGCAGCCGACAATGCATTCTTGTCGTAGGGCTGACCGCTGGCCGTCGTGCTCCCGTTCAGGCTGTCGGCGTAGTAGCTTGCTTCGCCTTCCTGTACATCTGCAGCAACAGCGACTTGTATCGTTCCCTGTATCACACACAAAAGTATGACCAGCATGCTACTGAAAAATTTCATTTCTGCCTTCCTGGAGGAGTCAAGTAAACAAGAGCTGCCGGGCACAGCTGCCCGACGGCCCGATCTGAGGATTGGAAGCGGCTAGTTGTCCAGCTTGTCTTTGACAGCGTCTGCTGCATCCCCGGTAGTATCTGCAACATCGGATGCGGCGTTATCGATAGCTTCACCGGCATTTTCTGCCGGACCTTTTTCACAGGCAGACAGCCCCATGAGCAGAAGTCCTGAAAGCAGTGCGGCGAGGGTTCCCTTGTATAATTTCATTTCCATATCTCCTGATTTTGTACAATTGTGAGCTTATTGTAGTGTAGTGTCCTGTATTAATCGACCGGGAGCAGTACCTCGGAACTGTTTGTCTGGAGTCTGTTCCCGGCAGCCTCCTCGAAAACGCCCCCGGGGCGGATGCTGCGGCCACCAAGGTCACTCATTCGTCAATAACAAAAATAATGATTGCCATAAGCATTACCAGGAACACGATTACGACATCCTCCCAGTGATACGATGGTTTATGAAGTCTCATATGTCACCCCCTGCGCCGGTGTTAGAATCCAGCTTTATCAATAATGTGAATAGCTGGTGGGATTAAGGCCGCAATGAGTATTAGCGCACCGCATATCGAAACATAGATTGTTTGTTTCACAGAAGCCCCCCGAGCTGTCGATAGAAGAAAATCTTTTATGCAGGCTTTCGCTACTATTGCGCGCCTGACCTGGCACTGCCCTGAATCAGTGGCGTGACAGCCTGGCCAGTGCCACATCGACCCGTGTCAGTATATTCTCCATGCAGAAGTCATCTTCCTTTGAAAGAAAGTAGTCCGCTCCGTTCAGAAAGGCTTGCTGACGGTACTCCGGCAGGCCGTTGCTGGTGAGAATAACGATCACGATATCTTCGTGCGTCTGCTTTATCTCTTTTGTAATGTCCAGTCCATTGTCTCCAGGCAACTGAATGTCCATAAAGATTAGATCCGGACGCCGATATTCCACCTTACTCAGCGCTTCCCTCCCGTCGCCCGCTTCTTCGACGCCAATCAACGGAAAGTGCAAGTGCAATGCGTCGTAGAGTGTCTTCCTGTAGCTGATGTCATCCTCAACAAGTAGGGTGTTGAACATTTATGTATCCTCCATTCAGTTTGGCTTGTGTTCTTAAGTCTTTGTTCTAATGAAATAATTACCAGTTACCGGGTAGCTAAGGACCCTGTATATCTCCATGTGGCTGCGTCCTTGCGATTGCCGGTTCCTCCGATACCGTCGCAGTGCATGTCAGGAGGCTTCCTCGCGGATGAAACGGTACTCATTGCTCTTTGCCTTTCTGGCAATAGGATTGAAAATTAAGACGCAAAACATGTGCCATTCTGCGCAAGGCAGAAAAAGTCCTGCAATATGAAGCAGTAGGGGATTTGAGCCGTGTGCTAATGGGGTCGGGACCGTGCATTCAGTCGCCGTTACCCGACAGTTAACCCATAACGGTGGCTATCTAACTGATTGGATATAAAAAAATATGTCGCTATAAGGTGACGTAATTCAGTCGGCAGTGTGACGGCAAGGGGTAACAGTCCAGCGCTGAGTGTCGGCTAATCAGGGTTCGAGTTAGACTTTATTGTCCGGTGAATACTTCACGTACAATCGATGTTTCCACCAGTTATTAACCAGCCAAAGAATGCTGCCAGTGATACCAACTGCCTGCAAGGCCATCAATACTGCATCCCTGCCATAGTTCAATCCGAGAAAAATAATGCCTAACCCGGAAACAATCCAGCCGACAAAAAAGATGATGGTGACCGCATCTTTACGCGCACCGTCCGCCACAACATAAAGAACCTTTTTATGCAGGCGGTTTGTTTCATTATTGCGGTTCTCCCTTGACATGGTAGAAACTGTACATCAACCATGACAACATAACCTGTCATTGTATGCCGTATCCTTGTCCCTACATGTCCGGATGTGGCTGTTATAATAGGATGCATGAATCAAAATCGTACAATGAAACTGCCTCCACTCCGTCTACTTGTATTCAGCATCTGGGCTGTGCAGCTTTTCTGGCTTAGTGGCTGTGCCACCCTGCCAACGGGTACCGAGCCACCCTACCTGTCTATTATTTCGATCGAACCGGTCGAAGTGACGCCGCTTGAACAGCAGTATCGGTTCAAGGTGCGGGTCCAGAATCCGAACGACCATGACCTCGATATATCGGGTATGAGTTACGTCCTTGAAGTCAACGGTCACTCATTCCTGAAAGGCGTGAGTAATGATGCTGTGACCATACCGCGCTTTGGCGAATCCATTATCGAGCTGAACGGTGTCAGTACCCTGTTTGGCTTCGTGCGCCAGATTCAGGCCTTGCAAAAGCAAGAGACGCCGAACCTGCAATACAAGCTCAGCGGCAAACTCGGTGTGTCCGGCGGCTTTGGCCAATTGCCCTTCAGTTATGAAGGGACATTGTTGCCGTCCACGAGTAGCGATGGCGACGTCTGATCCACTATTAAGGCATCAGCGGTCTGGATGAACACGCCCATGATGAGGATGGCGATCGCGGGCTGGAATGATTGAAATGACGACTAACATTCCCTGACCAGAAGTGGGCATACTTACTGTGTCTGTTGTGTGTCAGTATTCTCCTGTGCATTTTCTTCTGCTGCCTCGTTTACCTGGCGTTCGAGGGCAGGGACCCAGTCAAGGATTTCTACATCTGAAAGCGAGAGGGGGCGGGTGATAATAAAAAATACCGCACGCAAGCCATCGCTATGGTAAGCAAACTCCCCGGGGTGGTTGAACAGCTGTTCAGTAGTCACCGGGTTTACGCCTTCGACAAAGCCCAGTTTTTCGAGGCCGCCTGAATACAATAGATCCTGAGCGACGAGACTGCGTGTCTCGTCGATAGCCGGGTGCAGTACTGGTTTCCCGCCGTCGGCTGGCCTGAAGCGACCACCCACCGGTCGTCCGGACTGGATAAGCAGGACGGGTTGACCCTGGTAACGGAATGGCGCTATCCACACGCGCAGCCAGTTTGCAGGCACACCGCCCTGACCGGTCTTGCGTGCCACCAGGTCCGGTGGCCGATTGAAAACCAGTTGTGTCTGGTCCTGGTCTTGCGGGATATGGCGGTAACCACGGCGTATCAGTGCCGCCCCGATATCGGCAAACTCGCCGATGAGAACAAGATTGATCGGGTCGCCAGTGATTGAACCACGCGTATCGCTTGCACAGCAGGGTAGTTGCTCGAGTGCCAGCCGGAATGCTGCTTCATCCTGGTAATCATTGTGCTCTGAATCGGCAAAGAGTTTTGCTATCTCGTCACTCTTGTCTCTGTCTATATCTTCCGGTACCGGAGGGAACAGGGTGAAGGGGAAGATTGTCCTTTGGCCCAGCAAGTCAATATTGAGAATCCGTGTACCGTGATGCGGATTGGTATAGAGGATGCCGGTACGAGTTTCACCCGGCTGGACAAGACCTTCGAAACTCAGGTCATCAAAATGGTCATCGATTTTACTGTTGGTACCCGGCGATAAGGGTTTGTGCAGTGACCAGGCGACCTCCAGTGGCGAAAAATAATCCGGGTCGGTTCCTGATTGCAGCAACCACAGTGTGTGCAGCGAGTTATTCACAACCTCTACCCAGACACTCTGTACTCCTGTGTCGTTAATGTTGGCAGCAAAAAACTTCTCGTTATCCTCAGTGCTGAGTACGGTAGCACTGACCTGAACATCCCTGTGTGTAGCCGTTACGGCGCGCTCACGCAAGGCCGTGTCATCAATCGCTGGTGGTGCCTGCCAGGTTGAGCAGCCACTCAATGCCAGGCATAACCAACATATAAGCACAAGACCGATGGCGTGTGGTGAGACATCGAGGCTTGCTTGCAGACAGGCTGCACCTGTGGTCGGGTACCTCACTGGTTGCCATCCTTGCTTGCTGCCTTGACCATGCCGCCCGCTGATCCTTCCCAGGGCAGGAATTCGATATCCGCAAGTGAAGTGGAGTGTTCATCAAAAAACAGTACGCCTCGATTCCCGGCAGTGTAATAGGGATCGGTTGTCAGGTTCTGGCGGGGAGCGTCCCTGGGCGCAGCGCCGACCCCCTTGACCAGGGCGATCTTGCTTAGATGCTGCGAATAGATGAGATCCTCTATCAGCGCCAGTAATGCTGTATCAACATTTGGGTCGATCTTGTGGGTTGTCAGATAGGGTGAATGGATGGTGAGACGGGTACCGATATCCCGGCTAATCTGTCCGACCCACACCAATTGACTATGATAGCGCATCGGGCTGAGCCAGAGGCGCAGGTGATTGCGCTGGTGTACATTGTCGCGTGCCTTCTGCAGTGCGAGATCCTGGGGACGGCCATACAGGTACAGTGGGCTGATCGGTGAGTAAGGGTAGCGTTCCCCGGACAGTACCGAGTTGATCATTTTCATAACCGACCCGGTATAAGTGGCCTCTGTCGGACTCCAGCCGCGTCGCACCAGTGCGGGAAAGGCATCATCTCTCCCGCCAATGATCACCAGGTTGAGCGGGTCGCCATTACGCGTGCCCTTCTTGTTGCTGACACAGCAGGGCAGGGCCTCAAGGGCCGCCCGGAAGGCGGCATCATCGGTGTAATTGATGACATCATCGGGAGTGTCCTCTAAATGCTCCTTACCCCCATAATCGGCACGGAAGCCGGGGATTTCGGAAAGGAAGGAAAAGGTCTTGAGGTGGCCACTGGCGACCAGGTCAACCTCGACCATTTTCACGCCCTCGTGCAGGTTGGTAAGAATGAATCCCGAGACCGTTGCGCCAGGTAGTACCGGGTTTTGAAATGCGAGCTGCTGGAAGTGCTGTGTCAGTTCATGGTAGGTATCGACGTTATTACCGGTAAATGCATCGGCTGCCTCGGATGCCGGGATATAGTACGGGTCCAGTCCCAGTGACATGAACCAGTAGGGTGTGTCGTCGTGGTTTTGAACCTCGATCCAGACGGGCTGAATGCCTTTCCTTGCAAGTGGTACACCATAGAGGGTCTGTGACTCACTTGCCGACAGCACACTGGTCGAGACCCGTACGCCGCCTTCAGTCTGGGTTTGCAGCCGTTCCCTGTAATCCGTTGTTTCCAGCCAGGGAAGGGGACCCTTTGACGCGCAGCCTGTCAGCGTCAGGGTGATTGCAAGTAATACAAATGCTGATTTCAGAGAGTCGGTCAGGGCCATCTATGCGTGCTCATTCAGTTGCTTGTGTATATTATAGTCAAGGGTGCTGGCAAGACAGGTGATCATACAGGATGATCGAATCAATATGAGCCATGAACGAGGTAACGGTGGTGCTGGATGACAAGCAAGTGGAAGCCTTCAGATTACAACTGCTGCAGTTGCAGGATGATCTGTCTGCGCTAAAGGCAACCGGAGAAAATGCGGCCCGGGTAGTCGAACTGGACCAAACCAGTGTCGGGCGGCTGTCACGGATGGATGCCCTGCAGGGACAGGCGATGTCAAAGGAACAGGGGCGCCGCAGGGAACTGGAACTGCAAAAAATCAGCGCCGCCTTGCGGCGTATCGAGGCCGGTGACTATGGTGATTGTCTTGCCTGTGATGAGCCCATTGCAATCAAGCGGCTGACGCTGGACCCGGCAGCGACACTTTGTATCCGTTGCGCCAGCGAGAGAGAGTCGCAAAACTGATTAACCTTAATCAGGCCCGTGTCAGCCGGGTCGAGGTGATTTCGGAGGGCACCCCCAGCCGTGAAGGTGGTCCCCAGTAACCGGTGCCGGCGCTGACATACAGCCACATGCGTTGATTGACCCTGTGCAGGCCCCTTGTGTAAGGCTGTACCAGCCCGATAACAGGTTCCAGTGAAAGAACGGTCCACCATGGACGTGTCCGCTCAATTGCAGATCATACCCGGTTGCTTCACCGGCAAAAACACTGCGCGGTTGATGTGCCAGCAGGATGGACGCAGCGGCCTGATCAGCCGGTGGGTGAGGTAGGCATGGCCACCACCCCATACCAGCATAAAAAACAGAAAAAACATACCCTATTATATAGCGCAGGAGCGGTTTTCAACCGCGAATGTTTTTTACGTCAAGATGTTACATCTACCGCTTGCTTGCGTAGAATCCCGTATTCCTTGTATGGACGTGTAAATCAATGCCCCTGCTGCGATTGAATAAAGTATCTCTTGCCTTTGGTCACCGCGCCTTGCTGGACGCGGTAGACCTGGAACTCTATCGGGGTGAGCGCGTCTGCCTGGTTGGACGCAACGGTGAAGGAAAATCATCCCTGATGCGCATACTCAGTGGTGAGGTGGTCCCTGATGATGGTGAGTGCTGGATACGACCGGCCATGCGCATTGCCTACCTGGCACAGGAAGTCGGCATGGACAGCAACGATACCGTCTTTGATGTGGTCGCCGCCGGCTTGTCCGGACTCGGTAAACTGATTTCCGATTACCATCATACCGTCAACGAGCTGGAACATTCCGATGATCCTGCCATCCTGACAAGGCTGTCTGGCCTGCAGCAGGCACTGGAGGCTGCCGACGGCTGGCAACTGGAGCAACGTGTCGAGACCGTGCTGTCGCGTCTGGAGCTGGACAGTGATGCTGTGTTTCATTCACTGTCCGGTGGCTGGCGCCGCCGTGCAATGCTGGCGCGCGCGCTGGTGTGTGATCCGGATGTGCTGCTGCTGGATGAGCCGACCAATCACCTTGATATCGAGGCCATCACGTGGCTGGAAGAGTTCATGGTGGAATATGAAGGTGCCCTGATGTTTGTCAGTCATGACCGCGCGTTTGTCCGCCGCCTGTCGACGCGCATCATTGAACTCGATCGTGGACAGCTGACTTCATGGCCCGGGAGTTATGATGACTACGTGCGCCGTAAAGTTGAACAACTCGAAGTCGAGGCGCGTCACAATGCCCTGTTCGACAAGAAGCTGTCACAGGAAGAAACGTGGATACGGCAGGGAATAAAAGCGCGGCGCACCCGCAACGAAGGACGGGTCCGTGCCCTGCAGGAAATGCGGGAACAGCATAGCCAGCGGCGCAAACGATCAGGCAAGGCCAGACTGCAACTGGACGGGGGGGGGCAATCCGGCAAGCTGGTCTTCGAAGCCGAAGATGTGTCGCTGCGCTTTGGCGAGAATACGGTCATCAGCCATCTTTCAACCACCATCCTGCGTGGCGACCGGATTGGCATCATTGGTCCCAATGGGGCTGGCAAGTCCACCTTGATAAAGGTACTGCTCGGAGGGCTGGAGCCGGATAGCGGCCATGTGCGCCGTGGTACCCGCCAGCAGGTTGCGTATTTTGACCAGCAGCGTGAGCAACTCAATGCCGACAAGTCAGTGATGGATAATGTTGCTGACGGTAGCCAGCATGTGTTGGTGAACGGCCGTGACCGGCATGTCGCCAGCTACCTGCGCGACTTTCTGTTTCCGGCCGAACGCCTGCAATCGCCGGTCAGTACGCTCTCCGGTGGCGAGCGCAATCGCCTGTTACTGGCGCGCCTGTTTGCAAAACCGGCGAACCTGCTGGTGATGGACGAACCCACCAATGATCTTGATGTGGAAACACTGGAACTGCTGGAAGAGCTGCTGATGGATTATCACGGCACGCTGCTGCTGGTCAGCCATGACCGCGCCTTTCTTGACAATGTGGTTACCAGCACGCTGGTGTTCGAAGGGGCGGGTGTCATTGGTGAGTACGTCGGCGGGTATTCGGACTGGCTGCGACATAAGACTGCTGCCGATAAACCGGCCAGGAAAAATAATGGTGGATCAACCGTGAGGGTCACACCCAGGCAAGCGGTATCGGAAAAAGCGGAAAAACTGTCTTACAAGGACCAGCGTGAACTGGATGCCTTGCCCGGAAAAATCGAGAAGCTGGAAGCAGAACAGACACAACTGCAGACGACCATGGGTGAATCCGACTTCTATCATCAGTCACATGAACAGGTGACCGCGGTACTGGAACGAATGCAGGCAGTCGAGGAAGAACTCGAGGTTTGCTATGGCAGGTGGGAGGCATTGGAACCTTAATGTGTGCACGCTCTGTCGCGGACGCGATCTGCTCCTGCAGGTGCATCATTGTGGCGTAGGAGCGCTTCGCAAGCGCGATAAATTTAGTCCCACAAGTGTATCTTTGGTGTAGGAACCGGTCATACAGCACGGACCGTTCATTATGAATGCCAGGGAAGAAATAGGTCAAGCGAGAGAAGACTACCTGCATGGAAAAATGGGTATAATACCAAATCCTCAGGGAAGCCCTGAATAATTAACCAAACAGAGGACTAATAATGAAAAGCATCAAATTACTACTGGCCAGCTCGCTACTCATACTATCCGCGCCGACACTGGCCCTGGATAATGACCCGGAAATGGATAAAATCGACACCTCACCGGACAGACGCGAGCAGCCACCGGCGGATATCAACACAGCTACACTGATTGAGGTCACCGCAACGGTCACCGCAATCGACATGGAAAACCGCCTGGTTACCATCCAGGGACCGGAAGGCAACTCGGTTGTCATTCAAGTGACTGACCAGGTGAAGAATCTGCCCCAGGCCAGGGTGGGTGACCATGTCGACATCAAGTATTACAGCAGTGCCTACGTCGATATCGTCAAAACGAAAGGGGATGTCGAACTGGGTGCCGAGGCTGGTGCGGCCAAGATTACTGCACCCGCGGGGCAAAAACCTGCCGGTGCGATAGGGGTAGAGGTGAAGCGCAAGGTCGAAGTCGTTTTTGTTGATCCGTACCAGAAGTTTATTTCATTCCGCAGTCCCGACCGTGGACTGCGCAAGATCTCGTTAAAGGACTCGCCGGACCTGCAGCATTATCTGCAGGAGCTGAAGAAGGGCGATATTGTAGAAGTGACCTACACTGAGGCCATGGCGATATCGCTGGAACCCGCAAAGTAACCGTTCTTCTTCACTCACAAGGCACCGGGGCGTTTCATTGAACCCGCCCCGGTGTTTTATTATTGCGTTGCCACTGTCCGGCTGTGGATCTCCGCAAGACGGGCAACAAAATGACTATTCACAACAACAAAGGACATCCCTGAACAACGTTTTCTATCACGGCAATCCTCCGCCGATCCAGCCAACAACTGATGAACTAAACGCAATACAGGACAAGGTTCGGGCGGCGAAATCCTGGGAGCGAGCACTGCTCGAGGAACTCTATCCCGATGACCCTGAACTGTGGGTGTACGCGACACGCGACAGCGATGGAGACGGACTGCTGGACTTCTGTGGCAGTGATTACTACGGCCGATTCCTTGAGGGCGATACTGATCTCGATGGAGATGGTATCGACAATGTACTGGATCCTGATCCCTTCAACCTCGCTACCGGGAAACACGAGACTGTGGACATTCCGCCACAGGCCAACTGGAGTCAGCAGGGGAAGCCTGCGGTTATGGCGCACATTCAGCGCAAACTCTGAGTGGTCCGTGGGAGTGGTACAGCGATCATGTGATCGCCTGTCTCTACATTGAAATGTTCGACTCGCTGGCCGATCAGTGTCCGGCAATGGAGCGGAAAGCGCTGGCGGACGCCTTTCAGGCGGAAACCGTCTTCAGCGAATGGCCCTATTTCCGCTTCGAAAACGCCCGCGGAGCGCAGATCCTGTCACACCTGCGGGCAGAGTATCCCCTCAATCCCGCAGATGTCCGCTACCTGGCTGAAAACTACCTGCTGACCCGGCACCCGGGGTTCTGTAAGGCCAAATAGTCAATCAATAACGGTTACTTCCTGGTCGTGGATTTCAGTAGCTGCATGACCTTGTCCTGAATTGCATGTGCCCAGTCCGGTTGCGGCAGATTCCAGCCGATGAACATGCCGATTAACAGGGTAAGAATAGTCGTCATGCAAGTATTGCCTCCGGGTGAAATTTCGGGGACAGTATATCCAATTCGAAAACAACATAGCTGGAAATTAGTATGTATGAGCGGAATTCCTGCCTGTGAGAGTGAGGTCGCCACCAAAAATATATTTTTATTATTTTTCCTTTAGAATCAGTATGTACGGTAACTTTTTGCCGGTAGTCGCCCTTCAGACTGAATCTTAAAGAGTAATCTGACGGACGGAAATCGAACTGACGCGACATTTATGACCTCTATTCTGGTCGCCAAAATATTTTGACTGTGCGACACTATGTCGCACCTTTTCGCAATGAAACTTTAGTATTGCATTGGTAGTATGACAATGCTGAGTTAATTAGGAATTGGTTAATTCAGCGCCCCCTAACACGCCCCGCGCCCCTCCTGTCGGGGCGTGTTTCTATTTATGCTGACCAGCTGGGTGCCGATAGGTTGGTACAGGAAGGAATATCCCTATGAAACACTACCCGGAAACCTGCGGCGAATGTGGCCGCATCATCCCTGAACTTGAACCAGCTACCCGCATGATGCAGCAGTACCCCAGCCGGAGGCGGTCCCAGAAGCTGGAGCTGGTGTGCATCGACTGCATGCCGCAGCATCGCAGCCCAATTTCTACTTGCAAGGGCTGTAACCGTCCTCTGCGGCTGCTCTCTGGTTTTGCAGGGCCATACTGTAGTGATCGCTGCTTTCAGCGAGCACGTCATGGCGGGATTATACCAAATTATGATGCGAAGTTTGTTAAATAGAAGTTTGTTAAATAGAAGTTTGTTAAATATAAGGAGCAAGTAATGACTAATGATACCAATGTCACCTGGCATGAACATCAGGTAACTCGTGATAACAGGGAGTCCCTGAACGGTCATAAGGGCTGTGTAATCTGGTTTACAGGTTTGAGTGGCTCGGGGAAAAGCACCGTCGCAAACACCCTCGACCACAAACTTCATCAATTGGGTAAACGCAGTATGGTTTTGGATGGAGACAATGTCCGTCACTCCCTCAATGCCGGGCCGTCGATGCTACAGGATGCACATGGGGAGGAGTTTGCACAGCGTTTTGGTCTCGGGTTTTCCGCCATGGACCGGGAAGAGAATATCCGGCGCATTGGTACGGTTGCCCAGATTTTCTCCGAGGCTGGCACCATCGCACTGACGGCCTTCATCAGCCCCTACCGTATTGATCGTGACCGGGTGAGGAATAACCTCCTCCCGGGAGAGTTCATTGAGGTGTTCGTCGATGCGCCATTAGACGTGTGTGAAGCGAGGGACCCCAAGGGGTTGTACAAGAAGGCGCGGGCAGGCGAGATCAAGGGCTTCACCGGGATCGATGACCCTTACGAAGTCCCCCGGTCGCCGGAACTGGTTCTCTCGGCAGCCGAAAAAACGCCTGATGTGCTTGCGGATGAGATAATTACCTATCTGCAACAGCAGGGTATTTGTCCTTCCCTGGAAGATGAGATAGTCCTTGATCAGAGAGTAGCTGGAACCGTCTAGTCTGTTCTCGGATAGCCTCCTGGCGAGGCATTAGCCGCGGCGGCCTTCGTTAACTCGTTGGTCGTCGTTTTTTTTGGGCATAGAAAATATAGTACTCCGACAAGGTTGTATTGATGAGTTCAGCGTTACTGTGGTGTTTCACAACAAGGCACAGCACACAGGCAATGGCCATAGTCCTTGTCAAGTGCTGTAACGCCGTGGTGGAACACCACAGTAACGCCCGCAGGGTTGGCCTGTCAGGACCCATGACGGCGTTACGCCTCTTGCAAAGGACTATGGCCATTCGCTGCGAGGCATGCCTTGCCCTGGGTCCTGACAGGCCAACTGAATCCATCAATACAACCTTGTCGAAGTACTAGCACTTCCGAACAATAGTGTGCCTTGACAGGATTTGACATGATTGAAAGGTATAAGTATTTTCGATTATGGTATAAATTATGGACCCAGGGCTTTTTCCACGGAGAGCCTGACCGGCCGCGTGGGAGGCCTTATGAACGATTTACTCATGACCCTGATGCTGGTCAGTTACCGGCATCCCTGGTCTGATGCTGTTTGAATCGGCAAAGACTGCATTATTGGAAGTTCTAAAGCAGACTTCTGTGAAAACAGAAAGTGATATTTGAAAGTGGAATAACGTGGTGGCGATCAATTTAACGGGGTTTGTTACATAAGTAAGGAGCATGTAATGACAAATGATACCAATGTCACCTGGCATGAACATCAGGTAACTCGTGATAACAGGGAGTCCCTGAACGGTCATAAGGGCTGTGTAATCTGGTTTACAGGTTTGAGTGGCTCGGGGAAAAGCACCATCGCAAACGCCCTCGACTACAAACTTCATCAGTGGGGCAAGCACAGTGTGGTTTTGGATGGGGACAATGTCCGTCACTCCCTCAACGCCGGACCGACCATGCTACTGGAGACACATGCCGAGAGGTTCGCACAGCGTTTTGGTCTTCGGTTTGACGCCATAGACCGGGAAGAGAATATCCGGCGCATTGGTGCGGTTGCCCAGCTTTTTTCACAGGCTGGCACCATCACACTGACGGCCTTCATCAGCCCCTACCGTATTGATCGTGACCGGGTGAGGGATAACCTCCTCCCGGGAGAGTTCATTGAAGTGTTTGTTGATACGCCATTAGACGTGTGTGAAGCGAGGGACCCCAAGGGGTTGTACAAGAAGGCGCGGGCAGGAAAGATCAGGGGATTCACTGGCATCGATGACCCTTATGAAGCCCCCTTGTCGCCGGAACTGGTTCTCTCGGCAGCTGAAAAAACGCCTGATGTGCTCGCGGATGAGGTGATGACCTATCTGCAGCAGCAGGGTATTTGTCCTTCCCTGGAAGATGACATAGTCCTTGGTCATAGAGTAGCTAAAGCCATCTAGGAGACTGGATACCGAGTGCCGCCGTATGACAGACTCGTCATTATTCTTGCTTCCGGGAAAAATGGGAGGCCTTACATAGCTTGTTTTCTTGATTTAGTCAGCACCTGAGGCACAATATCAACTATCAGCTTTTTGGATGTGTAACAGTTGGAGAAAAGATATGAAACTTCTGGTGGGAGTTGACCTTTCTGAAGCCACAGATAAGGTTGTAAAAAAGGCCGAAGATCTTGCCAAAGTACTATCAGCTAGGGTGTGGCTCATCCATGTCACAAAGCCTGAGCCAGCAGACTTGTATAGCACGGGGTACGACCCAGACTTTATTGGAACTGAAGTGGACCCACAATTGATCCGGGATTCCATGGCAAAAAGATTCCACAATGAGCACCGTCAAATTCAGGAGATTGCAGATCGTTTGCGCAAGGCAGGCCTGGATACAACAGCCCTTCTTGTGCAAGGCGCAACGGTAGAAGCAATGCTGGAGGAGGCCTCGAAGCTCGGTATAGATATGATTATTGTAGGCTCTCATGGACGAAGTGCGATGTATAAACTACTTGTAGGTAGTGTTAGCGAAGGGATTATCCATAATTCAGAATGCCCGATTCTTGTTGTCCCAACACATGATCGCAGCTGACCATTCCATGGCCGGCCGGCTTTGAATGTGGGCTAATCAGGGGGCGCGTTAGTATAGGTCAAAACCGATATTCAGCATCATGGGCAGGTCGAAGCCATTATTGTCATTGAACAGTTTGGCATTGGAAAAATGTTTCCATGACAGCATGATTCTGATGTGACAGCTCCGTTCTGGTTAGTCGAAAGGATCAGTACGTTGTAATCGGGTGTAAGCCGCATTGCGTGTTCAGGCGCGCGAGATATATTCGCCGGTGCCAGAGTTGACCTTGATGAGTTCACCGTTAGTGAGGTATTCGGGCACCTGGACAACCAGCCCGGTAGTGAGTGTGGCCGGCTTGGTGCGTGAAGATGCAGAAGCGGTCTTCATGCCGGGTGCAGTGTCGGTAATTTCCAGTGCAACGGTTGCAGGCAGCACGACGCCAAGAATTGTCTCGTCGGCGATCATGGCCACGATGCCGTCGAGATCCTCACTCAGATAAAGCAATTCATCTTCAAGCACATCCGCACCCAGGGTGTACTGCTCAAAGGTTTCCTTGTCCATGAAGGTGCAACCATCGGTATCCTGGTAAAGGTACTGCACTGCACGGCGGCCAAAATCAACCGCCTGTATAACCTCGTCACCCTTGAAGCGGTTTTCATATTTCTGTTTGCTGACAATATCAACGCCACGGACCTTGTAGAGTGTGCTACCACTGCGGGAGGAGGGGCTCTGTACATCCAGGTCCTTGACAAGGATGTTGCGGCCGTCGATATCCAGCACCTGGCCTTTTTTCAGATCGCTTGCCTTCATCTGTATTTGCTGCCGGGATCAGTCGTGGTGATGTCCGTTCGGGCCATGTACGTGGCCATGTTCGAGCTCTTCTGCCGAGGCCTCGCGGATATCCGCGATGGTGACATCGAAATTCAGTGTGACACCGGCCAGCGGATGATTGCCATCGACGGTTACCGTGTCGTTTTCCACCGTTGCGATGGTAACCATTACGGCCTGTCCTTCAGGACCTTCCGCGTGGAACTGCATGCCAGGCTCGAGCGTCTGATCAGGCGGAAATGCTTCGCGCGGCACGGCTTGTATTTTTGCGTCATCACGGGTGCCGTAGCCTTCCTCGGGCACTATGGTCACTGATATATCCTCACCGCTTGATTTACCCGCCAGCGCATTCTCCAGCCCGGGAATGATATTGTTTGCCCCATGAAGGTAGCAGAAGCTGCCATCATCTGATTTGTCGATGATATTGTCGTCGTTGTCTTTCAGGGTGTAGTTGATGGTGACAACATGTTTTTCGGCGATTTTCATGGTTTTCTCCTGTGTGTTCGGGTGCGGTAGTATTCTACCGGTGGGCGTGTGGCCGAGAATATTAGCACAGCGTTCCGCCGTTATGCCTGTGGGCAGTATTAATTTGTACTATTTTGGATGAATTTGATGGATGAACTGGCAGGTATACATCATTCTTTGTACGGATAATTCCCTGTACACGGGCATTACCCTTGATATAAACCGGCGCTTGTCAGAGCATGGGGGCGTGTTGGGTGCAAAATACTTCCGCGGGCGCAAGCCGCAACAGGTGGTGTACCTGGAGAGCGGCCATAATCGCAGTTCGGCAAGCAAACGCGAGGCGGCCATCAAGAAGTTGAAGCGCGCGGAGAAGCAGGTCCTGGTCGAATCCGTCATAAATGAAGTCAACGGCAGTCCGCATTCTTGATATAAGATCAAGGCGTTTTTGATCGCTTATAGTATTGCAGCCAGAGTAAATGAATGAGGTAACTTTTATGAGTGAACGGATTTTCAAAATGCGATTATCCTGTGATTATAAGGAACCTGATAACACGGTAGCGAGCCAGCAGGTTGAGCTCTTTAAGGGAAACCAATGGACGGAATTTGAGCTTGATACCGGGACGGCTGGATTTCTGATATTTGTCTATGCGGTGCTTAGCTGCCAGCAAATGCACTTGCGTCTGGGATGCAAAGACCGTGGCTTGCAACTTGCTTCTGCTGCTGGTGCTATCAAAATAGCAACCACAGAAGACTGGCATATCTCAACACTGCAAGTGAGCTTTGCAGCAGTACTGACCTCAGGTGAGGCGAGTGAAGAGGATGTGGAAACTGTCATCCAGCGCATGAAAAATTGTCCGGTTTCCAGGAACCTGACGTTTGCACCGCAGGCCGAAACTACACTGGAAATCCGGCTGAGTTAACAGAACGCCGATAAAATCATTTTTCGTCATTCCCGCGAAAGCGGGAATCCAGTAATTCCTTGACCGGAACCACTGGATTCCGGGTCTCCGCTACGCTCCGCCCGGAATGACGGATTAATCAGAGTCCCCTAATCAGAAAGCAATACTCGAGGCAACTGCAAGCCGTTATCGTAGTCTACACTTAAGTCGAAGGTATTGACGGCTTGTGCTTATGGAAGACCTCACTGGATTTATGCGATACCCGCGTCACGAGGCTGGCAAACAGCTCGCCAGGGCACGCGTACGGCATTGGCATGAGTATGAAAAGATCATGCCGGTTACCCAGGCAACCATCCAGTCACGACGCTGCATGGACTGTGGTACACCGCATTGTCATTCTTATTGCCCTGTTCACAACCTGATCCCCGACTGGAACTCACTGGTCAGTGAGGATGACTGGCATGCGGCCTGGCAACAGCTGGAATCCACCAACAACTTTCCTGAGTTTACCGGCCGTATTTGTGGTGCCCCCTGTGAAGATGCCTGTACCCTGAGTATCCGCAGCAGAGCGGTGACCATCCGCTCAATTGAGCTGGCTATCGCGGAACAGGCCTGGCAATCAGGCTGGATCAGGCCACAAACTGCCTGCAAGAAATTGTTTAAACGGGTGACGATTATTGGCTCGGGCCCGGCAGGTCTGGCCTGTGCACAGCAACTGGTGCGTTCGGGTTATCATGTCACGGTCTATGAAAAGGCCGACCGGATCGGTGGCCTGTTGCGTTATGGTATACCCGATTTCCGGCTGGAGAAATCGGTACTCGACCGCCGGCTTGCACAGTTACATGCGGAAGGTGTGCGTTTCCGTAGCGGTATTCATGTTGGCTACGACCTGGAATTCGAGGCACTGCACAGGAACAGTCACGCGGTGGTTCTGGCCTGTGGTGCAGAGCAACCGCGTCCAATGGATGTGCCGGGTCGGTCATTAAACGGCATTCATGTTGCGATGGAATACCTGGCGCAGCAGAATCGGCGCGTGGCGGGTGATTTTATCAGCCATGATATCGATGCGGGCGGCAAACAGGTGGCGGTGATTGGCGGCGGCGATACCGGCAGTGACTGTGTGGGTACGGCCATACGCCAGGGCGCCCGGCAGGTGACACAGATCCAGTATCATGACCGGCCGCCAGATCATGTGGATAACCTCCATTACTGGCCGGGACCCGTGCCGGAATGGCATGCGACGGATCACGATGATGAAGGCTGTCAGCATGTCTGGGCCTATGACACGGTTGCCTTCACTGGCCATGGTGATCATGTTGATGGCCTGGCGCTGCAAGAACTACGCTGGATCAAAGGTGCCAACGGCTGTTGGAAGCAATATCATCTGCCCGGTCAGGTTCGCCACTTGCCTGTACAACTGGTGTTATTGGCGATGGGGTATGCACATCCGGTGCATGCGGGGCTGTTACAGCGGTTGCCAGACTGTCTCGATGGCTGCGGCAACATTGATGCGCCGGAAGATAGCTACATGACCGGTGTTAACGGTGTGTTTGCCTGTGGTGACGCACGCCGTGGGCAATCACTGGTCGTGTGGGCGATTCGGGAAGGTCGTCAATGTGCCGCTGCGGTGGATTGCTGGTTGTCGGGTAGCAGCTTGTTGCCTGTAGTGTAGCCACAAATCATGCCTGCGGTGCGCGCCTACACCTTGCTCTTGGCGGTCTTCTTCCGCGGAGGCTTTTTAACCTCCAGGGTAAACCAGTCATCCTGCGTGATCGCATGAAAATAGTCGGCTTCCTCGGTCAGCATCCTCGAGGTGGTTGCAGGCACTGCGGCAATTTCCACACGCACACCTTCCGCTTTCAGATGGCGCACCAGCTCCACAAAGTCCGAATCACCTGACATGATAATAATCGTATCCACCTTGTTGGATAACTGCGTCGCTTTGATCGACAAGGGGATGTCTGCACTTTTGTGGCAGGGCCGCACCGAGCCATGGTAATTGCTGTGCAGGCGTTCCTTCAGCTTGGATGAAATCTGCTTGCCCTCGCGAAAGTAGATCAGCCGATTGAGCCCACGATTACCCAGCAGGCGAGGCACCAGGGTGTCAAAGTTCAGCATGGTGTTCGGGGTATTGGTTTCCGAGTGGATGCTGCGCTCGATATTGTTGCCATCAACAAGAATGGCAACGGACTGGCTGATTACAACCGGTGTTGTTTCTATCACTAGAATCCCTGAAAGAATGCGGCACATGTCATCTCTACATTGTACAATGAGCCGCTGCGATAAAGCACATAATCAATTCACTGGGAGAGAGGCATGGGTATAGCGCTGTTGTTACATGTACTGGCAGCCGTTGTCTGGGTTGGTGGTATGTTCTTTGCCTATGCGGCATTGCGGCCGGTGGCTGTCAGTCAACTTGAACCACCACTACGCCTGGCTTTGTGGGCCGGTGTATTCAGCAAGTTTTTCCCCTGGGTATTTGTCGCCATCGCCATACTCCTGATCACCGGCTTCTGGATGGTTCTGTCCTTTTACGGTGGCTTTGCCGGGGTGGGCCTGCATGTACACCTGATGCTGTGGGCGGGTTTGCTGATGATGCTCATTTTCATGCATATATTCTTCGCACCCTTTAAACGTCTGAAACTGGCTGTTGCCGCGGAAGACTGGGCGGCGGGCGCTAAAAAACTGGCTCAAGTCCGTCTAATGATTGAAATAAATCTCGTTCTCGGGCTGTGCGTAGTCGCTGTGGCATCCGGTGGGCGCTACCTGTTGCCCTGATATCGTCCTGCTTCGGTTGGCTTGTGACTTGATAGTATCGAAATGGCCAGCTACGCTCATTGCAGGAGAGTAAAAAAACATTCAAAAATAGTTGGAGGGGCAGAACCATGACACAAATGAACAATGGCAGTGAATTTCCATATGCGCCGGAAGACTGGTCGCAGGATGCAGCCACCAAAACGGCAACAGAAAACGGTCTGACAGTGGCTGCGGATCATTGGGAGGCCGTGCGTGCGTTGCAGGAATTTTACTCCCGTCACGACAGCCCCGGTATAAATACGCGTGAACTGCGTGATGCGCTGGATGAACGGTTTCATAGCCGGGGCGGTATGAAATATCTCTTTGAATTATTTCCGGGCGGCCCGGTGACACAGGGCTGTCGCCTGGCCGGACTTGAACCACCGGCAGGCGGCGCAGACAAGGGTTTCGGCAGCGTGATGTAGGTCTGGCAACTATTTTTGTTCATGATCTGGTCACGGCTGCCAGGGAGGGAGCACCTCAGGTCCAGTGAGTGCAGAAGAGCTGCTCAACTTCTTTAACACATGTGAAACCGCAACCAGCCCGAAGGTGGCCGTTACCGTCATCACGGAGCCCAGCCCACCTGCACAATTAAGCCCGCCGACGCTTTGTGCGTCCGGTTTTTGTGCACTGATAGCACCGTCTTCAGTCGGGAACACGGGTTGCTCTTCCGAATAGACACAGGGAATATCGAAACGCCGTTTGAGGTTTACCGGGAATCCGTATTCGTGCCGTAGTAATTTACGCGTCTTGGAAAACAGGGCGTCGTGTTCCGTGCGACTCAGGTCGGCTACCCGGATGCGGGTCGGGTCGGTCTGTCCACCGGCTCCCCCGACGGTAATAAGGCGTAACCTGTTACGCCGGCACCAGGCAATCAGTCGGGCCTTGGTGCGAAAGCCGTCGATGCAATCAATAATGTAATCAAAATGCTCACTCAGCAACGCTTCAAGATTATCTACTGTGAGGAAATCCTCGATGGCGGTCACCTGGCACGTCGGATTGATTTGTTGAATGCGGGCAGCCATGACCTGTACCTTGGCCTTGCCAAGGGTATTATCCAGTGCAGGACATTGCCGGTTGATATTGGATTCGGCTACATGATCCAGGTCGACCAGGGTGATGTGACCAATGGCAGAGCGTGCCAGCGCCTCGGCTGCCCAGGAACCCACGCCGCCAATACCCAGCACGCACACCCGTGCCGCCATGAACCTTGTTGTTGCCTGCCCGCCATACAAACGCCGGATGCCACCGAAACGGCGTTCAATGTCCGGGTTGGCGCTGGTCCTGCGTGATTCTTCAGGTGATTGCATGAAGCTAACATACCAGAAAACACACAAAATAACGGCTGTGTTACCCGTGGCATACGCATACAATCAAGTCTATGGAGTTGATTGACAGTCACTGTCACCTGGACGTATCAGACTTTGACGCAGACCGCAGCGCGGTACTGCAACGGGCCCGCCAGAACGGGGTTAACGGAATCGTTGTGCCTGGTATTGCCGCGGCCGGCTGGAAAAGGCTGTGGCAGTTGTGTCGAAGTGAGTCCGGACTGTACCCGGCATTCGGCTTGCATCCGGTGTTTCTGCAACAGCACACAGCAGCTGATCTGCCGGCATTACAGGCAATGCTGGAGCAGCACCCGGCGGTAGCGGTAGGAGAGGTCGGGCTGGATTATGTTGTGGACGGACTGGACCGGGGGGGGCAGCAATCATTGTTCGAGGCACAGCTGGCAATTGCACGCGATGCTGGCTTACCCGTCATTCTGCATGTGCGCAAGTCGCATGACCAGGTGCTGGCAACACTGAAACGCATCCGTGTCTGTGGCGGAATCTGCCATGCCTTTAACGGCAGCTTGCAACAGGCATCACTTTATCAAGAGCTGGGTTTCAGCTTTGGCTTTGGCGGCATGCTGACATTTGAACGATCAACAAAACTGCGTGCCCTGGCGAAGGTGCTACCGGTGGAATCCATCGTGCTGGAAACAGACGCACCGGATATGACGGTCATGCAACACCGTGGTGAGCGCAACAGCCCGGAGTACTTACCTTATTGCCTGGCAGCACTTGCCGAGGTGCGCGAGGAAGATGCCGAGGAACTCGCCCGCATTACTACTGAAAATGCACGCGAGGTGTTGAACCTGGCAGCCTGGGACGTGGCATGAAGGTGTACGTCTATTATTCACCTGACGTCATTCCCGCGAAGGCGGGACAAAATGCGTGGCACGTTGAATGCCTAAAGGGCGGCCCGAAAGAGAGGGTAGCGAATTATCCAGTAGTTTACAGTCAATGTGTTCCTGGATTCCCGCCTTCGCGGGAATGACAAAGAACATATAGGATATAGGATAGGGTCGAGCCATGGTTGTTGATGTTTTGCGTATATTTTCGCTGCTCCTGTTGGTGGCAATTGGTGCGCACCTGGCTGCTGAGCCAAAGCCCGCAGAAAAAACCGGTGGCTGGCGACTTGCCGCTGAATCCAGTCCCTACCTGCGTCTGCATGCCGACAACCCGGTGGAGTGGTATCCCTGGGGCGAGGCGGCCTTTGAAAAGGCGCGCAGGGAAAACAAGCCGCTGTTTATATCAATTGGTTATTTCACCTGTCACTGGTGCCACGTGATGGCACGGGAATCATTCAGTAACCCGGTCATTGCAAAGCTGTTAAATGACAGTTATGTGTCGATCAAGATAGATCGCGAACAGCGTCCGGATATCGATGCGGCTTATATGCAGTATGTGACCCTGACCCGGGGACGTGGTGGCTGGCCAATGTCGGTCTGGGCAACACCCAACGGTGATCCATTTTTGGGCGGTATCTATTTCCCCGCGGACGAGATCCGTGGACGGCCCGGGATGAAGCAATTACTGGCGCGCCTGACCCGGTTGTGGAAAGACGATGAGGCCGGTATACGGGCGACGGCATCACAGGCCGTGGCGACCCTGAAGAAGCTTGGTGGGTCTGCCCAACCCTTGACAAAACTGACCGCTGTATCGCTGGCCGAAGCACGCAAGCAGTATGCAAACAGCTTTGACGACATGCAGGGTGGCTTCGGCGGCGCACCCAAGTTCCCGCAACCGGCACGCCTGATGTTCCTGTTGCAGGACGAGCCACAGGCCAGCCTGGACATGGCGCTGTTAACGCTTGACGAGATGGCCGCGGGCGGCATCCATGATCAGCTGGGTGGGGGCTTTCACCGTTATTCCACGGATTTTGAGTGGCGTGTGCCGCACTTCGAAAAGATGCTTTATGACCAGGCGCTCATAGCCCGTGCCTATCTTTATGCAGTCCGGCGTACCGGTAGCACGCAATATGCAGACACCGCACGTGCCACACTTGATTTTACCCTGGCAGAGATGCGCGATGCGCAGGGTGGCTTCCATGCCGCTCTGGGTGCAGACAGCCCCGTTCCGGGAGAGGCACAGGCGCACATGGAGGAGGGTGCCTGGTACACCTGGAGCTGGCGGCAGCTGGATAAGGCCATCGACGATGATGCCATGCGCGACTGGGTCGTGGCCCGCTATGGCCTCAGTGAACACGGTAATGCCATCGGCGACCCTCTCGACGAGATGAATGGCAAGAATGTGTTGTACCGGGCGCTGGATACGCGCGAAATGGCAGAGCAATTCAATGTCGATCTGATTACGGCAAACCGGCGCAATGCCGAGGGTGAGCGGCTGTTACGTGCCGCACGTAACAAGCGACCGGCCGTCCCCGTGGATGACAAGGTGGTGGCGGTCTGGAATGGCTATATGATGACAACACTGGCCATGGCCGGTCGCCTGCTGGATGAAGCACGTTATATCGAGGCAGCCGAGCGCACAGCAGATTTTGTACTGAACAGGCTCTTTGATAAAGAGAGGGCTGTGTTATACCGGGACTGGCGTGACGGTGAGCAAGGTGTGCCGGGTTTTAGTGAAGACTATGCCGGTGTCGCGGAGGGATTGTTGGCAATATACCAGGTAACCGGCAACAAGCGCTGGCTGAATGCGGCACGCACACTGATTGATCTGCAACTGGAAAAGTTCTGGGACAAGGACAACGGCGGCTTTTTCAGTACACCGGCAACGACGGAATTATGGGTACGTGAAAAGGAAGCCAGTGACGGTGCCACGCTCTCGGTCAATGGTATTTCCCTGCAGGTGTTGTTGCAGCTGGGTGAGCTGAGCGGACAGCAGTCCTATCTGCAATACGCGTGGCAAACCGCCGCATGGGCCGGCGCACAATTACAGAATTCAGCGGCCGCTATGCCCTATAGCCTGGTGGTGTGGGATGAGCTGATTGAGTTGAATCCTGTGCAAACGAAGGCGGCTGGCCCTGCCAATTGAGAAATCGTAACGTGTTATCCTGCTTCACGTGAAAAGAACGGGAATATTGTTGCTTGCCGCACTTCTGCCGGCACTGTGCCATGCCGCCGATTTCCGTGCCGGCAGTGTCGAGGGATTATTCGACTTGACGGCTGCCTACGGGGTGGGTGTGCGAGTCGAAGATGTCAATGAGGAGCTGGTTGCCGTTGCCAATGGTGGCAAACGGGACTCGGCCAATAATGATGACGGCGACCTGAACTACGACAGGGGGATTATTTCCAACGCCCTCCGCCTGAATGCGGACCTGACACTGGTGTGGAAGCAATTCGGTGCCTATGTCCGTGGCTTTGCCCTGTACGATTATGAAAACCAGGATGTTGAACGCGAGCGCACGCCGCTGAGTAATGATGCCCGGGACATCCTCGGCAAGGATGCCGGTCTGCTCGAACATTATGTGTTCATGAGTCTTACACCCGGGGGCATGCCGGTGATCTTCCGCCTCGGTGACCAGGTGCTTAACTGGGGTGAGAGCAAGTTTGTTCGTGATGGCGTTGACATTATCAACCCTCTTGATTTCGCAACACTGGGCCAGCCGGTGACGCCGGCACGCGACCTGTTTATACCGCTGGGTATGCTGTGGGGTGCAGCCAATATCACGGAACACGTTTCGGTTGAAGGTTTTTACCAGTATGAATGGAAGCCCGTTGGTGTGACGCCGGTGGGAAGTTACTTTTCGTCCAATGACCTGTTCGGGGCGGATGGAGTCAACTTTGCCATGCTCGGGGCAGGACAGTTCTCGGACCTGGGCACGGATCTGGATGCCGCGTTTGGATTGCCAGCAGGGACCCTGGGTTTTGATCGGGATTTCATGAAATTGCCCGGTCTGCAGGTTGAGGATGCCGATGATGGCGGTCAGTTCGGGTTTACTGTGTCGACCTTCATGCCGGGTACCAATGCCACCCGCATATCTGCGCACCTGGTGCGTTACCACAGCCGTTTGCCGATTATTAGCGGGAGAACAGCCAGCCAGCAGGCCATCGATCAAACGTCGCAGGCAGATGTCGATGCACTGGCCGTCAGCCTGGTGCCGGCGTATGTCAGTACCGGGCTCACACCCGGTGAGGCTGCCAGTGCAGCAGAGCAGACAGCGGGTTCGTTGACGACCAGTGGTTACGCCAACCAGGCGGGTTACGTTGTCGAGTATCCGGAGGATATCACCATGCTGGGCCTCAGCTTTAGCACGGCGACTGCCAGGCGTGGTCTGTTGCTATCAGGAGAACTCTCGCATCACCGTGATTTTCCCTTCCAGCTAAATCTCGGTGACGTATTTGCGGCAACGCTATCACCCATTGAGTTCAATGGTGCGGGCAGTTCCCTTGGAAGCTTTGGTGCCAATGAACACGTCAAGGGCTATTCGCGGCATGACCGTACCCAGGCCACACTGGGCCTGACGCAGTTTTTTGGTCCCCGTTTCGGTGCAGCGCAGACGGCCGCCAATGCGGATTTTGCCATGGTGTATGTGCATGACATGCCCGGCAGTAGTGAACCGCAACTACAAGCCACATTACCACCAACCGCGACCTCCTGGGGATACCGGCTCGGCGGTTCACTGATTTATAACGGTGTCTTCGGCGGGCTCACGCTGGTGCCTGCCCTGTTGTGGACGCACGACGTCAATGGCGTCACACCGGCACCGCTGGGCACGTTTCTGGAAGACCGCAAGTCGATTACTGCTGCCCTTGGTGTCAGTTTTATTAACCAGTGGACCGCAAACCTCAGTGTCACCAATTTCCTGAACAGCAGTGAAAGTCTGATCAGGGACCGGGACCTGGTGCGTTTCAGGGTGAGTTATAACTTTTAGTGTGAGACAGGCATGCGTTATATGTACTTATTGATATTTCTGCTGACGTTGCTCCCTGCACTGGCGATGGGGGATAACCCTTCGACTGCGGTCGATCAACCCGGTGGTCCGCTGCTTACTCCGGTTGGTGCCGAACGTGCAGGCAATGCCGCCGCTACCATCCCGCCCTGGAAGGGGGGGATCACCGAACCTCCAGCCGGTTATGTACCCGGTGAACAGCATGTTGATCCCTGGCCTGAGGACGGCGTGCTGTACACCATTACGGCAGATAACATGGCGGACTACGCAGACCAGTTAAGTCCTGGCCAGCAGGCCTTGTTGCGCGCGTACCCGAACAGCTGGCGCATACAGGTCTACCCGACGCGACGTTCGGCGTCCTATCCGGAGTGGGTGTACCAGGCTATAGAGGATAATGTACGCAATGCCACGGTGTTACGAGAAGGCAAGGGTGGCGTTGCCGGCGCCAATGTCAGCTCACCGTTCCCGGTTCCGGCCAGTGGTGTTGAAGCGGTGTGGAATCATAACCTGCGCTGGCGCGGTATCCGGGTTCACCGCAGCTTTGGCCAGGCGGCAGTTACTGACAGGGGGCAATATACAATAACACTGTCCTTGCAGGACTTTGCCTTTCCCTACGCAGCCCCCCCCGGTGATGAATTGCGCGAGAAGTTTCCCAATCTGTTGCTCGCGCTCAAGAGTAAGCAGATACAGCCCGGGCTGCTATCGGGCGATGGCAGCCTGGTGCTTGAACCCATTGACCAGACAGATGCGCCACGCAAGTCATGGACCTACAGCAGGAACCTGCGTCGTATTTTGCGGGCGCCTTATATTGCCAATGCCTATCCGGCAACCAACACGGATAACCTGCGCACTGTGGATGAGTTCGATATGTTTAACGGCTCGCCCGAGGAGTATGACTGGCAATTGAAAGGCAAGCAGGAACTGTATATCCCCTATAACGCCTATCGCATCCATGCACAGGACCTGGATTACGATGACATCGTCGGGAAACAGCATATCAACCCGGAGCTGGCACGCTACGAGCTGCACCGGGTGTGGGTCGTGGAAGGTACGCTTAAGCCGGGAATGAAACATATCTACGGGCGACGGGTTTTTTATATCGATGAAGACAGCTGGCAGATAGCAGTGGCTGACAACTATGACCTGGAGGGTAATTTGTGGCGCACCTCGGAGGCGCATGTCCTGAATTACTACGAGGTGCCGGTTCAGTGGAGTACACTTGAGGTTTACTATGACCTTGATAAGCAGCGCTACCTGGTGGCGGGGCTGGACAATAGTCGTAATCCCTACCAGTTTTCGGATACTGCCGATCCCCGGGAGTTCAGTCCGAATGCGCTGAATTATTATATTCGGTGATGCAGGGATTGTGAATTACATCCATGCCCGTCGAGGCACCTGTAGGAGCGGATCGCATCCGCGATTCTTCCCTAATCACATTCCGGCCAGCCATAACCCCAGCGCCAGGGGAGACCGGAGCAGGGGACACCACCCATCCGAACGGCACGGTACATGAGTTCGGCAATCGTTGAATAGAGGGTATGAACCGTTTTCGGTGAAACATCGTACTCCCTGCTGAGTTCCATTTTTCGGGTATTACCGGTCTCAACCACGCAGGCCAGCAAGGCAAGATCTGCCTGCTTGCGTGCCGCGAAACTTTCCTCTGTCGTGGCGTCGATCGCAGCGCCTGCATGGTAGAGCCTGTCGTGTGCGATGCAACAGTCCTCCCAGGGCGGGCGTGTGCCATGATATTCGCGGATGCCATCAACCTGGTTGGCCAGGTATTCCCAGCCGATTGACAGACCACCACTGCATCCGTCCGTGGTGAAGGCTGCCAGTGTACTGTCGGGCGCCGCCTGGCGGACAAGCAGGTCCATGTGGCGATGCATTTCGAGCTGTCGCTCGAGCTGGTCTACGCCCTCGTGCGGTGAGGAGCCCCCATCGGTTGCGTCACTGCAGGAAAGCAACAGGGCACAGGCAAGGATGACAAGGTGGCGCATGTTACGGTGACTCATCGCGATAGAGTCGTTGCGGTTCAGGTTTTCCAAACAGTATCGCGGTGTGCATCAGCAGGCGTTCAGCCGGATTGAGATCGGCGCGGTCTGCCATGACCTCGCGTGCCAGTGCCGGTTCATCGGTAATGACGCCGTCCACGCCCAACGACATCATACGTGACAGGGTGACGGCGTCGTTGATCGTCCAGACGAAAACCTTTTTCCCCTGTTCATGACTGCGGCGCACAAACCCCGGTGTGGCCATACCCTGGGCGACGGCAAGAAAATCGACATCGAGACTGGCCAGGTTGCCTATGGCTGTGGCAGACAGCAAGCCGATGGTCCACTCCGGTCGCAGTGCACGGATCTTTTGAACACCTTCATACTTGAGCGACATAATGGCGACTTCATCCGTCATACCCAGCTGTTCCACGATGTCCACCACACGCTGTTCCAGTTGCTGGTCATGCCCGTAATATTTAAGCTCGATGACCACGCGTGCCTTCCCTCTGGACTCTTCAAGCACTTCGGCCAGTGTGGGGACGCGCTCGGCGGAAAATTTCGGGTCAAACCAGCTACCGACATCGATGTCACGTATCTGTTCCAGTGCGCCATCCCAGACCTTGAGATTGACGCCGGCGAGTTTCATGAAGTCGCTGTCATGGATAACCACCACTTCACCATCGACGGTTTCCTGTACATCAATCTCCACCCAGTCGGTACCATCCGTGATGGCCTGTCGAATCGAGGCCAGCGTATTTTCCGGTGCCTTGCCGGCGGCACCGCGGTGCGCCACGACGGTGACGGTGTCACTTATCTGGATGCCGTTCAGTAACCAGTGGCCAACCAGGATGGCGCTTCCAGCTGCAGCAGCCAGTATCAGGGCCAGTTTTGGTGCAGACAGTTTCCAGCTGCGCGTGGGTTGTTCCCGTGCGATGGCAGCGAGACCGGCACTCTGTTCACTTGAGCCATACTGTTCATAAAAGGTCACCAGTACATAGGCAAGGCTGCCTGTGGTGAATACCGTGACTATGAAATTGCCGAGCATCCAGATGGCGATGAAACCACCCAGTACAGGTACCAGCCAGTCGATCGAGTCGAAGAAATTCGGCACCACCCATGAGCCCAGTTGCTGTATGACACCCAATATGACAACACCGAGTATCAATGCCAGCAGTGCCCAGATGACGAGCACCTTTATCAGGTTGCGCTTGTGTCCAGCGGTGAAGCGTTCGCTTTCGGCAAAAGACTTTGCCGGTGCAATACCGGCAAACAATACCAGTGGTAGCGCCATTGACCAGGCAAGCAGTTTTCTCAGCAGTATTAACACCATTGCCAGCAACAGCAGCCCGATCATCACGGCGGCTATCCAGAATTCCACGGGTTGCTCTGACAGGTAGTAGTTGATGTCATAATCGGTGAGCAGGAATAAGGCAATGGCACCCGTGGCAGCCAGAAAGGGCAGTGTCAGCAGCAGCACCCGCACAACCAGCCTGATCGCAAAGGCAAGGATGCTGTGTGCACGTGCCGCCGTATAACGCAACGCTGCTACTGTGCTGATGCTCAGGCCCTGTATGCTACCGGCTCCCATGGTCATCAGCGAGGCCTGTTCGACGCCGAGAATCGCGATTGTCAGGCCTGCCAGAACAACAAGCGCCACTATCCCGGCCGGGGATAGCAGAAACCAGGCGATGTCCTGGTCAGCGAGCGCCGGTTGATCGGACAGGCCGAGTAACAGCCGGCTGATGACAGCGACCAGCGGGGTAAACAGAATAATGCCCAGCGCAGTGTAGGCCAGGTGGGTGGTAAAGACCTGGTCCCAGTCCTGTCGCAGTCGCCGTAATGAAGTCTTCCAGATCGAATGGTGTTTGTTTGTCTGCATAGTATTGTTGTTACGTTATTGCCTTGTAGGTTGGTATTATGATAAACCAAGAAATCGCAAACAGGCCACATCGAGCACCTTACCGGCCTTGTCGAGTATTATTGTCCAGCAGATACCTCTAGCTCTGGATTATCCTGCGCCAGTGACTGTTCAAGAATATCTTTGTATTCATCACGAATTTCAGCATCGCGATGGAATTGACTCTGCAGGAAGGAAAACACAGCTTGTTTTGTCAGCAGTTGCTGATGCTGTGGCCGCAGGGCAGTGGGCAGTACAGGGTCGCGGCAGGGGATCAGTTCCAAATCAGTCAGGGTTTCGTTCTCGTTCCCCCGCAGCCTTGACATAAAATCATCTGGCACATCGAGCGCATCGTCCAGTGTCCCGCGCATGGCCCAGCAACCAACGCTGTCAGGGTTATCAACCCAGCGGAACAGTCGCGCAGCCATGCCTGCAAACCCGGTGTGCGAGCCGCCCTGCAAGGTGACGAGTGTGGCTTCGGGTACCCAGGCCCTGAAGGGTACGGCGTTTTGCTGGTAGTCAACCATGGCATCGATGTCAGCCGCTATCATCATGAAGGGTATGGGTGCGGTGCTGAAAAAATCCCTGCCGAGAAGGGCGACAGGTCCGGCGATAGAGACAGTCGCCCGAATTCTCGGGTCCCGATACTCTGGGTGAAAGGCAAGCAGGGTCGTGGTCAAACCGCCCAGAGAAAGACCCACTGCTGCGATTCGCTCATGGTCAATGCACCCGGCGAAGCGATTTTCTGTGGTTTCACTCCAGCCAAGCAAACTGTCGATAATAAAACTGACATCACCCGGTTGGTTAATCACGTCGGTGAACTGTGGGCCGCCGGGGGTTCCAAAACGGGTGAGTGGGAAATTGGCCGCTGCCACGATATAGCCCTGACTTGCAAGAAACCTGGCCAGGTAGGCGCCATTACTCCGGAAGGACATGAAGCCATGGCTATAAATAACTAGGGGAGCGGGGCAGGTATCCGTGGCAAGCGGTCGGGGGCCGGGGCGTAACCACTCCAGGTGCCTGTTGTGTGCCGGATACCAGACGCTTGTCTCAAGGACACGCTCTGCCATTTCCGGATCACCGTTGTGTGCGGCCGTTGACCGGTGACCGTCGATCAGCCTGAAATTCTCTTTGCCTACCGCATAAGGTCCTGGCTGCAGCAATCCACTTGTGCCTGTTGTGGCAGCAGATGCTGTACCCGGACCCACGGTGAGTACATACAAAAGACAAAGAATGCCTGCACAGGCTTTTCGGGATAGCCGCATGCACAGAGCATAGACGGCCTGGCGGTTAACGAAAAGGAGTGTTTTTGTAAGCCGGGGTCAGAAGGCCGTCATCAGTAATCAATGCCCAGACCGATCACGAAGCGGTAATCATCCTTGTCCGGTATGCTGCCGTCAGAGTTGCGGGTCGGGTTCTGAATGTGGTCCCAGATAAACGACGTGTCAAAGTCCAGCCATGACAGCAACTCGGTTTCCAGGGTGGCGATGGCGTGATGGGTGTAACCGCCTGAATCCTGGTTGCCGATGATCGTGCTGTAGCCGAGAATCAGGTCCATCTTGCTGTTCAGTGCACGGTCGTAGTTGGTGCCTGCCCACAGTGCAGGTGTTGACTCGCTCTTGCTTTCACCGTCTTCAACAGTATCGAACTTTGTGTACTTGATAGCAGGGCCGCCCGAGATACTCCACTCGGTTTTCGAAGTATCGATCAGCTGATAACCGGCGCCGGCACCGGCCGTAATCTGGTAGTCGATATTCTGGAAGGGGTCTCTGAAAAATTCACCGAGCAACGGCCGCCAGAAAAATCTTCGAGTTTTGAAAATATCATAAGTGCTGCGAAGCCGGTGGTTATCATCGGTCTTGATGTGGTCTGATTTGCTGTAGAAACCAAGGTAATCCGTCAGGAAACGCGAGTCTGCCGTGCGTCGCTTTGTATTCAGTGCCAGGTTCAGATCCTGCCTGTCGCTATTACCCTGGCTGATATTCAGGCCCAGAGTGAACTTCGCCGACCAGTAATTGCTTTCTTTGGGCGCCCCATGCGCAATGGAGATGACGTCTGCACGGCTGAACTCCTGTGACTCCTCGCCGGCCACGATTGTTATCTGGTCACCGTTCACCTGTAGATTGCCGGCAACTTCGTCCCGGCCTTCAATATTAACAGCGAACGTGGTAGCTCCACGAACCTGTTTGATGTCGGCCCAGTCGAGGCTAAGCAGCCCCAGTTCATCACTGTCAAACTCGACTGAGTCATCATAGAGCACCTTGAATTCACCCTTGAGCCATTCACCCGAATTCAGCTGAATCCAGTCAAACTCATCCGGTGGTGGCGGTGGTGGTGTCCATGCTGCTTGCTCTTCACCCGTGTTGGTCGTTGCTGCTGGTGCGTCTTCTGCCTTGGTGGCCGGGTTTATGGCTATACCCAGACCAAACAGCAGAATGGTGGACATCGCTTTCACGGTGTGAAGAGTCTTCATGGCGTTGTTTCCCTGATTATTTGTGTTGATTCTTGTTCTGGACGGTGTGCCCTGCTCATGCCCGAGAGAGATACACGCTTGCCGGCTCCAGAATGATGGGGCGGCATGATAACGATTCGGGTGTTAAAAAACCAGTATGAGTGTCAGCCGGGTCTGTGCAGTAACGGGGAGACTAGTGTGGTGTAACGAATAACGTGTACATATCAGCGAGACGAGAAGCCGTTAGCTGCAAGGCGCGTCTCGCCGGGAATGGTGTGCCCTTTCCAAGAGACGCAACACCGCAGATGACGGCTTCTCGTCTCGCCCGAAGGGAGGCCCACAAATGACCCAATACGGCGTTGCAGCCCTTGTTA